>Ga0209700_101226_pt1 | contig 52525 bp, 27 predicted proteins | sample SiratroredBW_FD_187528 | JGI IMG/M metagenome (GOLD analysis project Ga0209700, IMG submission 187528) | Root nodule microbial communities of legume samples collected from California, USA - Siratro red BW (SPAdes) (version 2) | ecosystem: Host-associated > Plants > Roots > Nodule | place: USA...
ATCTAATGTCTTAGAATCTCTAAGCACTCACCGTGCTAAAATCATCGATTAGGGCACAAAAGGGAGATACGTGCACGCATATACCTTCATCGTCTTTCAAAAAAAAATCCAAAAATAATCCAAAAAGTTTTGCAATATTAAAGTGTGGAAATTTTTCTGTTGCCTTTGTGTGCATCATAATTGGGAATGTTTGACTCATACACTTCCTCACCTATGCATTTCATGCATTTTGGTTCTTACTAGTTTCGTTTGTTTTAGGTGAAAATTGTAAAGTCGTGTGTATTTTTTTTATAAGATGGAATTTAACATGGGATCTGGAATTGAAAGAAAGTCAGACTCAAAGTCACTAAAGAGAAAACTCAGCATAAAGGTGAATGAAAGTAATTTGACTGGTCTCCGAGAGTTGGGAGGAAAACTCAAGACAATACAGAGAGACGCCTTCAGAAAGAAATTCGGAAACCTACTAGGATTACTTGAAGTAGAGGTTCAAGTACCAGTGCTTACTGCTTTAGCACAATATTATGACCCACCTTTGAGATGTTTTACATTCTCAAATTTCCAGTTGGTGCCTACTATTGAAGAATTCGAGAAGATTCTAGATCTACCATTGGAAGGAAAGGCTCCATACAAGCACTTGGAACAGCATGCCTCTATGCCTGTGTTAGCCAAACTTACGAAAATACCTCTTGCAGAGTTAGAAGGCAAAATTGTAAGCCGAAAAGGGGCGAGAGGTTTTCCTCAAAAGTTTCTTGAAGCTTATCTGCGTCAATTAGCTGACAAAAAAGACTGGGAGACGTTCATAGATGTCCTCGCCATGGTAATCTATGGAGTTTTGTTGTTCCCCAACGTCGAGTATTTCGTGGATTATGTTGCAGTAGATGTGTTTGTTGCTAGCAAGATACGATCTGAAAATCCAGTTACAACTATCTTAGCCGATGTTTTTGGGACTCTTGATCTGTGTTCCGAGAAGAGGAAGGGGAAAATGTTGTGCTGCTTGCCAATGTTATATGTATGGCTTACATCTCGTGTTGGGGAGAGAGTTTCAGGTGTCAGTTGTCCAGTGGAAAGAGCATTACGGCATGGCCGTGAAGTTAAAAGATCGCAAGACTGGAAGCCTGATAGAGATACGTAGGAGCAAGGTTAAACCTTGTCGGGCCCTCTAAAAATTAAAAAAGAATATCTTTGTTTGTTTTATTTTCATTTTGTCTTGGAAAGTAAACATTTTCAAAATCATACTCATTTTACTTATTTAATTAAAGGTACTGTCTTAGGACGAACGTCGTGGGGGTGCTAATACCTTCCCCACACGTAACCGACTCCCGAACCCGAAACTTGATTTTTGCATATCCGTCTTATCCTATTTTCGGTTTTTCCATGGTTTTCCTAACAAACCATGGTGGCGACTCCTCTTTTCTAAATTTTTCAAAATCAAATTATTATTAATTCTTTCGGATTGTCGTCCACGTCGTGATCCCGGTTGCGACAGTTATATACACGTTTAGGTAGCATCTTGGAGGAAGAAGAGCTTGTTAAGAGAGATTCCTCTTTGAAGAGTCTAAACAAGTGGAAGGCTCAAGGCAAAGTGAGGAACAATAGACGAAAACACAAAGTGAGGAACAAAAGCTTGTTAACCATTGCACCGAGTATGTCCTCGATGTAACCGAGACCTTCAACGATTACCACTTAGTATATTTCTCATATTTATCACTTCGCCAAGCTCCTCGACGTGGCCGAGCATGTCTATGGTGTAAATGGCCAAGCTTTTCGCATTCACTTCCGTGACAATTATTCCACTATGAGTTCGCTTTCACAAACCAAGCCTAGGACCTAATTAAGAAACCCAATCCCAAAAACCAACTCCAAACCTTGCCAAGTACGCTTGGTCGTGGATGAACTACAAAATATTTTTAACCATTACACCGAGTATGTCCTCGATGTAACCGAGCCCTTCAACAATTACCACTTAATATATTTCTCATGTTTACCACTTCGTCGAGCTCTTCGACGTGGCCAAGCATGTCTTCGGTGAAATGGCCGAGCTTTTAGCTTTCACTGCCATGACAATTATTCCACTGTGAGGTCAGCCACACTTTCGTTGGCACCCTCGCAAAACTTGAACCCAAACCCTTACCTTCCAATGCGTAAACAGATAAGTGAGTGATGGTGTTGAAGCTGCAAAAGCGTGTAATTCTTTCATTCCATTTTGATGAACTTTTCTCTATACTATGATGATAATTTTGAGAGTGGCAGATTCGTTCTTCACTCACATTTAAAACTTATGCATGCAAACCTCCCTTAAACACTTCGACAATCCAAAATTGAATAACCACATTGTAGGAAATGATCGCTGTCATGAGCATGATCTTGATGTAAAGATCAATAAACATACATGCTTTTTTCATTGAATCCACTTTACCATACCTTAATCTGCACAAAAATCAATTTTCAGAATTGTATAAAATTAAACCCATGTTGTATGACGTCATTTCACGATTGAATGACGTCATTATCATCCAAGATCGTATTTCTACAATCAAACCTTCTCTCTATAAACCACAACATGTCTCTCTTTTAAACCGTATCATCACCACCCACGACCAAACCTGATTGATTGTATCTTTAAAATAAACATCTTTATATGTCAAACATAAAAATTTAAATTTTATAATAGTCTTTATTCTAGAAAACAACTTACTAGTATCTTTTTAATTTTATTTTTACACATTTATTGTCCATTCCATCTCTTTCATACCTCTACAAATAAAAAAATATAAAACATAAATAATTTAAGATTTAATATATAACAATTTAATTAGTGGTTAACTGATTCAACAAGTAATCCATCAACTTAGTTTTGAGTTCAAATTTTATTTGATTCAAACAAAGTTTATTTATTATTAGACTAGTGATATTTTCGCCCTTATATTTCATACAACTAAATATATTATTATTAAACACTGATTTTTTAGTATTTTATTTTAAATTTAATTTATTTTTATTATTATAGGTATAATATTTACTATTAAACGAAATTTCTAAATAATTGTTTTAAAAAATGGTTGTCAATAAATTATTTTTCTTACAATTGAACAAAAAGAAAGTATAAGTAAAAGCATGATTGAATCGTAATAATGATAAGAAGAAAAATATTTGTTGATAATCACCTTCTTATCAAACAATTATTTAACCACTTCTTCTAATAATAAATATTATATTTAAATAACAATAAAAATAAATATAAATAATTTTTTCAAATAAAACATAATGTATTAGGAAAATGATACTTTGACACTGTATTTTCTCTTACTCCCGTTTGACACTCCGACGTGGCATGTGCTGTCCCGCGTAACAATGAAAGAGAAAACACAGTTGATTTTGGCATTCCACCCTGAGACACATGTGTGTGTTCCAAAATTACAAACAACGAACCACTTATTTGAACTGAGCTAACCACTTAGTGTTTTCACCCCTGAGACACGTGTGTGTTCCAAAACTACACACAGTTTTGAATTGAGCTAACCACTTAGTGTTTTCACCCCTCATACACATGTGTGTTCCAAAACTACACACAACGAACCACTTATTTGAATTGAGCTAACCACTTAGACATTTCACCCGGGACACGTGTGTGTTCCAAAACTACACACAGTGAACCACTTATTTGAACTGAGCTAACCACTTAGACATTCTACCCCTGAGACACGTGTGTGTTCCAAAATTACACACAGCGAACCACTTATTTGAACTGAGCTAACCACTTTAGTGTTTTCACCCCTCAGACACGTGTGTGTTCCAAAACTACACACAACGAACCACTTATTTGAACTGAGCTAACCACTTAAACTTTCCACTCCTGAGATACATGTGTGTTCCAAAACTACACACAACGAACCACTTACTTAGACCTACCACTCCTGAGACACATGTGTGTGTTCCAAAATTACAAACAACGAATCACTTATTTGAACTGAGCTAACTACTTAGTGTTTTCACCCCTGAGACACGTGTGTGTTCCAAAACTACACACAGCGAACCACTTATTTAAACTGAGCTAACCACTTAGTGTTTTCAGCCCTCAGACACGTGTGTGTTCCAAAACTACACACAACGAACCACTTATTTGAACTGAGCTAACCACTTAGACATTCCACCCAAGACACGTGTGTGTTCCAAAACTACACACAGCGAACCACTTATTTGAACTGAGCTAACCACTTAGACATTCCACCCCTGAGACACATGTGTGTGTTCCAAAATTACACACAGTGAACCACTTATTTGAACTGAGCTAACCACTTAGTGTTTTCACCCCTCAAACACGTGTGTGTTCCAAAACTACACACAGCGAACCACTTATTTGAACTGAGCTAACCACTTAGACCTTCCACTCCTGAGACACATGTGTGTGTTCCAAAACTACACACAGCGAACCACTTAGGTGAACTGAGCTAACCACTTAGACCTATCACCCCTGAGACACACATGTGTGTGTTCCAAAATTACACACAATGAACCACTTATTTGAACTGAGCTAACCACTTAGACATTCCACCCCTGAGACACATGTGTGTGTTCCAAAATTACACACAGCAAACCACTTATTTGAACTGAGCTAACCACTTAGTGTTTTTAGCCCTCAGACACGTGTGTGTTCCAAAACTACACACAACGAACCACTTATTTGAACTGAGCTAACCACTTAGACATTCCACCCCTGAGACACATGTGTGTGTTCCAAAATTACACACAACGAACCACTTATTTGAATTGAGCTAACCACTTAGTGTTTTGACCCCTCAGACACGTGTGTGTTCCAAAACTACACACAGTGAATCACTTATTTGAACTGAGCTAACCACTTAGTCAAAAACAACTGTGTTTTCTCTTTTATTGCCACGCGGGACAACACATGCCACGTCGGAGTGTCAAACAAAAGTAAGATAAAATACAGTGTCAAAGTAACATTTTTCAATTTCCAATATATTAGTAGTATAATAATTATATAAAATTATAAATATATAAACATATTAAGACTCATCGTAAATTGATTTCCTACCTTTTCTATTTTTGGCAACTAATGTTTTATAACTCTTTTCCTCAACGAGTATTATTGTTCATAATTACATTCAAAAAAGATATAATTATCTATGAATCATGTCACTCTATATCCATCAATCATGTCACTCTATATCCATCAATTAGATACACATTCATGGAAGAAATATTGCATTAAAAATCTTCACCGGAAAAGATTCAAAAATTCTGAACTCAAATATTCTCATCAGATTTGTGAAACATTTATTCCAATTTTCATTTTTGGAAGAACGAATGCAATACAAGAAGATTTTAATTCTACACAGATAGATGCATCCAAAGATACGTGGAGATTGGATATTCCCTCACTTATTCCTTTTCTTTTTTCCCACGTTAAATCAAATCAACACAATCACATTTTTCTCTCTCCCATAATTATTAACATAATACCAAAATATATTAAAAATTATAAATTTCATATAATTTTCTGTACATTCTGTTTATATTATCAAATATATTTGTTCTTTTCTACAAGATCCCATTCATAATACTTTTTCATTAACTATGTTTAGTATAAAATAGTATAAATTAAAAATATGTTGACAATGAATTAGTATAGAAGAAAAGCATTATAATAAGCTAATCTAACTATTTTCTTTAATTCCAGGTGATTAGATAATTATTTTTTTATAATAAAATGTGTGCATTCAGGTTGTAAGTTTAAGTTTCATTATTTTAAGTAGAAATTAAAAAACTAAATAATATATAATAAAAAATATTTTTGAATAAAAAATTTTATTATTTTAAGTAAAATTTAGAAAGTTAAATAATATATAATAAAAAAAATTATGAATTTATTATTTTAAGTTTAGATTGAAAATGGTATCAATTTTTACTAATTTTCTTTCTCATTTTTCTACAGTAAGTTTAGGTTAAATTTTTTGTAAAATATTAGTGAATACAGTTTTAATAATTTTGGTTGTTTAAATCCACAATTAATTATAAGCTGAAACAAATTTAAGTAATTTTCCAATTAATCTTTCCCAAATTTTATTATTCATTAATTTTTTATAATAAAAAAATTTAGGTATAAATTGCGAAAGAATTTATTTCAACCAATAATAATAAAGTTTTGCGTAGCGTGTTAGTGTCTCCATTTGGTTCTGGTAGTTCCCTCCCACACCACACAACGCAACGCGTTGTTGTGTCTGTTCTTCGAGTGAGTTTGTTAGGGCTGTTATGGAGTTCATACAGAGCCGCGTGGAGCCATGGATCAAGGACCAGCGCGCGAAGCTCTTGGGCCTGAAGGACAAGGTGGCGTGGGGCCCACTCCAGTGGCGGATGAAGTGGCCGTGGGCCTCCCACCGCGAGCACAAGAAGCGGATCCAGGAGGAGTACCACCGCCTCACCACGCTCTGCCGCGCACTCAAGGCGGACTCCGTTTCCGATTTGCAGGACCTCCTCTGCTGCATGGTCCTCTCCGAGTGCGTCTACAAGGTCACTTTCCTCGCTTCAATTTATCACGGTTCTCGAAATTAAAATAAGAATCGTAAATGTTTGTTTGGATGGCGGTGTATATGATTCTGATTTGAGAGCAGCAATGTGTACTTCAATTTGTTCTTACTGTATTCACTGTGTTGTTTTTCAATCGATTTTGAAGTTTACGTTTGATGAAATATTACCGAGGTGGAATTCTAAATTTGATTGGATATTTTGTCAGTTAAAAAAATTGTATGTGAGTGTGATATTGACGGCAATGGCAAGGTTTTTGAGATAGGACAAAACTTGCTTACTGTTGCTTGTGCGTATTTCTAGTTAGAATTGGAGTTTCGCGTTTTTAGTACGTGAACAAGGTTTTGTTGTAAAGAACTGTGCGTATTATTGAGAAGAATCTTTAATTCTAACTGGAGAACAATACAAACAATGCATAAAGAAGTGTTTTTAAGTTTTGTCCTATTAGAGTTTGGACAAAACTTACGTACAGTTGTATATATGTTGTTTGTGTTGTTTTTCGATTAGAATTGGAGTTTTACCTTGGTAATATGCGGAAAAATGTTTAAATTATGGGATTATGCATATTATTGGGATTAAATTAATTCTAAGTGAAGAACAAGACAAACATGTATCGAACTGTATGTAGATTTCTTGTCTGGGGTGTTTGTGACTGCAATTATGATTATATCTGAAAAATTGGGGTTTTTGGAGTTTCTGCAACCACAGTTATGATCACATCTGCCATATCTGTGTGCTACATGAAGAAACACTGTTTCAAGTTGGGGTGTTCAAAGAATAGAACAGCGGTGTCCTTGGTCTTATTAAAATTACATTTGAGGGTCTTCTTTATTAACCTTTGAAAAGTAATGACACTAAAAAATGTGTAGAAAAAGGGTTTCTTAGAATTCCTTTAGGTTTCATGAAGTGTTGTTCTTCAACGGCAATTCTGTATGAGAGACACAGTTGGGTACTATGCACTATTAGCCTAAAACTACTTTACACTTGTATCTAATAGTACTTAATCATTTTAAAATCTTATTCTATTCATTAACATAATGTGAGCATAGGATGAATTCATATTGGATGTGTGTCAAAATACTAGACTGATACTTTACGAAAATTAAACCTTTTTTAATATATTTTTATGTAAAATAGAAAATTGATTTTGTTGGCTTATAATTATAAGAAACATGGTAAAAGCTAAGTGGCTTCTTAAAGTAATCAGAAATACTTTTTTTTTTTCCTAAAGCATAAATGAATATGATGAATCTTTTAGAAGTTTGGTGTTCTTTCATGAGAATCATGAAATGAATAGGCCCTGAACCATATGCTATTATATACTAGGATTTCTGTCTTATCATTTTGAGGATCATTCCCGGAGCTATAATATTCTTTAGTGTTTATTTAAATACAGTGGCTCTGTGAAATATGATGGTTTCTATGATCTTTGAATCAACTGCAAGCCATATGCCTCTCAGAGTCTTGACAAGTGTTTATAGCAACTTTGTAACTTTAATATGATTTTCTTGGGAGAATTTTTGCGAGAATATTTGTTAGTTAGTTAAATCAACTTATTACTCCTTGTTCTTTGTGGCTTCCTATATATCATAGAGACCTGCTGCTGAGATGATTCGAGCTGTAAATAAATTTAAGGAAGATTTTGGTGGACAAGTTGTTGCTTTGGAGAGGGTGCAACCTTCATCAGATCATGTTCCTCATAGGTGTTCATTCATTCTTTATACAATTTAATGATTCTTATTATCTTATATTATCTGCATAAATTCCAATATGCCAATATATATTTCGATATTAGGAGGCTTTTATCGTTTGTTATTGTTCTCATCCATTCTAGAATATATTTAGATTGTATTTTGGGGGTAAAAATTAGGCTATTTTGTATTTTTTTTTACATTAATTGGTAGTGATATTTATTTTTAATAATTACTTTTTCCGTTTAGTGCTTTTAACAACCTGGCATGTGAATTTCTTGACAGTTCAAATTGTCCAAAGAAATATTTTAATAATTTCACTTATCTTATTGGTAATCAGTTAGATTATTGCTTTCTCTCTCAAAATATACTTGCGCATTGAATTATTTTGTCTATGCTTCTTCTCTTAGGCTCTAAAAGGTTATTTAGTGTTGGGTTCAAATTTGCTGGACTGTCTTCCTTAGGGTTCTTTTATTTGACTTATGCAGTGAATGAAATAGAGGAGGGATTTGGCTGTTATTCATTATAGAAAGATGTTGCTCATGATTAAGGAAAATAACAGACAAGAGAATAAACTCAATGTAGCAGGAATGAGCATGTTGCATTATATGAAGGCACGTACTACACTAGTCCTACAAGATAAGGTTAGGAACAGATACATTAGAGAAGAAGTTGGGGCAGTATTTTAGGAAAGATGGTACAAGCTCATCTTATGTGCTTTTTGTAGGCCGGTGTGGAGAAGATAATAATTCAATTAGATCAGATGGAGACTAGCAATCCCTAGTGGTAAATAAAGACTAAGAAAAACTATTATGAATACATGATCTGTGACAGAACATTTTGGAATTGTTTGATTCATGTAGTTGAACCGAACTAGTGGGATAAGATTTGGTTGTTATTGCTGTTGTGTGTCATACTTATTTGGTCATTATGTTGTTGAAGGTATTTGTTGGCGGAGGCAGGAGACACTTTATTTGCTTCCTTTATAGGAACAAAGCAGTATAAGTGAGTTTTTTTCATACCTATGTGTAAGCCTTTAAAATTCGTTTTAACTTCAAGAATCTTTACCTGTTTTTATTTTGATGAAAGGGATGTAATTGCTGATGCAAATATACTTCAAGGTGCCATCTTTCATGATGATGCTGTTGAGGAACCTGAAAAGAATGCATCAACAGAATCTGACAATGATGAAAATCAAAATGGAAAAGACTATATGTGGAATCCTCTTCAGTCGAGGTCTAAGAAACCGAAGAAGAAATACAAACCTGCAGCTCATAGGGTAAATGAGTGTTATCCAATATAATACATATTTTTATTAAATTGTCTTGCAGGCTCTTACCTGGAGATTTTTAAATAGGCTCATAGTTTAAAAGGGTAACTGGATTCCAATAATTTTATAAACTTTTTAATGAGTTCCTTGAGTTCAGTCTGTTTATTATCATTATTATTATTATTATATGTTATTTTGAATCGTTAGGGACCTGATACATAACTGTAACGACTTGATTGAAAATTCCCAAAATGTTAAGGAATCTATAGATTAATTTAACTATTTTGTCAAATTCTTATAGATTGTTCTTCTTTATATGGTAAATTTATAGTAGTTCATTTTCCATGGTTTTCTTATCTATTCTGCTGTATAATTTTTTGACTGTTAAACTCTTTATAATCTTAGGACCTCATTCAACAATAAATTTCAACCTTGGTTTCTGGATATTTGTTTATATAGCAATATTATTTGTGTAAATATTATGTTTCTGATCCAATAATTTCCTTCACAATTCATATTACATCTCAGGGTTTCATGGCTCGTGCTAAAGGAATACCTGCTTTAGAATTATACAGGCTTGCTCAAAAGAAGAAACGGAAGCTTGTTCTATGTGGTCATTCACTTGGTGGAGCAGTGAGTTTGATTCATCCATTTTGGATTTTAAAGCATTACTTCATACATGTTTGAACAAATTACATATGCGAAGTTCCTTGTATTCTACACAGGTAGCTGCATTAGCTACTCTTGCCATTTTGAGAGTAATTGCTGCTTCATCTTCATCTTCATCAAAGGAAAATGAAAATGTCTCTATCAAATGCATTACATTTTCTCAACCTCCTGTTGGAAATGCTGCTTTGAAGGAGTATGTTTTCCCTGAACTTTTTTTTTTTCACATTCTAAATTGGTTAGCTGCTGATTCTTCTTCAAAGCTGCAAAACTAAAATATTAATTATTTATTTCCTTTTGTTTTTGGTTTTCTTTGCAGCTATGTTAATAGAAAAGGTTGGCAGCATTATTTTAAGAGTTACTGCATTCCGGAAGATTTGGTTCCCCGTATTTTATCTCCTGCTTATTTTCACCATTACAATGCTCAGACTCAGCCAGGGCCTTCTGAAAATGAAACTAACAGCTCATTATTGAGAAAACACGAGCAAGGGTTGGGGAAGCCAAAAGAGAAGGATGCAGAGCAGTTGGTTTTGGGGGTAGGGCCTGTGCAGAGATCATTCTGGAGACTCTCAAGGCTAGTTCCTTTGGAAGGTCTATGGAGACAATTTAGTACAGGCAGAGAAAGACGGATCAGTTCTGTTGAGAGAAATTCATTGCCTGATTCTCTTGCAAATACTTTGATTGAAGAGGAAGTAGTTGCACCGCAGTTGCTTGAAATACAAGAGGGTTCTGATGGCATATCACTCAAGCCTTTCCCTGAAGCTGATAAACATTCATTAGAGGTTCCAATTAATGGGAAAACAGATACAACGAACAATGTGATGACTGGAGATGAGAAAAAGTGGCGCAGAGTGCCTTATTTGCCTTCGTATGTGCCATTTGGACAGGTAGATATTATGGACTAATGATTTGTTTCAGTTTTCTTTTGCAGTCGCCATAGATTCTATATTTTTTACTTTCTTGCTTTTTAATTGTATACTGCTTTTGCATGTTATTGTTATTGTGCTTGCATGCGAAAGATTGATTGATTTGTCCTATAAGTGAAAAAAACTACATCAGAAACTAGAATGAAATTAGATTTTCTTTATCAAATCCTTAATTGCCAATCTGAACCAGTATGATGGCAGAATGGACAAGAGCAAAATCCACCAGAGTGACTGAGTGAACTACCAGGAATTTGAGGGCGTGGTCTCTACTACCCAAAACTAATTCTCACCGACTAACTTGATCATCCTCTCCTCCCCTCTTTATAATTATTGTAATCAACTGACTTATTTTACTTTTTTATGAATAAAGGAACTGTCAATTCTCCCCATGTCGATAGTTCCCCCTAAACATTCTCCTGGTCCCCAAGGTAAAAACAGCTTGTGGCTGTTCAATTGATTTAAGCATGTCGACTAAACCAATTCCACCCTTTAAGACAAGAATAGTTTCCAATCCTCCCGTGTCAAACATAAACATATGAATACTCCAGTACTCCTTTAGTCCTCTGTTTTGAGTTTCCTATGGTATTTTTTGCCAAGAGACAGCACATTGGTGGCTCTGAAATTATACCAAGATCCTATGGCTCCCTTTGCAAACTGCCCTACTCTACATGGTTTTAGCTGATAAATATTAATATCTTTCACCTCATTGACCTTTTGTGGTGGGCTGATGGTACTACCCAAAACCTCCATTGTTGCCATTAGTCCCTGGTTTCCTTGTATCAAACATAAGGCTTCCCTCTATTTTTTGCCTCCTCTTTTCCACCCAAAAATGATCCATCTCTGTTATCTCTATCAGTCTCATTCTTGATCTCAAGAACTTCGTTTTGCTTCAGTCTTCTGATTCTTTGTCCTGAATGTTTTTTTGTTTCTACCAAGTTTCTCCCAATTTTTGCTTCTTTCTTTCCTATCTGTTATGTTTTCTTGCTGCATTTTGTTCGCTAAAGCCACCATTTTACAGTGGTTTGAAGGTTAGTGTTCAAGGAGAAACCTAATGATTAAGGCATTGGATTTTATAATCCATATCAAACAGGCTTTATATTTTATGCACTTGACAATACAAAATCAATTTTTAGTATACAGGATCAAATGAAGGAGTAAAATGATGTCATATCTTTTGTTTTTTGTCAATTAATGTACATATTTTTCCAATTTTTATTTTCTCCGTGTGCTATGTTTCTTTTAATTACTTTTGAACTCATTGGAACTTGTTTCATGTAAGACAGCTTTATTTATTGGGAAATTCTGCTGTAGAGTCTCTATCAGGTGCAGAGTACTCAAAGTTGACATCGGTATGAGCTTTTTCTCATTGCTTATCAATCTCTGATATAGTTCCAGTGTCCCATTTTAGGCTAAGGGTTTATCTTCCAACTTAATATTTACGAAAATGGTAGTGTAAGTTCTCTCATTTTGTTTTCCTTTGGCAAAGACATTTTCAGGTCAGATCTGTGATTACTGAATTGAGGGAAAGATTTCAATCACATTCAATGAAATCATATCGATCTCGATTTCAGAGGTAACCATCTTTCTCATCAGGTTACACTAATAGAATTGGGTTTACATAGTTTCCAAAATTATTGCACACCTAAATGATCATACGCTTACCTCATCCCATTCATTCCCAAATCATCTTATCTACTGTAAATGTTTCCAAGGATATGTCCTCCAAGCTTCTTGAATTCCATCTAATGGGCTAATTATTGTTTTACATTTTTGACAATGGTTTTCTACAGTAATTTGTATTCATATAGGAATAATACTTCTTTCTCCTTTTTGGGTTGCAGAATCTATGACCTTTATATGAATGATGATTCCTCATCTTTCTCTGGGATTGATCAGTTTCCTCATCTGAAGCAATGGCTTGGGTTTGCAGCTGCTGGCACTGTGGAGCTTGGTCACATAGTTGAGTCCCCTGTTATTCGAACTGCAACCTCAATTGTTCCTTTGGGCTGGAATGATGGACTAGCACCAAAAAATGGAGAACCTCTGAAAGTTGATATTACTGGTTTTGGGTTGCATTTATGTACACTGGTTCATGCTCAAGTGAATGGTAACTGGTATTTTCTCAACCCCATAAAACATCACTTATTGGTTTAGTTTTCTCTTGATAAAATTTCTCAAGATTAATTGGATCTGTTTAGATTTGTGGTGGGTGGAAATAGGGGCAGCCCAGGGCAGAGGAAGAATTAGTAGTTATAATGGTCAGAAAGACAAACCATTAAAGTACTAGGAAATATCAAGGTTTTCAGGATTTCACTAGGTGATCTGTGAATGAAACAAAGGAATACATTAACTAGCATACGTTCATGGATTCTAAACATAATAAACAGGGCGACCCGTCATTTTGTACAGCATCAATACTACAAGTAACGACGATGTTTTCCTTTTTTTTCTAAGTTTCTCTGATCCAAAATAAGCTCAGTAATTTTAATTGAAAAGAGTGAAGAAGATTGTCACGGCCCACCACTCAACCCTACTTGCTCAAGGAGATCTGTTATAAGTTTCATAGTTTTACACGGTTTTGACCCATAAGAACAATCTCATCTTGTTACGCTCCTACGTCACAACAATGCACCGCCAAAGAGAAAACACAATTTCGTTACAGAAAGAAAGAACCTTTATTGCTTTATGTTCTCAAAACAATCAAAGGAACCACCATCCCTTTCTCACAGAAATGTTTCTGTCAACCTCTCAAGAGAATTTTTCAAAAAGTCCCCCTATTCACTGCCCAGAGTTGGATTTATATGACATCCAACCCTTTACAACATCCCTAACCGTTACTATCCTTAACGGTTTTTTATCCTTCTCTCGTAAACTCTCCAAATTCTATCTGGATTATGTTGAACCACTTTATGTTGGTCCTCAAGTCTAACACATCTGGTAGTCTCTTGCTGGCACAGTAAGTTTGTTATACCATGTAAAACAAGTATGAAAGAGTCACACATAACGGGATTAACTATATATAGTACAATATCCCCGGCTTGACCCAATCATCTTTGCCAACCACTTGTGAGTTTACGATAGGAAGAAAAAGGCCAATAGTTGTAACTAGACTGTTTGTTAGCTTTCTGTCTGGGGGCAGTTAGGCGACAGTTAGAGCTAATTTATTAGTGAACTCTCTAAAGTGTAATAGGGATCGTGTGTCAGTAGAAGGTTTGGACTGGGCTTTCTCCCAGTGTGATGGGAGATTGCTCTTTTGTACGGTTCTTATGTTTTCTTTCATAGTAAAGGGAATATTCCAATTTTTTCCATTGTTCTTTCTCTTTCCTGGACTTTCTTTAGTTTTAACTCTCTTTCTTAAGGTTCCTAACAAATCCCATGCAGTCTTAAAGTTCAATAACCTAATGTTAACCCTTAAATCCTCCTGACAGTATGTAATATTTCTTTGACATATTGGTTATTAGTAGCATGTCTTGTTACCCCATCTCCGTTGTTTATTGTGATTGCTGATATATTTGGTTTAGTCCACAAAAGCATCTTATTTTCTTTGTTAAAGTGCATAATGTCTGTGTTAAAAACTTACAATTTGTTTTTAAGCTGAATTAGTTGAATGTTGTTGAGTCAATGCTTTTCCTTTTTCTAGTGGTCTGTTAAAGTTATGAATTTATGAGCACCCTTCTGAACTCTCCATGTCTTATTTTGACTTGAGAATTTACGTATCTTATCTGAAAGTGTTTAATCTTTTTGTTGGAGATGATTATTCAGAAAAACAAGTTTTTCAAAGACAAGTGCAGCTGTTAATTGTGGGGGCTGATAATATTACAGGGAAAAAAGTTAAAACATATATTTTACATGCTATGTAAAATTCTGATGCAATATGATTCAGTGATTCATACCAAGTGGGATGGGAAGTAGATTCTTGAAATTTCTAGATACTCAGTATCATTACAAATCCTGGGGATTGGATTTCAAAGGGTGGGAGGATGTTCCAGTCCCTTTCGTCCTGTTCCTCTGCATGAAAAAGTTATATCAAAGTTTTGCAATATCATCTCTACAATCCTTTGGTTCATGTAAAGCTTTGTTTGGTTACATATATAACTATATAGATTATGGATGCTTGAGTATAGGTGGTTTCTGGAGCTGTCAGAGACCTTGTTTTACTATATTAGAGAAGTTTTGCTGACTTCTTTAAAACAGTGATGTTGCTGAATGAACATGTGTATGCTGTTTGCTTTTCCTATTGATCTGAAAGCCTGTTTGGTTGTATAGATGGGTGAAGATGAAAATAAAATAGGATGTTTGGTAGGAACGAAAGAGGAAAGAAATAATTTTAAAAAATGGTGGGACCCATTGTACTATTTGTCACCTATTTCTTGTCTCTATATCTCTCTCTTCATCTCTTCTCTTTTTCTCTTGAACCAAACACTTTCGCCTCTGACTTTATTTCTCATCTATTTCCATTCGAACTAATCTAGATTCCTTTATTAGTGACCTTGGATGGAACAAAACTAATATATTTGCAATGTAATGCAACATAGTAATTAAAATATGTTAAACATCACCCCTTTCCTGTTGTTTGTCATTGCATATTATTTCAGCAAAATAACTTCAATACGCGTAGAGGTGAAATTTATTTAATGTTCATCAGGTGTTCAACTACAGTTGAATCGTTTCCATCTCCACCAAACTATTCTTCAAATCAAGGAATCCAGCCTGAGATACAGAGGTTGAGAATATTAGTTGGTCCTCCGCTCAGAAGTCCACCAAAACATCAAACTGTGCTAGACTCATTGATGCCTGCTTTTACTTCTGTTGACTCTGAGACTGCAAGTAGTTCAGCACCTGTTGACAAGGATAAATTCATCCGTCCAGAAAGTTTAAATAACTTTGTAATATTTTGCACCAGTGATTTTACAACTGTTTCCAAAGAAGTTCATGTGAGGACCCGCAGAGTACGAGTAGTTGGGCTAGAGGTATAGGCAATTTTTCTTGGGGGCAGCACGCTTAACTCCTTTTATTATCTGTCTAATGACAAATATGACTTTGCTATGTGCAGGGAGCTGGTAAAACTACTCTTTTAAAGGCTGTCTTGAACAAATGTAAACCAAATACTGCTGCCAATGAGGATGCAGTTTCAGAGGTTGTGCGAGAAGTTATTGCTGGTGGTTTGTGCTATTGTGACTCCAATGGAATAAATATGCAGGTTTTCCATTTTCCCTTATTTTATTTGTCAGATAGTTATTATTCATAAAAAAAAAAAAAAAAGCATGTTCTTCATTTATGAAGTTTGCCTGCTCTATAGGTCCAACAATCTAAGATTAGCCAGCTGAATGTCTGTTGCTTGTGCTAGTTTCATTCTATATTTGCTTTCTACTTTAATGGTGACAATGGTCTGTGCTCTTTTTATGGATGCCAAAGCGTTGAAACACTCCTAGAACAGTATGGTAATGATGTTGTTATCAACCTAATACGTTCATTATATGTTTCAATGAATTGTGATTAATATTTTAGTGAACACAGTTAATATGATAGGCAAACTCGCCAGTTTAAGTGTTCTTAATAAATAACTACTTGAGCTGGATATTGATTCTTCTCGGTTTAATTTTGTAGAAAAATATTCTTGTAACCGAATTGTGTCAAATACTGTAGTTAAGCAAACATTTAAGGTGCTTATTTATGATTACTAGTAGCTTTCTGTTCATAATGTGTTAGATTGCAAATAAACAGTAACTTTTTTAAATTGTTTTACAGGAACTAAATGTGGAAATCTCTCGCTTCAAGGATAAACTATGGGCTGGAATACGTGATCTAAGTCAGAAGACAGATTTGATTGTTTTTGTTCATAACTTATCCCATAGCATACCCCGATGTAGTAATTCAAATCAACAAAGGCCAGTCCTGTCACTTTTCTCGGACGAAGCTAAAACTCTTGGAATTCCTTGGGTTCTTGCAATCACAAACAAATTTGCAGTTAGTGCACACCATCAAAAGGCAGCAATTGAGGCTGCTTTGACAGCATACGAAGCATCACCTAGCTCGGCTGAAGTTATAAATTCTTGTCCATATGTTATGCCCGGATTTGTTGGGGCTTCTATTTCTTTGGATGCAATCAATACAAGTTCTACTAAAAGGGTGGGTGCTGAAAAGTTTGTATTTGCTCCTATTAACTTCATTAGGAAGCCTTTCCTTAAAAGGGAGATTGTTTTTCCAGTAGAAGGTGTTAATTCTCTCTGTCAGCAAATTCACCAAATACTCCGAAGTCGCGAGGAGTCTTCCTTTCAGGTGGGAAAATCTTTTGTCTTTCAAATGTCATGTTTGTTTGAATAATTCTGATAGTACATAATTTTGTTTTGCTTATATTTTACTTCTAAACTGTGATTATGACTATTAGAATAACACGTTTTATTGAGATTCCCCTTTGGTATTTGACAAAACTCATAATTAGGGATGGCAACAGAGTGCGGGTTTGAGTCCATCCCCATCTCCGAAATAAAAATTCATCCCAATTCCCATCCTCATACCCATCCCCATCTCCGAAATAAAAATTCATCCCAATTCCCATCCTCATACCCAACGGGTATGAAATTTTTGTCCCATCCCCATCTCCATTGGAGAATGGTTATACCCACTCTTTTACTATTTCAAATATTAATTAAATATTTTTTATAAAAAAATCACAGCAAAGTAAACATGACATTATCAAATATTTAATATAAAAAATGATATACATTTTCTTTTCTCCGATGTCAAATATTAAGAAAGAAACTATAATTGTATAAGTATCAAATAACAATTGGATAAGGTCAAACAATCATAAAAAAAGAGTAAAAATGATCAAATGTATGACCTAGAAATAAGTTACGAAACTAAGGACTAAAGAAGAGTTAATATAAATTTTTAGGTTCCCTAATAAATTAAAGTTGTTTTAGTAATTTAAAACGAGGATGGGTAAGAGGAGAGGAATGAGAATTGGGATGGGTATGGGGACGTGATGAATATGTACATATCCATCCATATCCCCACACCTAATTTAAAAAGTTGGATCGGGTTGTTAGATACTAATTCTCCAATCAGGGGAATCGAGGGTTCTTCCAAAAAGAACCGAACAACTCGTTAACACCACAAGGGAACCCTAAAGGAAGGTCCCGATTAACACACCAAGAAAAGTAAGAGAAGAGCATGAGGCAGAAAACTAAGAGAGAGCATAATATGATTCTTATTATTTTGAAACAAATACATTCTCTTTTTAAAAGTGGTAAGCACTAGATAACCATCAAATGCAATAACCCACGTTAACCACCTAACCAACATTAACCTTTACCCAACAGAAACATAGAAACTAATTAGAATGTAACACAGGTTCGGACAATACCTGTATGGATGGATTCATTTGCCATCCCTATTCATAATTTTGTAATTCCCTAATGAATTTCACTCAATAATAAAAGAGTATTAGATGATATGTTTCTAGCACTTCTATTGTGGCTTTTTGTCTAAATATTATCACCATAGAAATGTATGTTACGTGTTTTTATATATTCATTCTAGAGCTTTCACTAAATGCTTAAATTTTTTTAGCATAGTTGGTCATTGACATATTTGAAAAGCTTTGATGACCAAGCAATAACATTTTGATACTGTCCTCACTCTTCAAAATTAAGTTCAATAAATAAATTATAAAAAAATAGGCTTTATTTTTTATCTTTCAGCTAAAAGCTTAATAGTATAGGAGATTCAATTGTTAACCCTTGTGAATAAGGCATACTTAGGAAAGCTCTATAAACTAGGTAATAATTGCTCAGGTACGGTGCACCCAAGGTAAAGGGTATTTGGGTCTTGATATAGTTAATGGTTAGTTTTACGTAAGTATCTCAATTATTTAGAGCATTTATATTGAATTCCTTTTTAGAGGTTCCATAAGCCATAATTTTTGATCCTTCCTCTGAGTGTTAGTAATTAGTAGAAGTCTATACTAACTAAAAATTCGAACTCATTTGGTGCTTGTTGAAAATATATGCCTAAATATTTGTGATTTAAATTTGATTAAGTTAGTTTTCAGGAGTTTTTGTTATGTTTTAATATTTAAAATATTGTTGAGAGAAAGAGAAAGATATGGTTTTATAATCTAAATTTATGACGTTGTTAGTTTGTTTCTAAGAACAAGACAATGCTAATATTTGAATTTTTGTTATATTTTTGCGCTATATAGAGTGCATGACCAAAATATTGTTGAACCTCCTCCACATAGTACATCTCTTATTCTTTCAAAATAGATTTTATAAACAAAAAAAACCAACTAAGCAGTAGATCCAGCTTACTACTCACTCTATTTTGATAAGCGATGCTCAAACATTAACTAAGAATACTATAAGAGGAAGTCAACTCATATAAACCTTGACGTGGATTATGATGATATATTACCTATTCACTTACCAACTTTTGTGGTTTGATTTTGAAAGGCATGTATGTAGTGTCGTAGACATAGATTAACATCGCATTAGTACAAATTTAGGTGTAAGACGTGTCAAATAATGGTGTTCACTTGTCAAATTAACACTGGAAAAGAAATTGATTAGGTTGACTTAAGTGGAAAGGTGCATATTTTCACTCAAAGGAATGCATATCCAGTAGAATATAACATATACATATACCCTTATTTTTTCTTCCTTTTAACATCCACTTTACCCTGTATTTAAAAAAGAATATATATATGTTTTAACTTTAAGTGTTTTAAGTTTAATGCTCCAACTTCCCTCTTCACACCCTTTTACTATGTCTGAAATTTTTGGCCCCCTAACATTTTTTTGGCTCCATCCTTGGGGCATTAGTTTCAGCTGTAATAGATTGGGACCTTTAGAGGTCATCCTTTTGCTGGAAGTATGTACTCAAATAATTTGCTTAAGATTGGCTGTGCTTTTAATACCATCTCCCTTGTGTTTTGAACCCATCAGCGACACTAAAATATATTGGTAGATAATATATTCATGTAGAGTTAGCCAATCTTTTTGTATTTTTTAAGAAAATTATTTATAATTAAAAGTATAAAACAGTTACGATAATTAGACAAGTTTTCCAGAAATTGAAAGCAGCAAAAAGCCCCTTAACCCATTTCTTTTTACTAACTATAACCTTTAAGTGCATTTTCGTCTTACCTTACCTGAATTGCGATAGTTCTGTGCCCTGTTTGTCTGCAATACTTCATGCCATTTAGTTTTCTGCACAGTGAAAACTGAAAATTTGACTTCCAAACTAGAGTGTAAAGTATCTTCAGATTCCACTCCTGATGTTATGGTGCTATGGTTGCCCTTGCTTTGCAGTTAAGGGTGTGTGGTGCCTTTTTCCAGTGAGATTCTTCCACTACACAATGTGTGAATCTTGTAATGATGCAGTTCTTTAGATACTTAACACAGGATAAAAGATGGAAATCTGGATAAAAAGTTTAGTCACTAGGCTCCCTCTCATTTAGACATTCTACATCAAGAAGATGATAAAGTTTCAGTTATTGCTAAACCAGCAGAGCTATTGGCTTAGTTCAATTTGTTATGGTCAAGATTCCATGTTTCAAGTGAAGCTTTATTAATAATTATTGGCATTTACACTTTTAACTCAATTTTATAAAACTAACGTATATGATAAGAATTGTTCTCCACTTATATATACTAATTTGGTCATAATAATAGTTAATGTGGGATCTCCAGTATACTTTTTCATATCAATGACCGAATGTTTTAAGGATTAAATATTTACAACTGAGTTTTTTTAGCAGCGTGATTGATAAAGCAACAATGGATAGGATAAATTCTAATATTATTTTAGAATTTGGGTTTGGGACCTAACCAAACTTCATAAAATCTACTTGTATGATAAGGAAGGACTGTTCTCCACTCGTACACATTATTTTGGTCACATCACTATCGATGTTGGATTTCCAACATTAATCATACCAATTGATGTTTTCTGGGCGCACAACTTTTGTTCATGTTTTTCGTTGCACAGCCTGACTTATTTTGTATAATAGTGCACACTAACAAATTTGATTTCTTCTCAGGAATTTGCAAGAGATAGGCTTACGATGGAGTTGGCACGAGAACAAGCACTGTCAATTGAAGCAAGTAGGGATGCTCGAGCAAAGGAAAATTCATTGAATTCTGCTGCTGTGGGGGCATCTGTCGGTGCTGGTCTTGGCCTTGTCCTAGCAATTGTAATGGGTGCAGCATCGGCCCTGAGGAAGCCCTAAGGACCAAATTTTCCTTATAATTGACTCGGGGCTTTCTCAACTGAAGTTGGATTGTGTCTTCCCGGTGCTCATAATTTTTGCTATTAGGATTTCATTCTTTTCCTAGATAATAGATATATATAAAAGAAAAGTATACGAAGGCAAATTTTAATTTATTTGTCAAGCTAGCAGCATGTTTCACTCATTTATTTATTGAATTATTTTAAATTCTTAAATTTTGTGTTTGTTATATTGTCAGGCTTGGTAAAAATGCAAGTAGATTGGAGTCCAATGAAATTGTGCTGATTGAGCTAAATGGTCAATCCATCATCCGTGTTTATTTCAAAGAGTCCAATGTCTGCAACTACTGACCAATGGGACAAAACTTAGTGATGTTCCCAGTATTCATTATTTTATTCTTTACAAATGGTTGTTAAACGTGGATTAAAAGTCTTCAAAAGAAAATAGAGGTTGCAGTTATGTGCATAATTGGGTACATGTGTTCTAAAATATAGATGTTATTAGAGGAAGTAACAATTAAATTCGTCTGATCTCTGATTTTGTACACGTAAGCACAGAAGAGCTAAAATAGTGTTATCCAATTGGATCTGTTAGATGAACAAGGGAATGATGGAAATGGGGTAGTCTGACACAGAATTGAGAATGAAGATTGAAGATGGTAGGTGCGGAATAACAAAGAAATAGATGAATTATGAAGAAGACAGAGTATATATCAACCAAAAGACAACCCGTCTTCATGACTGGCGAAATTATGCAGTTGTTGTGTGTCTGACAATTGGTGTATATTTTAACTCTCTATAATTAATAAAAAAATGTTTAAAGAATGTTGCATTCAATTTATAACTTTTGTCAGAGTACTTGTAGTTTGGAGATCCTTATCAGAATGCACAAAAGAACCTGATCAATACAAATGCGGAGTTGAAAGCTTTATGAAGTTGAAAGCTGGTGGGCAGGGATGCAGAACTTACCATAGACTCTGATATGGTTCTATTGGAGGAATCAAACTCCAAATAGCCACTGCTGAGATGATATAGGATGACAATGTGGTCTCAATTGTAGGGGAATTTTGTGTCATTGTGTATCTAGGCTCAATTGCAGCGGAACTTTGCATCATTATGTTTGGCTTGCTAAGTTTGAAATCTGTAGTATTTTTCTACTTTCTTGCACTTTGGCTAATTTAGGGTGTTTAGCCAAGAGAATAAGGCTACAATTCTAGGATCTCTGTGTCACTTAAATTGGCTCAATCTGTATACTAAGAAACAAAATCAGTTTAGGAAATACAAGTGTGAAAGGAGTACGAGTATGGGGCTATATTGTAATTAAGGAACTCAGAGTTCTTGATTAGCATCACTGTCTAAAAATACTTTATACTCACTATATATAACCACATAAATACAAATTTTAGTTACTCATTAAAAAATTAACTTTTGTTTCACACACTTATAATCTTCATGTCCTTGTCTAATACAACTTTAACTTAAGAATTTACATTTCATTTTGCCACACTATAATGGATTCAACTTAAACTTTATATATATATATATATATATATATAGATATATATATATATATATATATATATATATATATATATATATATATATATATAAATTAGGAAAAAAAAACTTTAAAAAGAAGTAAAGTAACAAACACAAAATTGAAAACAAAATCCTCCCAAATGACTTTTTTGTGTTTGTTACTTTACTTGTTCATCCTAAAGATTCTCTTTTCCTAATATATATAAATAAATAAATAAACATCGATTGTTATTAGTTCTTATGTAAAGAAAAAGCTGTTTGTACTAAATTATTACGTGTTCGTAATGTGGCAATATTAAAAAATGACCCCTTTACACACGCATACATATTAAAACTAAAAAAAAAATATTCAAAATCAAAATACTAACATTTTTATTATATTCAAAATCTAGTATATTTAGAGAGAATTACCTATCTTATGTTATTATTTTAAAAATATAAATAACTTAGTTATATAATTTTTCGTTAAGGAAAATTTCCAAAAAGAATATAACTGAGAAAGTTAGAAAAATTTATTTGAATTGTATTTCTAATAAAGGCTATTATTTTATTTTATCTGTATTTTTAATATTTTAAATAATACACATTTCTCGTAATTTACAATTATAATTTTATATACAATTTTAACAACTCATAAATTCTATATTAGCTATAATTTTTTTCTTCAACTAATTTACCTTATTAGAAACTAAAAATATTATATCCAAACACTAAAAAGAATATTTATCACATGCTGTTTTTACCAAAAAAAATATATTACAGATTTATGTATTTATTACAATTTATTTTTCCTCGTTATCTCTTCTCCCTTAAATTATTATTGCTCTAGTTCTCACAGTTAAGAGTTATTGCAAAACAATTATATATATATATATATATATATATATATATATATATATGGAATTTTATATATTGGTAAAAGTGAATATCAGCTTACCAGGAAATACTTTTAATTATATGTATAATCATTATAATAATTTTTAAAATGATTTGATTAATGAAATCTATACACACACAAATATATATATATATATAATTATAAAACTTACAGCAACAAAATAATAAAGTCGTAAACAACTTAAAAATAACAAATGATATTACTAGTAAATCATTTAAATGGTTAAAGAAATATTTATTAAAACTCAATAGTAGACCTAATGGTTCGATATTTTATCCAACGTTCATGTTTCAACATAATTAATCATATAGCAATACCTCCATTTCAAGATAATCAATCAACATCTTAAACTTGTTTATTTTTAAATTTTTTATAATATTTCGACTTTAAATTCATTAGAATAATGTTTTTACCATTTAAAAATATTTAAAATATCATACGTTAACGAATTAAGACTACAAGATATACATATAAATTAGAATGACTCAAACTTGTAAAAAATTTGAAATTTGGAACATTCTTAAAGAAATAAATAATAATAATAATAATAATTTTTAAATTCCCTCTCTCCACGCTTATTATGGAAAACCATCTCTAAAAAAGGTTAGAACTTAATCATAACCTAAGACTGGATCGGTAGCATTGCCATGCATGAATACAAACACAAAGAGACTGTTACGTATGCTGCTAACCTCACCCGACTGTCTCCTTTCTTCTCCCACGACCCACTCCACTTCTCCTGTCATTTTCTTCGTCACCGCCATCCATCAGGTACACCAATTTCTCCTTTCTCTTCTTCACTTTTTCAGAATCTCCTTTTTAACATTCATGATCAGAACTACAATTTCATGTTCATCATAATTTCGGTAATAAACAAATTGCAATAAATTTCGTAGTGCATTGCCAAAATACGTAATTTTACTCAAAAATCCTCAATTTTGCACACCTTTTTATTTTGGTCAATTTGAATCCAAAACCTAGCATTTATTTATGTTAATATTTCTTGATTGGTTAAATCTACAAGAATTGGTGTAATGTTATGAGCTTGTGACAAGAAGAAATATGTTTTTCAGATTGAGGGAGTGAAAAGACAATGGATGTGAAAACAAAGAGAAGAGTTGATATAGAGAATGGTGATGAAGGAGAAGACTTGGTTCTGGCAACTCTGGTTGCCAATGGAGATGACATTAGTCCTCTTGTGAGGCATGCCTTTGAAATGGGGCGCCCCATGGGGCTCCTACGCCAACTGGATTTTGTGGTGAAGAAAAAGGAAGCTGAAATTGAGGCAATGTGCAAGACACACTATGAGGAATTCATCCTTGCAGTTGATGAACTTCGTGGCGTGTTGGTTGATGCTGAAGAGCTCAAGAGTGAACTCCAAAGTGATAATTTCAAGTTGCAGCAGGTTGGAAGCACCCTTCTTGTCAAGCTTGAGGAGCTTTTTGTATCATATACTGTCAAGAAGAATGTTACTGAAGCTATAAAAATGTCAAAGAACTGTATGAAAGTGTTGGAGCTGTGTGTGAAGTGCAACAATCATATTTCTGAAGGGGAGTTTTATCCTGCCTTGAAAACTGTTGATTTGCTTGAGAAAAATTACATAAAGAATATTCCTGCCAAGGCCTTGAAAATGGTGATAGAGAGAAGAATTCCTTCCATAAAGTCCCACATCGAGAAGAAAGTGTGCAGCCAGGTGAATGAATGGATGGTGCAAATACGAAGTTCTTGTAAAACAATTGGGCAAACGGCAATTGGTCGTGCTGCATCGAATCGCCAGAGGGATGAGGAAATGCTGGAAAGGAAGAGAAAATCTTCTGAAGGATTGAATGTTTCAGGAGCTGATGATCGAGCTTATAGTTTGGTGGTTGAAGAAGATGAAGATTCTGCCATGAAATTTGATCTTACACCCCTTTATCGTGCTTGTCATATTCATAGTTGCCTTGGGATCCTAGAGCAGTTTCATGAATATTACTACAAGAATAGATTGTTACAACTGAATTCGGATTTGGAGATATCTTCAATGCAACCTTTTATTGAGTATTATCAGACATTTTTGGCTCAGATTGCTGGGTACTTCATAGTGGAGGATAGGGTCCTGAGAACTGGTGGTGGGCTCCTAGAACCTGATCAGGTTGAAACTATGTGGGAAACTGCTTTAGCCAAAATAACATCAATGTTAGATGTGCAATTTTCCCATATGAAATCTGCCACACATCTTCTCCTGGTTAAGGATTATGTCACACTTCTTGGGTCTACTCTTAGACAATATGGATATGACATTGCCCAACTTCTTGATGTGCTTGATAATAGCCGTGACCAATACCATATGCTTCTTTTGGAAGAATGTAGGAAGCAAATAGTTGATGTTCTTGGCAGTGACACATACGAGCAGATGGTGATAAAAAAGGATTCTGATTATGAGAACAATGTTCTCTCCTTTAATCTTCAAACATCAGATATTATGCCTGCTTTTCCATATGTTGCATCATTCTCCTCCATGGTGCCTGATGCTTGTCGCATTGTGAGATCCTTCATCAAAGGCTCTGTTGATTACTTGTCTTACGGTCTACGTAGCGGTTTCTTTGATGTTGTCAGGAAGTATTTGGACAAGCTCCTGATTGAAGTGTTGAATGAGTCTTTGCTTGACATCATCAATGGTGGAAGTATCAGTGTGTCTCAGGCCATGCAGCTTGCTGCAAACACAACTGTTCTTGAAAGGGCTTGTGATTTTTTCCTTCGACATGCAGCTCATCAGTGTTGCATACCAGTTCGAACAGCTGAGAAGCCGCAAGCTACTTTGACTGCAAAGGTGTTACTGAAAACTTCTAGGGATGCAGCTTATATAACTCTGCTGAGTTTGGTAAACACAAAGTTAGATGAGTATATGAATCTTATAGAAGGTATCAACTGGACTACAGAGGAGGCCAAGACAAGTGGAAATGACTACATAAATGAAGTGATATTTTACCTAGATTCACTTATGTCCACAGCACAACAAATTTTACCTCTAGATGCTATGTACAAGGTTGGGACTAGTGCACTTGAGCATATTTCCAACACAATTGTGGGAGCTTTCCTTAGTGATAATGTCAAGAGGTTTAATGCAAATGCAGTTATGAATATCAACAATGATCTTAAGATGTTGGAGAATTTTGCAGATGACAGGTTTTATTCTTCTGGTTTGTGTGAAATTTATCCTGGAGGTGATTTGAAGAGCTGTCTGATAGAAGCAAGACAGTTGATCAATCTTCTGTCAAGTAGTCAGCCTGAGAACTTCATGAATCCTGTTATAAGGGAGAAAAATTACTATGCATTGGATTACAAGAGGGTAGCATCCATTTGTGAAAAGTTCAAGGATTCTCCAGATGGAATCTTTGGAAGTCTTTCAAATAAAAACACAAAGCAAACTGCTAAAAAGAAATCAATGGACATGCTCAAAAAGAGACTAAAGGATTTCAATTGACTAGACTTGGAATACTATTCTTTCATCTCAACTAGGGTATAATTGTAGTGTTCTTCTGTTATGGATGTTTAACTTTCAGTTGAATAGTGTTCTGTATTGCTCTGATTTTTTTTCTTTTTTGATATAATAAAAAATAATTTCTGTCTTTAGTTTGTTTATTTACTACATATCACCATGCCTCACCCAAATAAATGTTTCTCCCACTAGATTGAAGAAGTTTCAAAGTTTGTTATCTGCTTTTGATTTCATTTTCACTCTTTAGTTAGCTTTTGCCAACACTGATTCAATGTACAAAGACAGATCATGCTAATCTATTTTTCTTGGGGCTTTCTAATCTCATTATCCTACATTTTTCTAACTAAGTGGCCATCAAACATCTTGCTTCAAATTAAACTCAAATTAAATTATGGAATCTCCAATAGTAATGAGATATAGTTAATGTCTGCTTACTTAAGAAATCAAGTAGGTGAGTATCTTTTGATAACAGTTCTTTTTCTGTACATTGACCAATATTTTATTCTCTTTTTATGGGTTTCAATGCTCACTATGCAGTGAGAATTAAAGCAGAAGATGTTTAGTTGTATGATTCGTTGTTAACCATATGAGGGAGAATATAGGTATTGCAATAGTGAAAGGCTAGAAAGAGTAGGTTGCCAAAATTTGCTCTATTGCAGCAGATAATGGTAGTTATGACATTAGGCTCTTTCATATTTTATTTTATACTAAATAAATAATAAATGTTTCTATTTAAAATTGTTGCAAGGCTTTTATGAAAATGTGTACTTTAGATTCACTTTATGCATTAAATAGTTGTTGAATGTGTATAAAACTATTCTCGTAATCATTTTAAATTCAAGGTTTAATTATTTAAAAATAATACATATAATTTATTTTAATTAAATAATATGCTTTCTATATAAAATCTATGTAATTTCTTTCGTTGGATGTTTTGGCAAGATACAATGTGTCATGTAAAATTATTCAAAGATAATTAAAAAAAAAACAAAATTTCACAAAAATACAAAGTATTAAATTTAAAACTAAAAATATCAACTCTTATTAAATATTTCGTTTTAAAAAATAATTAAATAATCTTTGATTTTTCCATTCTAATTATAAATTCCTGAGAATGAGATTAACACTTCGTTGAATTGAAATAAATATTTTCAATGATCTCTTTAATTTTTTTGTTTTAAGATGGGTAAACTAAATATTTTGAAAATTTTATTACTCATACATATAAACCTATGAACAACGTTATTCTAAGATGTTATGTTGGTACTTTCTAATTTAAATTAAATTTTAAAGATATGTTTTTAGACTTAATTAAGTTTTACTTATTCTATAAATTTCAATATTTTAAATTAATTTTTTATTAAAAAAATTTGTTTAATCAAGTGTTGAGAGTAATTTACCAGATAAGTAGGAAGAAATTGAAGACAACAAATTAGAAAGAAGAAGATGAAAGTAATATTACGTCATTTTATTGACAATAAAATTAAACAGCAGAATACTTACAAAAAAATGGAATACTCAGTACAACCAAAATTTTAAATAAAAACTAAATTAAAAATATTTAAATTTATTGTAGCTAAAGCTTAATTAATGTTTATTAAAGTTTTTCATAATTTTTTCATAATAATTCACGTAACCTAAGTGGAAGTCTTGGCAACTGGATTTCGACATTTTGCTTTGCACAGCAAATACTAGTTCCCGCCCAATTACCGAACTCCAAAGAATACCAAACCCAAAACCCAACACAACGAAAAAACCTCACAACACAACCTCGTCTAACTCCGAAATAGAAACAATCCCTTTCCTTCTCCCTCAAACCTCAACACCCTCTCTAAGCAAAGCATCTTCTCTTCACTATATCACCACCATGCCTTCCTCTTCCCCTTCCCTCACACAACCAAACACACCCTTACCCCTCACGCTTTCCTCACCACCATGTCAACAACAAACCAACAAACCTCCTCCCTTCCCCTCCACTCGCATGTCCCACCGTCATCATATTCGAGCCGAGTCCAAATCAAGACCTTGTTGGACCAGCTCAAAATTACGGTGGGACAACGCGTAATTGTTGGCGGATGGGTAAAATCCGCCAACGAAGTGGAGAAGCCGGCGACGTCATCAGCTGTCGTGAATAATGACAGCGAATATGGCGTGGCCGGACAAGCTAGGAGCAAGGATGTGTCATGTGTGGAGATTCTGCAATCGAGGATACCGTTGATAAGGAGCATATTGGATGTGTTTGGAGGAAGCGGTTACGTGCAGCGCAAGAAACGTGAGTCTCTTGTGACTGAACCCAATCATGCAAAGCTTTTGCCTCCAAAAGCTTCTGTTGCGTATTTGCTTCTCACGGATGGGTCGTGCGTTCCAAGCCTTCAGGTTTAGTGCTCTGTTTGGCTATGTGGTTTTCTTTTGCTTCTAGAGCGCGTTTCGAAAGTATTTAATATGAACACACCCAAACACTCTCCATTTGTTAAGATATTTATTCATTATTATAAAAGCTAACAATTTAAACTACGTAAGGATTTGTTGGATAAAAAATTGGGAAACAAATATGATATGAGTTTTCAAAGTATATGAGTAGAAGTGTTTTTATTATTTATTTCTGTATTTTTTTATTTTATTTTTTTTGCATATTTCTAGTTTGAAAGCCACTTTTTCCTTAAAAGAATTACCACAAAATAAGTAGAGCTTTGGAACAATATCAGGAATTGAAAGTTCTGATTCGACTTATATAATGTACATTGTCTGTTAGACAAGAAGCATATAATTTCCTTGAAAGTAAAGGCCCTTTGGTCTCTCTTCATCACTCAAAAACATAAAAGAAAAAAAAAAAATTAGAGAACTTGTTTGATGAGGCATATATACTTAACTTGAACACCTAAATTTCCTTATTAGAAGTTAAATCATTAAGTAGGGAATTTTGTGGCTTATTATGTGCCTAAACTAAAGTTACAAAATGATGGCTTTCAAGCCTTTTATAAAGCAAAGTAGCTTAACAATGAAATACTTTTGTTGTATATGTTTGAAATGAATTCTTCGATGTTTTTCATGTTTTTTTATGGTTATTTAAACACTTTCAGGTTGTTGTGGATTCCTCGGTAGCAAGCCCAAGCAGGGTTATGGCTACTGGGACATGTCTATTAGTGGAAGGTCAACTAGAACGTGCAGAAGGGAAGCATGGTATTGAGCTTAAAGCTGAAAAAGTTCTTCACATTGGGACAGTTGATTTTGACAATTACCCATTATCAAAGAAACGAATTCCACTAGATACATTGAGAGATTACTCCCAGTTTCGGCCTCGAACTACCACGGTGAATTTCAATTTCACATTCATTGTTTGGAATTTCCCATCATAATCTTTTGTTCATCTGTCCTTAGCTACAATTTTTGCATGTTAGCACATCAGATTTTCTAAAAACTGACGTGATAAGTTAATTATACTTCTTAACTGAATATTATTCTTAGGCTCTTATCCTTGGGGATTTGAATATGTTTTGGTAACAATTTTGATATTAATGGCAAGACCCTTTTGTTTTATTTAATGCTATTAATATAGCATCTTATTCTACAAGAATATAAATTTTAAGATATGATACTTGTGGATTGCATTCTACTGATAATTGTTCCCTCGTAGTGGATATTTCTTACAATATGCTTAGAAAGTAATGCAATACATTATTTCGTCTGTCTTATGTTAGTTTTGTATGATGAGAAGATTGAATTTGATCGGTTTCTAGGTGGCAACTGTGATGAGGATTCGTAGTGCTCTCTCTTTTGCAACCCACACATTTTTCAATGAACATGCATTCGTTGATGTGCAAGTACCCATTATAACTACCACAGACTCAGAAGGGTTCAGCAACATGTTCAAGGTTACCACCCAGGATCAGAATCAAAATCAGAAAGCAGAGAAGGAGAAATTGGACACCATTTATGAGAATGAAGGTGTTAGCCTTGAACATGTGAAGGCAGCTGCAAAAGAGAAAAGCAACATAGTTGAGCATTTGAAAAGAACTGAGAGTAATAGGGAAGCACTGGCTGCTGCAGTTCAGGATCTGAAGAAAACAAATGAACTGGCATCACAATTGGAAACAAGAGAAAAGAGAAAGTTAGGAACATATTTTAAGGATGACAAAGTAGACTCTTCCAAGGACTTTTTCCCTTTCCAAACTTATTTGACTGTCTCTGGTCGCTTGCATCTAGAGAGTTATGCATGTGCTCTTGGAAATGTCTACTCTTTTGGACCTAGATTTCTAGTAGACAAAACGGATTCTGCTAAACAGGCTGCAGAAATGTGGATGGTTGAGGTGGAAATGGCTTTTTCTGAGTTGAAGGTATCACTTCTTTTTGTTCATCTGCAATTATAATATGAGGTCATTTTCTATGAACCTGAAAGTGAAATTTTTACCCTGTCAATGAATGGTCGTGGTAGGGGTATTATGAAAAAAGTCAATAAATTTTCGTGTGTGATAATTTATCATTAGATGTAGGTATAAAAGCTTTTTACATCTCAGTGTGTAAACTATTTAGTAATAAATTGCTTAATTTATCTCCTAATATCTATCTACTTAGTTAAACATTCAAATATCTTATTCCATTTGACTCAATGTTACTTAGATTGTTTTCCATCCCACTGAATTAAGTTTGGTTCAACGGTCCTTCAGGTAGTTTTTGATGCATGGATAGAACAGAATGGAACATTCTATTCTCTTATGTTTCCTTGGTTCCACTACCCTTTTTAGTAGAACCAAAATGTTCCAGATCAATAAATTCTTGTATTTTTGATAGAAAGGCTTTTGTATCATTTAGCAGCATGATGCACTTTGTGTTACTTGCAGGATTCCATGAACTGTGCTAGTGACTTTCTCAAGTACCTCTGCAAATGGGTTCTTGAAAATTGCACTGAAGAAATGAAGTTTGTTGCAAAAAGAATTGACAACAACTGTTTCAATCGTCTTCAGCAGATTATATCAGGTTCTCCTGAAATGTTGACCTACCATGAAGCTTTAGAGATTCTTAGAAAGGTAGACAGCACTCAGAATCCTAACAAACATGTCATTTTGATTTCTACCATTATGATCTTTCTTCACAAAGAGAAATAACTTTTTTTACTTTTTAATGCTAATTAGACATCCTCCCAGACTGAAGATATGAAATTTGGAACAAACTTTGAGTCAGGTTCTGTACTCACTTCAGAGCACCTAAGGTATATTCATACTTTCATCATATTCTGAATTTGCTGATTTCTAACTAAGAGAAGAAGTATTCCCTTCACCATTATCAGTTGCTTATGGTTCTTTTTGTTTCTTGATAGCTATCTCACTGAGGCCATCTACAAGAATCCGGTTATAATATACAATTATCCAAAAGAAGCTAAGCCATTTTACGTTCGCCAGAATGATGATGGAACTGTTGCTGCATTTGACTTGGTTGTCCCAAAGGTATGATCCAAATGTGACCAACTACTACTAGTTCAGTATGTATAGATAGATTGGCACATCTTTGTGTGTTGAAGTTCTTAGAAACATTTTGCAGCTTGGAGCAATAATTTCTGGTAGTCAAAACGAGGAACGTCTCAACATGATAAGCTCCAGGTACTGCTTGTGTAATTCTTCTCTCTTTTATGTCTTCATATTGGAAAGTTTACAGCCAAATGGTTGATGAACCACTAAATGTAGCAGAAGAACAAGTTTGTTCATAATTAAGAATTTGAAAAGCATGAATGTTAAGATGGCAATAGTAGAAACACTAGAAGAAATGTACTTAATTGTTGATGAACTGAACAATCATATCAGGATACATAATCTTTAAATGGTACATAATCATGTTCAATTAACTCTTCAATAAAATGGAAATCAAATCATGTGTCACTTGAAAATTGGTGGGGACAATGAACATTTGGTGATACCAGGTTGTGTTCTTCTTTATTCTTGTTAACAACATATTTGGTAAACTTTTTCCTTTTGTATTGAATGGCAGGATTGATGAATTAGGTTTGGCAAGAGAGAAGTATGAATGGTACCTAGATCTTCGTAGAAATGGAACAGTGAAGAACTCTGGATTCACCCTAAGGTTTGATCTTATGGTCCTCTTTGCAACTGGCCTTGGCAATGTGAGGGATGTTATCCCTTTTCCAAGAAGCTATGGCAAGGCCAATAACTAATCAATTTTTGGGCTCAAACTAAGAATATTGAAGTTGCATTGGAGGCTATTGGCATCAAAATTCCAATGTTCATGCAGAGAGATGCTTGTGTAACAACAGTTAACATATCAGTTGTTTATTTGTGTGCCTGATGTATATAAGGAATGTGTAAGTAATGAAATTTAATCAAGTCTTGTGAAGTTCTTTCTTGTGCACAATTAATCTCCCCTAGTTCCTGTTTGAAGTACTAAAGTTTGGTTTATTTTTTAAAATGAGATCTCATATTTAAGTATTAAAGTTACCTCACGAAAGGATTCATTTTAGTTAAGAATATGATTTCAACTTTAATGTTGTGTTTGTAGATTAAGAGAGAAAGTATATAGGTGAGAAAAAAAATAAGAAAAACTTATTAAAAAATGTGAAAGTAAGAATTGTTAGATTCAGAAAAAAAATAGAAATTAAGTATAGAAGAAATAAGAAAAAGAAAAAAATAATTAATTGGGTAGACCAGTTAAACACATTTGAGTTCGATTTGTACTTTTATTTAATATGGTCAAATTAAAATTATGTGCCACTAAAAAATACTTACTTTTTTAAATAATCTTTAAAATTGTGTCTTGATCGAGTTATATTATCCCTCACAAATACATATGATGTCCACATGGTACATTAATCCAATTATAAATCAGAAATAAATACTAAAAATTTTATAAAAATTTATAAGTATTGAATTAGAAGTCTCAAATTAGACGGATATAAGTAAATATAAAGAGAAAGATATATAATTCTATCATTTAAAATTTTAAGTTAGAAGTGGTGTATTTCTTTTATGATTTAACTCATAAATCATTAGTTTTAAACAAGATTTTGCACGTAAACGTTTAAGGACCACAGAATTCAATTTTTCACTTGGTGAAAATGAAGAGTTCAAAACATATTTGGGCCACTTGCATGTGCGAGTTATCATTTAACCATGTTTGTACTTTTTTTTTTCCTTTTATGTGAAATGGTAAAATCGTACACACAAGCACTACCAAATTAACTATAAGCTTCAATAATTAGGAACTACTCGTTTTCTAATTTGGATTGGCTTTTGGATAAACACTTCTAAAAAAATAAGATGTTTTTTCTCAATAAAAGTTCTATAGAGAAACTATTTTAATTTTGTGTAAAAGTATTTATAAGAAAATTTGTTCATAATTCTTATGAGTCGAGAGAAAGAGGAAGGCATAAGTAGGGTATAAAAGAGTCAAGCTCAGCCTAATGTTTGAAAATTGGACTTAACATGTAAAAATAGTGAATGGTTAAGTTTGTCCTCATTTACTCAATTTAGTTTAATTAAAAGTTTCATCTTGACCTATTTAAGAAAATATTAAGTTTGAGCTTGACTTGTTAAAGTAATTTATAACTTAATTAGTTTTATTTTTATGAATTTTACTTAAATTATTTTTCAACCTTTTGCTTAAAAAAAATACTTTAATACTAATTCATATATTATAAAAAGAAAAGCATAGTATTTTGTAAATACAACTCAATATAATAAAATCTAAAGTTTAAAACAAGAGTACTTAACTATATAGTAACTTTCATTCTAAATTGAAACTATTTTTTCTTGAATAAAAGATTCATGCCAGACGTTATTATGAATTTTGACATCTCAACTAGATAGACATTACAAAACACATTAATCGTATGTCATTACATGAAAAAATATTATTAAAGAGAAATAAGAAAACAAATGACAATAAGTATTAGGAGAGTCACACCAAACTTATTAAAAAAAAAAAAAAGAACAAACTCCTTGCAAACAAAACAAAGAGAGTTGAGATCTATTTTGACAAAAGTCAAGCCTAATACAATCAGATAAAGTAGAATACCAAACAAACTCAACCCTATTTTTCACATTGAATAGTCAACCTATTAGCACAACTATTATCTTCTCTAAAGACATAAGTCACTTTAAACTCCATAATATCTCAAATTGCATACACTTAGGTCACCTACCTTTAAGAATCCAAGCAATTATATGAGTGGATTAAAATGCTTAACAAAGTAAAGAAAAGTCTCTAACCAAAGCTTTTTTTTTAAATCTTTCACTTGAGTATATTCAATTGCAAGAATGACACTCAAGATCTCAGCATAAAGAGCATATTAAATACCTAAGAAAGCAAAGAACTACACATATATTCACCAGGGTTGACTTTGAAAACACTTCCATTAGCTGCAAAACTATAAATACCTCTAACAACTCTAGACGTGTTGACTTTAAAACATTTGTTACAAATTTTTAAAACACAATTTAATTCTTCCCGTTTTGTATTTTTCTTTCTTTCTACACTTTATTTTTCATTTATTTAAAATTATCCTTAATTAGGAATTTCTTTAGTTTAATAAATAGTAAGTGGAATGTATAAAATGTTTAGGTGATTTAATAGTCTAACTTTTTCTGGTAAATAACATTTTACAAACTTATTTTGACTATTCACACGTAATAATAACAAATAATGTTAGAAGGTTAAAAATTATAGATTTTTTTTTTATGAATAGCATACATAATATATTTTAGAACATAAATAAAACATTGTCTAACCTAAGAACAATAGATAATACACCACATGATATATTGTGTAATTAGTAGAGTAGATAATATACACTTTAGATTAGATAAAGCAACATATAAATAGAATCAAGTGCTTTAATGTCCATAAAGTGATATTTAATGTGTAATGATATTTTTGGTCTCCATTACCAGTATAGAATACCACCTCAAAATTAGTCTTAACATCTTAACCATAAACATTCGTAAAACACTTAAAAACTATGTGTGAATTATTTTATCCTTTCTTTGAATATTTTTAACTAGCAAAATATGAGTTCATATTTCATATTTGTCTAGAGTAAACGCGATTTAACAATAATATTTCTTATTTCTTAAGAGGGAATACTTTAAATAGATTATTACATAAAAAAATACTTGAATTACTTGATTTAAAAGGAATAAAACCAATACTAATAATTTTGGACAAAAATGAATTCAATTATTAATATTTTTTTCATTAATAATTTTATTTTGGTTACATATTTCTAAAAAACTAAATAAAAATCGCTAACAAATAGGTAGTAGATATTGAAATGTATCAATACCATAATATGGAAGCACATATTATTAACAAAAAACAATAATTAAAATATATGTATTACCGTAGATTATATTATAAATATTTTAATAACATTATATATATTTTTAATATGTAATCGATTGTGTAAAAAATATAATTTTGTATATATATATATATATATATATATATATTTTATTATATTATGAGAATAATTAATTGTATAAACAGTGTTTTGTTCCTATTTATATTTTTAATTATTATTGTGATAATAAGTAATTAAAAGTTGATTAAAATAATATATAAAATAAATAGAATAGTTATTTCACTCTCCAACTCATTTCCACTCTAATTTATTTAATTTAAATAATTTCCCTTTTGACTGAACTTTTTTTCACTCTCACTTTCCATCATCTATTCTAAATAGTATCGTAAATCTACTGGCACAATTTTTTTTTCCATCTTACTTATAACTATCTATCATACATAATTTCTAGAAATTCAATCGATTGTTCATTATATATTAATCATTCATTGTCTTATATGGAAGAATTCCTTTTCTCTCTCCATTCATTTGATTGTCCTTTTATTGGTTAAAATGTCATTCGTGACACCTTTTAACCTAAAGTATTTGGTACCATATTGTACTATCTTTTTAGCACCAAATAGTACTATTTTTTAAGGGTTTAGGATAATTTTATTTCACAAGTGATTAATAATAAGTTAATATAATGCTATAAAACTGTTATCGTTATTAACTAAAACCGAGTTAATCACATTAGATATTTCAACCATTCATGACGATATTATTTATTTATTAAGTTAACGTTGTTGAATATTTTAATAACTTCATTACATTGTTAACCACATCAATAATCATATACAATCATAATTACGCACTAATCATCCTCATATTAATGGTAAGTTAATCATATTTATCGTGGTTACTTATTCATGTGCGATGATCGGTGACCTTCAAATTCATGATACAATAACATTGACTTTAGGCATGATTCAATAAGATAAGTAAAACATTGTATTCTTAATTCCCACTATAAAATTTCAAAATTTAATAATTATTGAAATAAGAGATATGTAATTAAATAGGGCCTTTTCGTCTTAATTTTTTTATTTATTTTATTAAATACAATATTTAATTAAATCGTTCAATTTAAAAACTAACAAAGTGACTTATTAAATTTTAATAAATTTTCATTTTTTAAAAGATAAAATGTGTCGACTTTTCTATATATTAAAATTGACCTAATTAAATTTATAAACGGCAACTATAAGTTTAATATAAACTATAGTAAATTAGATTATCAATATATTTTAACCATTTAACGGTTACGGTTATGGTTAATTGGATAGAAATAAATTATGATATCGGATTTTATAAATTAAGATATTTGATTTAAATTTAAGTATTTTATAAACTTGCGTATTTTTAATTAAATTATTATTGAAAAATTTGCTTTATTGAACGTTTAAAATATTTATTATTTTTATTTATAAATATTTTTATAGTGTAATTATTATTTCATGTTTTCATTTTTAATTCATAGATTAATTTGGATTTTCTCTATCGTTTTTAAGAAAAAAAATACAAAATTAACCGAAAATAATTAAGAAAAATAACTCAAAAACATAAATAACAATTCAAACACGGTCATACTTAGATAGAACTAAAAAAATTACGACCATTCAATAGAAAATAATGAAATGTATGAGTTAATTAAAGCCTAATTAAACATAATTTTAATAGAAAAATACCAAATTATACATAATAAATAATAGGATAAGAAGGTGAAAAGTTATTGCAATAACATTATATATTATACTTTTAATTATCATATATCACTGAAGTTCATGTTAAATGGTAGAGTTGTGCAGCTTTGAGGTGATGATTGTGAAGAAAAAATACAATGGAAACTGAGAAAAGAAATGAAGATTGTATTGTTGATGAGTGATGAAGGCAAACAAAATGTGCTTGAACTGAAGATTACATTGTTGAAGAAGCAACCAAGATTCTGATCATCTATGACAAACACATCTATAGTGATAGGGGCTATTGATTGGATCATTCCCTTCCACAGGAACCTGCTCAGCTCTGCATTTGTACTTGCATCCTTTACATTCATTGTAAGTGCATGTTGGTGCTGTTGATCCAATCATGGGTTTCCATGATTTCCTCATTCTCCATGCCTCATTGCCACCCTATATATATAGCATTCCACATATACATTCAATTTAGGAAGAAAGAAAAAAAAAAAAAATCATTCCAAAGAGTTATTCAATTTGATCACAACCTTTATTCTTTGACCTCTTTGGGGTTGAGATGAGGACTCTAACACCCTAGCTTCTGTTTCATTCACTGCAGCAACAATAGTCAGAAATCTGATGAAACACACAGAAATATTGAGTTTTGATTACTCCAAAAAGTTGAATGCCAAAAGGGTAAGTACAATGACACCCTTTTGAATTAGCTAAATTCTTGACTATAGCATGCAACTGAAAGCATGTTTCAGCATCTGAAGAAGAAAAATAGTTAACAGATAAAAACATGTGAAGATATTAGAGCACAGAGAGAGTATAATTGGGTATAAGGAAGTGGAAGCATTGAGAAAAAGAAGAAGAAGAAGAAGAAGATGGCATTTGCATGAGTATATATGTATGACCTTGTATTAGTTGAGAAGCAAATGTGAAGGTGAAGAGAATGAAGAATAGTTTAGCTAGTTTGGTGAGTTGTTGCATTTTGTGGGAGTTTGTTGGAAGAGTTTGAAGAGGGTGTAAGAATAAATGGAGAAGATGTTAGAGAGAGAAAGGTGGGGTTAATGGCAATAAATAAAGAAATAGGGTAAAACCTGCAATGTCACAGAGGAAGATGATCAAGAGAAAGCATAGCCGACAGATTCAAACTCCTGGGAATTCTAGAGTCAGTTACAATTACTAGATTGCCCTTGTCATAATTGGAGTTATTACATTTGACTTTTTCAAGTTAAAAAAAATACATTATTAAAAATGTGAAATTAGTTAATTATTAAAAGATATAAGTAGAAGTTTGGTTTCAATTTGAGTAGTAACAAATAAGATTAACACTGTATAGAAAATAAGACCATCAAATTTATTATCTTAAAGTTGATTAGAAATATTATTTTGTTTTTTACATATGATTTTTATGATTTATTAGTGTTGAATTTTTTGAGAAATCCTATATTAGAAGATTCTTAAATAAAAATAATAATAGTATAAATTTAGTTTTGTATTTAACTTGGAAAGGGTAAATTTCCTAAAATCAATGCAGAAAGCATTTGCAAAGAATCATCTTGGAATGCACTCACAATATTAAGAAATGATGTGAATTATAGTATAGTTGGTGAAACGTGGTGTTGTCATGTACAATATTAAATTATGAACTTTCCATTTTCCATAAACCGACACACAATAAGTAACTGCACAAAATACGAGCTTAGGAAGATGCTGCTTCCAAATTTTCTTTATTCCACCCCAGTTACCAATTCAATAAACTCATAACTCTTTATCTATTTTTCTCCAGATTTATTTATGCCCGTCATTTTTAAAATCTCCTAGCAAAAATGTTATAAGACCTTTGTTTTAATAATATATTTTTCAAATTTTTTGCAAGAAGAGCTACTTTTTAAGATAAAATATATTTTTTATTCTTATAATCTATTTTAAATTTTGTGGTACAATATATAATAAAGTTTGTAAGATTTATATCTTAAACTTGTAATCTTTATAATGGAGGGCATCTCTTTGCATGAGTCATGTATTACGTTATAAAACTAAAACTCGGATATTTATAAAACTTTTGCATTAAAATAAAAATTATAAAAATGTCTTCAAACACGGTCAATCTTACAATGCCCAGACTTCGATTACAAACAAAATTTCGAGTTATGAAAATAAATAAATTCTTTTATCATAAAAGTATTCTTTTCTCAAAAAGTTAAGAGTAAAATATCATTAAAGTAAGGTAAATAAAACTTTTATACTGAAACAATTTTTACAATAAAATTTTAAATTAAGACTCCATTTCTTAACTCTTGAAACAAAATAGAATATGGTGAAGCTGTATATTTACATATGGTGGTGCATGTACATGACTAAACGTGTGGGACAATCAATCAAATGCCCGACAAGGTATGGCCATAGTTTGAACCACCCATTTTTTTTTAAATCAGTTCAATTCATGCATCTCTTTGTAACTAGGTTATTCTAATGAAAAACCTTTACTAAAAAGAAAATTAATGTTTGTGTTGTTAAATTAGTTAGAATTAGTAATGATACGAATAGTTGTTTGTAGTGTTATCGAGCTTAGTGATGTAGAATTTGTGTTGTAGGGTTAATTTTGGTGAAGCACAATTCAATTGATTAATTCTAAATAAACAATTGTTTTTCGTGTAGTTTTAAAATTGTTACTTAAACTTGTTTTTAAAACAATTTTTTCCTTGATTCATTGGAGCTTTTGTATAAATTTATCATGATGAAAGCAAACAAATGCACACTAATTCTAAGACACACAAACAAATTCAAACCTATCTTAAAACTTAGACTGATTTATCAAATCTGAAGCTTGGATTCTTGCCAACATCTAAACTAATTTAAAAAGGAAAGTTATTGTGAAAAACAATTTTTAAAATACTTGAAAGTAATTCTGTTGAGTTATAAAATTATGTCTATTGCATCCCATTAGACATAATATAGGTTAAAAATCTATTAACAAATTATTTGTCATTCCAAACTATCATCTAAATAATTATTATCAAATAATATTTACGAAAAAATTTAATAAACTATTAAAAACACAATTCACCATTCCCTTTTATGTTTTCCTATTTTTTACAAGGTCAATTTTAAAATTAACTAGCCAAACCACTTCTAACTTTTAAAATTTTCAAATATTTTATATTTTATTATAAAATATCTCAAATTTTCTATAAAATAAAAGTAATTTATAAAAATAGTTAACCTTGGCAACACTAACTATAAAAAAAATAAGGCTCAAATATTGGACAGAATTATGGTAAAGGTATTATTTGTAAGACAAAGTCCTAATTAATAAATAAAGTAAATCAATAAAATAATGTGAGAATAAGAGACAAATCAATGAAAGTTATTAGTCATTGAAATATATAGATCCAACTATAGATATGAAATATTTACTAGAGATCCAAATAGGTCAAGATCGTGGATAAATTAAAGGGATGTCGGGATAAGGAGTTTAATTCATTTCACAATTTTTAGAACACCCTTTTGGAACATTATTTCTCACTCCTTTAAGATCCACTTTTTTTTTTTTTTTTTTTTTGATACCAATAAAGATGCTTATTGATGGAATTAAAATTGTATGCAAGAATAACATAGTTATACATTTTATTTTTATTATAATGTTATGTATGAAACTTCTGGACACGTAAAAGTATATATTAAATAATTCATTTAGCTAAAGAAATTATTTTCGATACCTTGTACTAATACGATATTATTTAGGGACTATAAGGAACATAGACATTTCACTATCCTTGTATCACAAGGGTGTTCTTGCAACTGTTAAGCATTTATGCAATAGGAGTAATTTGGTTTTTTAGGTATCCAAATAGTATTGGGCCCTTTCTTATTAAAAGCTTAGAAGATCCTCACATGTTTTTAGTAGACTGTGGATTTTAACAAATATTTTTCTTTCATAGCCTAATTCAATTTTGTTTTCATGATCTTATTACGATATTAATTCATTGTCTTCTTCCGCAATCATAAATATAACTTTGCTTAGTGTTTCATTCTCATGTAGTAAATTGTCTACTATTTGAGTATAATATACTTTCCATATACTCTTCTCAAGACTCTGAACTTTTAAACGAAGAGTTTTATTGTTTTTTCTTTTCAAAATTAATATAAAGAATACTTGAAATTTAATTCATGTTTGAGTATTGCTCGTTTAGTTTTTATTTCTTATTTTCAAGCCATTGTTTTTGTTCTCCAAGGCATTGTGAGTATAATGTAGATTGTTTAATGAAATAGATTAAGTTTTCAAAATTTAAATTCTATCACAATATACTTTAGGTTTGTTTTAGTTTCTTTATAAGCTTTAAAGAGACGAGAAGAATTTGAAAAATTCATTAATACTTTTACAACATGATGAAAATCATTGATTTGTCTCATACTTTTGTAAGTAGAAGATATATGAATTCAATTGCTAATACAAAATACTCGAGAACAAGTTTGTCATATTGCATCACTTAAAGACGATGATTCATTTAATTTAAATTTAATGTTATTTTATATTAATTATATCACAATACAGAAAAAATGGAGAGAAATATTATTCTTGTGATTATTTTACAAGATTTGTTTCCAAATATAATTTGATAATAAGTCAAAAAATTTTAAAAGTGAAGATTGAACAACGTTAAGGATAATTAGAAATTTAGTTAAAATTACATAAAAATTTTCAAGGATAAAAATTACATATAATTAAAAATTCAGAAGCTTAAATTAAAAAAGTTAGAAACCAAAAAATTATAAATTGTGTAAAATATGAGGGAAAAAATTATAATCAAGCCAATAAAATTTATTACATAAATAAAATTTATTATGCACGTCACATATATTAAATTTTTAATAATTATGAGTTTTTTTAGAACCGATCATGACTCAATTAACTATTAAAAATATTGAATTACATTGTATTAATTTATTTTTTCATTTATCAACTTTTATATTCATATAAAAAAAATTAAACGGCCAAATTAATCTAAATCGAATAAAAAAATTCAGTTGTTGTGATTTAAAATTGATCTTATATTCAATTTGAACCACACATTATTAAATACTAATGTTTATCATTATCTGGCTTTACAATAATCTCATTTCATACAAAAGGTAAGTCTAACTAATATTATTTCACTCCTAAGTCATCTTAAAATTATCACTATTACCCCCTTTACTAATATAGTTAAGATTTCATATAAACATGCATATCTTATAATAATTCATACTTAATATGCTTCAAAATATACAATCAGACTAAACTGAAATTTTAAAATATATTTACAAAATCATATATGAGTTTTTTAAAATAAATCTCCTTCTGACACAATTGTTCAATGTAAAAGATCGTCCAAAGACTCTTCTGCAATGTTATTTATTCTTCTGCAATGTTATTTACTCCCTTGTAATACAAGAACATAACATATAGATAACAAAACACAAATACAAAAAAGAAATGATAAGCTAATAGATTTAAAGCAATCTTAGAATAATCTAATTAATCACATACTTCAATAAAGTGAGCAAAAAGGGTATAGAGAGCATGTCTAAATTTCGCTTGAGCGAAATATGTAAAAAAACCAAACGCATCTCTGGTTTTTCAACCTAGTTCACTAGTTCACATTACTAATCATGCTTAAATAACCCATTTTTCACATAGCAACACATCTATATATGAAATCATTTATTTCAACTTAGAACTACCAAAATCATTCAACCATTTAAAACATTAACATCACAATACTCATACTACACCCAATTCATATATTCATATATATAAATTTCACCCAAATTTACAAGTGGTTCAATCCTAGCTCAGATTACATCTTTTACTCTGTATTTCAAATTCTAAATTTCACAACATTATAAGAATGCAACTACTATAGTTAGTTTCCCTTACTTGATGTGAGCATATACTCTTCCCAAAAAGCTCCAAAAATCTAAAAGTATGAGCACTCTAACCTGCAACACAGAGTTTATTATCAAGGATCATACTACTCTACAAGGATGTAGAACCAATAGACTCAGAGGAGAAAAAAGATAGAATTTAACTTACTCTAACAGAGTTTATGATCGGACAATATTACTCAGATTGCTGCCACAGGTCCATTAATAGACTCCGATAGTTGATCTGATGAAGGATGGAAGTAGAGCTTTAGAAACAAGGCAGAGAGAAAAAAGATAACAAAAGTTTAGAGAGATAATGAGTTTGCGAAAATACAACTTCAGTATTAGCTTTTTTCTATAAATACGTATCTTTACTTTTACAACTTCTATTCTCAAAACAAATTTCTAGGTCATTTTAACTTTTATAAAAAATATGATTAATATTAAGAAAAAACAAATAAAATACAATAACATACCCTCAATTTAAAATTTAATACAAAATAGTATTTATGTAAGTATTTATATTTTCCTTGTGCAAATATTTTTACTAGTGGAAGTTGGTATTTATCTAAAAATAATAATAAGTTCATTACAAATTTATAAAACAATGTATATTACAAACCCTTTACAATCAATATTCATACATTACTAAATCTATAATTTTATAAATTAGCATAACGAGAAAAGAAACTAGTTTCTCAGTTTTTCTTCATTTTTATTTTCGTCCTTGAAAAAATGTCAGTTTTTTTAAGTATTCTTGATGTTCATCAATGCATACTTTTTTTTGGCGTACATTAGGAAATTTTCCAAAAATTGTATAATTTCTCTTCAAATTTACTAGAATGATTTATGCTAGAAGAAATGCCGACTTTCATTGTAAGTAAAGTTTTAAAGAAGTCATACTTAGGTATGACTTTGATTTATATTAACGTAATATTAAAATTTTTTATTTAAAAAAAAAAGTGAAGTCGTCAAGTGATACTAGACTTTAATTTAATTTTTTTGTACATTTACTTAATTAGTAAAAAATGATAATTTCTGGTTTAAAAACAAAAAATGTGTAAAAACTTAGGAATGAAATAAATTAAAAATATTTTATTATTTTACATATTTAACTGTGTAAATAATTAAAAAAATAAAATATTGTTTCTAAATGAAATGATTTTAAAATTATATGTAGGTTCTGTAAAAAAATATACATATGGAAAACACATTCCTGTACTCAACTTTAAGACATGTTACTCTCTTTATCAAATATATTTTAACAGAAATTTAAAAGTAAAAATTATTTATGTGTTACAATTATATTTCTAAATTAAAATTAACTGTACTGAACAATAGAGTGTAAGATTATTTGTGATTTTTCATAAATTAAAATTTTTGTTTATCTATAAACTTTTAGATTATCTAATATTAATTATATTCAAATTTTCTAAATTATATAATATATAAAAATAATAATATATGTATTTTTTTATTTAAATAAATGCATAAAATTGAAATAAATATAAATATTAAATTGAATTCATTAAAATAAGATGATATAGTAAAAAGATTACAAATAATATTATTAAATAAACCTTACAATGCATATATTTTACTGTTTAACTGAACAATTTCTCCTCAAAGTAAGAACATAATTATTATACAATTTATCACAAATATTTTTTTCTATATTTTTATCCAATTAATCTATTTTTTCACATTATTATATACTATTTCTTACTTCTTATACATTGTAATAAATATTTTATAAAATTTTTGAAACAGTTTATAAAATTATTTATTAAATTATTTATCATTTTTACACCATTTTTAATTTTAAACAAAAAATTATCATTTTGTGATAGTAAAATTAAATTTAAAAGACTGAAATTGATACAAGATAACAACTTTAGTGTAAAACCTTCTTTCTTTGTTAATTTTTAGTTGTCATTGAAATCATGTTTTATGTGTAACGACTTCTCAATAGTCTAAGTCTCGAATAATTTTATAATTCTTTTTAAATTTGTCTATTTTATTAATTTAGTGAAAAATTGCACATTCCTATATGTAGGATTGCTTAAGCCCTAAGTAAATAAAACAATGACTTTAAGATTTAAAAAAAAAGAATTACAACCAATATATAAATATAAAATTAAAAAATATTTAATTTTAAAATTACACTTAAAAATAATTTTGAATTAAAAATTTAAAATATCAAAACATACCGTTAAGTTTATATCGATTCTATAAATATTATTTAATGAATAATAATTTTGAAAAATTTTTCTAGTAAATAATATATTAATAAAATATTTCCATTTTTTAAAAAATATATTGAATAGGTAAGGAATTCTAAAGGTTAAAATTTTCTGATTTTTTCTTTTTCTTTTATTGATTTTTCTATATTATTATTTTAATTTGAGTATTTGATTTGATTGTCATTAGTCCATTATCTAATTTCAAATTTTAATTTACCATTGATATTATTATAGTACATTTATGCAAGTGTCTTTCAATGTGGAGGTTTGAAGCCATAGATATAGGCATTATATTTGTATTGATTTTTGCTCTTTTTTTAGTACATTAATATCAAGTAAAAAGAAATATTAGAACTGATTGTACCAGTTCTTCTATGATCAAATTTCATTGCTTGTTACATGTCTCTTTATTAAATTATCATATTATCTTTTTTATTAAAATATTGTTAATTTATAAGTACGTCTCTTATCAAATTATCATATTATCTTTTTTTATTAAAATATTTGTTAATTTATAAGTTTGAAACCTAATAAAATATTAACAACTTATGAAATTGAAACTTTTGAATTTTTTTAGACATAACTATTTGGTATAACATATTATTTGCAATTAACTTGATTAGAAAAAAATTTAGAATCACAAGATAGGTTTATTAATATGGTTATTAAACAATTGAAATGTATTCTTTAATTTCTTGAAACACATATATAGAGAACGAATTTGAAAATGCATACATTAATTTCTGTCAAATAAATTATTTCTGAAATGGATGTAGAAAAAGGAATTATTAGTAGTAGAAAAAAATAGTTTGATGAAAGTATTGAGAATGGAATTATAAAATCACCTTAAGAGTTATTTAGAATTTTTTTTTTTTTTTGCATTGTAGGTAAAACAATTATCATACTCCAAATTAGATTTGAATAATTTAAAATATAAGAAGATTTTTTTGATTTTTTTATTTAGTATTAAAAAATCAAATCATTTGATCATGTATTTTTGAAAGAAAAATGTCTAAACCTTGATGAATTTTTGAAACATGATAACTTTTTAGATCTTTATGGTTTAGATTTATTTTCATAATTAAACATCTTAAAAAAATTAAAAAATTAAAAAATGATAAATTAATTGATATTTTTATTTATATAAAATAAATAAATTATTTCCCAAATGTATGTATAAATGTATATATAGCATAAAATAATGTTAACAATCCCATGATTAGTTGCTGCAACTAAAAGTAATTTTTCAAAAATAAAATTAATAAATCTTATTTAAGATCAAAATGTTCAAGAGATACTAAACTAATTAATTTTATTATCTATTGAAAAATATATATTAAATAAAATTAATTATAAAAATTTAATAGATAATTTTATATTAAAAAACTCAAAAATAATTTTTAAATAAAAATATCATAATTTTAATAAATTATTTTATTAATTTGAAAAACGTTTATTTTTTAATTTGCTTTATACTTCCTTCCTAAAACCTTGAACATGTCTCTGCTTGTAAGATTTCTAAGAGATTATTAATTAGCTCAAACATGCCAATAAATAAACCAAAAATTAAAATAACTTAACATATTCAATCAATGTGACATTAAGTCTACATCATTCATTCATTCCTAAAAAAAAAATTAAAAAAAAAAAACATTTAGTTTAGTTTTCTATCCCATCTTCTTTCCATAAATTCTTCAAACCATGTGAAGCTCACAAATTAATTAAACATGGTCCAACTTCATCAAGAGAATGACCATGTAGTTGTCTACATCATCATCTGGAAAAAGAACATCTTCAAACTCATTTCAAGAGACATCTTCTTCATTCAATGGACACACATTCATGTTTATAGGTGACACAAAACTCTTCGTTTTAGTCCATCATTGATGCTTCATTGTCAACATATGAGGTGTTCAGATCAATGTCTATAGGCATGCTGGATAAGTTTGCAAGTCCTGAACAGAAAAAAAAAAAAAAAAAAAAAAAAAAAAAAAAAAAAAAAAAAAAAAAAAAAAGAGATGTTCAAAAGGTAACAAATGCATATAGAAGCTATGTTTCAACATGCATAGGAATAGAAAGAAAAAAATAACAAATTAGTGTTAAAAAAATAAAATAAAAATTCAGAACACCTTGAATCAATTTGTCTCTTTCTTCTTCATTGCCTTCATTGTTTGAGACATGTTGGGTTCCACCCTTTATCAGTCCTTTGTTGGAAGCTTCGTTGTCATTGACATGGGAATCAATGTATGGAATGTTGAGATCAAGATCTAAAAGAAATATTGAAGAGTTTGTATGTGCTGAAAAAACACACACAAAAATTGGTATTAAAAACATGATAAATGCATACATGTGTTTTCTTTTTAGGAAGGAAAGTTTAGTCTTTCAGAAAAGAAAAAGTTTAATAGGGATGATTTTTCAACTTTGTTTCACTATTCTCAATTTAATCCTTTTTTGTTTTTTTTTTTAAATATGAGTAAGCATAATTTTTCCATCAAATTTATGACGATAATTATAGTGTCATCATTGCTTGCGTTACGCAATTATTTCTATTAATAAGTTAAGTTTAACTAATAATGTATAATTATTATTCATGTCATGTATCATTATTGCAATATTATTATCATCAATTTAATAAAACAAACTATATTAACTTACTTTTAAAATCAATTTAATAAAAAGAACTATATAAATTTACTTATAAAGAAAATAAACCCAAATTAAAGAACATTTAAAATAATAAAATAAAATGTTAAAAAAAATCATAACTCTAAGATAAAAATTACTATTAAACTAGAAAATTATATATTATAAGAAATGAGTGAAAAAAACAAAGATATAATGCGAAAAAGTGATAAAGAAAACTATTATTTTTTTACATCTAGTAAATTTTGAGCCATTCAAATTTTAAAGAGAAAGAATAAAAACTACAAAATAAACTAGTTTTTTTTAATTATATTTTTTCTCATCTATATAGTAAATGTATAAATGATTTCATAATTATATAATTATTTAACCTATATTTATTTATTTACCTATTATTTTTTAAAATAACAATTTTACTTTATTTTCGTCTCTGAGCAAGTGCATCTTCACTAATCTCATCTCCTTTTCATTTCCTCGAGTCTTCTTTTATTTTCTCACAGTATATGAAATAAACATAAAACTAATTAATATAAAAAAAAATTAAAAAGTACACCACCTTGAGTTGATTTCTCACTATCTTTTGGATTTCCTCCATTGTTTGAATGATGCTGGGTTGAATGGTTTAGAAATCCTTCGTTGGAATCCATGGATGCTTCATTGCATGACATGTTTAGATCAATCTCCAAAGGCAAGATTGGAAATTTTGCATGCACTATAAATGTATAGAAAAATTACATATTCAAAAAGTGGATAATACATATATAAACTCTATTTGAAAAAGGCACATAATTAATCAAAAGAAACAAAATAAACTAGCAGTATACAAAAATATTAAAAAGTTAGAACACCTTCATTGTTTGAATCTTGTTGGGTTTCATGGTTGAGAAGTGCTTTGTTACACTCCATGAGTGAATTGTCGCAAGGAGCGTTCAAATCAAGATCCAGAAGCATCTTCAACAGGTAAAATCAATGGAGAAAGAGAAAAAAAAAAAAAGTTAAATTGAACTTAACTTTTATGGGTATCTGCCATTGCCAACTTCTAGAAAACTTTTGGAAGAGAGGGGGAAAGGAGGTATTAATAGTAAATGAAGAAAGAGAAAACAAATTAAAGTTTTATTGTATGCTTATGGTGGCAAGGGATTAGGTGATATTTTGGAGTCATAGACTTTAATGTTTGAGATTTTGATATTTTGGAGTACAATGATATTAAGCTTAATAACCTTTCATTCTTCAAATATGTAGTTTAATTCATAAGGTTGAAAATTAAGAAAGAATTGTATTTCAAAGTAATATATTAATCTTCTAGTTTAGTATTTCATGACATATTAACTCTTACATTGGACAATAAAATAACCATTAATGTGTCATGTTAATAAACTATTTTTTGCTATAAAGCATGTACTAAAGGATAAATTTTATTATATATTCATTTTTAATTTTAAAGTATATAGAGACTAATTTAAAAGCGACATATATTTTTTAAATATATGAAAGATTATTTAATTTTAATATTAGTGACCAATATTTTTTTAATAAGTATAGTGAATAATTTAGAAAAAAATAATTTTAAATTTTTGAAACGAAATAATGTTAATATTTTGTAATGAGTCTATAAACTCTTTCCATTCGATTATTAATTGTCTATAAGAGTTGATCATATACATCTGGTTTAAATATTTATAATTTTATTGTATATTAAAAATACTTTTAATATGTTTTATTTTAAGTTTTAAATGATCTTTTAATAGTAATAAATTGAATTTAATATACATAATTGATTAGTTTGTATTTAGCTAATTTGTCTTTTGTTTATTATTTGGTTGTAACGTTTTCACATATATTATTATGGTAGTAACGATTTTGCATATATTATTTTTGCTTGATTATAATTGCATTGACTTTTATATTTTTAAACTTTAAAATTGAGAAGTAGTCCATGTATTACTATATCATCTTTTTTTTCTTAATATGATTTTACAATAAGAAATTCATAACACGTTCAAATATAATGTCATCTTTAAAAAGAAAAGCATAATTTGTTTCTTATATTATAATTTACATGCACATTCATTAAAATAGAAAACATAGATTTAAAAACTTGCACAATAATGAACTGAGAGTGTCAAATAGACATAATAACAACATTTAACTTTCAACATTCACAAGTAAATATTTTGGGCAGTAAATACTTTGGCCAGTAACCCTTTTGTTAAAGGGTCAACAATGCTAACTTGTTTTCTTAATACTCTATGTTTCTGGACTTCTTTTTTAAAGGTAAAGTATTTCAATTATATATGTTAAACACTTTTAGAATACTTGTCATTTTTAGAAGTGGAGACTATTTAGAATTATAACAATAAATTTTTAGCAGCCTGAGAATACTGTCAACTAGTCCAAGTCCTAAAATAAAATTTTGCAGCCAATCGGTCTAAATTGTGACCTAAAGTATTTCACAAATTCAACTTTCATGATGGATGCATGACTAACTGCTTCACACTTTTCCATAGAATCCCTCATCTAGTTAAAGATACACATAACCAATTGTAAACTTTCTTGTATCTATACAGCCAAATTTTTTTTTTGAATATGTATATCCAATCCCCTCAAGATGATTATATATCTTATAAGTAAGCATGTGTTTATTTGTTCCTTACAACTATATTAAGACTTTCTTTGCAACTTTCTAATGATTCGATCCTAGATTACTTTAGTATTTACCAAGCATACCAACTGTAAAACTAATATATGGTCTCGTACATGTTTGAACATACATCGAACTCCCAACAACATATGCATAAAAAATATTCTCTATTTATTTCCATTCCAAATCATTATTTGGCCATTGCATAAGACTAAATTTGTCTCCTTTCTATATTGGAACGAGAGATGTTGAATATTTATCCATTTTGAACCTCTCTAAAATTTATCAATATATGCTTTCTGAGACAAACCCAACAATCCTTGTGGTTTGTCACAAAATATATCTATTCCTATCACATAGTATGCAACCATATCTTTCATTTCAAAGTTATTAGAGAGAAACTTCTTGATCTCACTTAACAGACCAAGATCAATAGTTATAAGAAAGATATCATCAACATATAGGATCAAAAATATAAACTTGCTCCCGCTGACCTTCAGATATATACATCAATTAACAATGTTATTTGTGTGTTGAATATGACTAAATATTTTTATTCATTATTTCATCAACATCATATATTTACAAGTATAAATCTATGTTTTATTTCACTATCCACTTTAATATTTTTTCATATTATATTTCCTTATTTGTCATAGTAAATAGTAAATCATTAATCTTTAAGTTCTTTTTATAGTAAGTTTTTTTTTGTAATTTTTATTAAATATTTGTTTTCAAAAGATACTTAAATTTGAGATTAAAAAAAATTATCATAGACTTTGATATTTTTTTTTTTTCAATTTTGTTTCTAAACTT
>Ga0209700_101227_pt1 | contig 52483 bp, 33 predicted proteins | sample SiratroredBW_FD_187528 | JGI IMG/M metagenome (GOLD analysis project Ga0209700, IMG submission 187528) | Root nodule microbial communities of legume samples collected from California, USA - Siratro red BW (SPAdes) (version 2) | ecosystem: Host-associated > Plants > Roots > Nodule | place: USA...
TTGGTCGTTCAGAAAAAAAAAAAAAAACATAAATTGGAATAAAAATCATGAAAAAAAAAAAACAATTCTAGAAAATTTAATCTGATGTAATGAATTACTGTTTGCAATGTAATATTTTTTATAGTTAAACTAACCACTATTAATAATAAGAATTAAAAAATTAACGCTAAACGAATGTCAAGAATCTGAAAGAAATGGAAACATTAAAATTAAAAATATTTATAAGTCTAATCATAATAAAATAGTTTGTTTTAAAAATAAAATCAAGAGTAATAACAGATCAAATATTTCAAGTTAAATTAGGAAGAAATAAAGCATCAAGCTTATATATTTATTTAATAAATATTTCAGAACAAAAAAAGGACCAATCAATATTTTATTTTTAAAAAATACTATTAAGCTGTTACCACCCACATGAGAAAAGAGTTTGTTTGATAACGCCTGTTCTTAAAGAAAGAAAAAACCAAGTCACTGTTCTGTTTTCATTTGGCCCATATGAGTTTTGGATCCTGTAATGTTTGATAGTTTTTTTTCTTTTATATATAAAAAATGGTAGAATATAAGAGAATAGTTTATCTAAGTGGAACTTCACAAGTGAGGTTATTTAAAAGTTTTTCTTAAATTGAGACTTTCAAACTATCATAATTAAAAATTTTACTAACAAAATCAAAGTAATATTATTTGACTCCAATTTCTTCGTAACATTTGTAGATACAAATGTTAGCTTGTCATCTGATGTGACATTCTCAAACTAGCAAATGCAATAGACTTCTTACGAAAATAAGGAAAATGATATTTTGATAATTTAGTATGGTCATTCAAAAATGAATTTGTCTTAAAAAAGAAAAAAAGAGATCTGAATCTGTTCCAATACTGTCTCCTTGTTCAGAGATAATTCCTTCTTCCCTTTTCCATTCAAGAATAAATATGTCTAGACACGCTTGCCCATGTCAATGACACCATTGGAAGCCTGAAAGTGTTCTAAACATAGTCTTGTAAACTTTATTTTCACGAGTCAGAGCCTTTATGAGCCAACGTCACTCACTATTCTACCGATTTATCATTTGTCTACACCATTTTCTGACAACTCATCATATGTGAGAAAAAAATTCATTTTCTTCATTGTTCAAATGATCTCTCTTTCATCTAAAATTCTTCCTACTTCTCAAGTTTTGCTATCTTTTTCTGTCGTTGAAAGAAGATAGAGTCTATTAATCTTTTTGCATTCCCTAATTTAGTCATAGTTTGAGTGAATAATTAGAAGTGAAGGCTCTTTTCAATATTTTTTTTTTCTCATGAAATTAAATGTGTTCTCCGTGTAATTTTATAGTTGTTATTATTACAGGATTGTGATATGATTTATTTGTTGAACTTTGGACGGTTTGAATTAACAGGTCAATAAGTATAAGTATAATTGAGAAATTGATGTGAATTCTAAAAAAATTAAAGAACAAAGGAACTCTTCTAATTTTTTTCTTGTTTACAGCTATTATATTTCATTTTTTTTTATATAATTCAGCTATAGAACAAAGATAACTTGTTTATTTTGACTTGTAGATAGTAACACACATGCTAATTAGGATATTTTTGAGAATTTACCATTATATGAACTGTATTATTTTTGAACGAATATTTAGAATACTTAGTGAGTCGATCACGAACGTAAATGTTATGAGTAGCCATTAATGAACTAAAGAGAAAAGTTTAAATAATGAAATGTGAACATTTTTCTCAGATCTTGTGGCATGCATCTAAAACTTGAATAGGTGTCGGCAAGTTGGATTATGATTCTGTGCATATATATATAGAAGTAGCCATATTACAAGCTTTCTACAGACATAAACACTCTCTCCTAAGACATTCGATCTCTATTACTTGTGTCAAACATGTTCTCCCAGGATCCATCGTTGATCTTCAGCCCTTTTCACTTGGGGGCGAAAGCCTGTAGGGGTGATCAAACAAAGATAAGGTGAGTATAAAGAATTGGTGAATAATTGAAGGCACAGTGTAGAAAGAAATTGGTTGAGTTAACTTACAGCAAAAATGGTAGCATGGCCAGGATCTGCAAGGTGGGCAAAGAGGTTGTCAATAGGACCAGTGCCAGTATATATGTGCTGGAACCATGCACCCATCACAGCCAACATGGCCAATCTGCCGTTCTTGATCTCCTTAGTTCTCAACTCCTTGATCTTCTCAGGAGAACCACTTCCCCATCCAAGGGGGTCAAACCAAAGCCCACCTGGGTAACCAACATCAGTTCCTGTGAGCTTGTTGTTGGGAAAGATGGGGTCAGTGTTCACACAGCCTGGCTTGATTATGTCAGCCCACCTTCTACCCTCAGCCCACCCAATGAAAAAGAGCTCAACAATGAAGAGGGTGGTGGTGTCTGTGAAGTATTCCTGTTCTCCAGCTGTGTACCATGAGGGAGTGTTCAACACACCAATCTTTGTCAGGAATTCTGGAATGAAAATCCCAGCAGCACCCAACATTGCCCATCTGCAGTGCACTAGCTCTGCCTGAACATTCCACCTCAGACTCTCCGGGTCAGATCCTATCAATTCATAACAAATTCACTTACAATTGAAATTTCATTATAGCATATTAATTGTTACAGTTGAATACTGAGAGCACTCACTTACCAAGACCAAGAGGGTCAAAGCCAAAGTCTCCAGGGAGACTGCCATCAAGCCATGGAGGTGGTGTGCTGCCCGGAAACCATAAGGGTCTGTCAGGGTCGGCTACTGCACACACTGTAGTGCTGGATCGTCCTCCTACTGCTGCTGTGTATTTCTTCACCCTCAATTTCCTTCCACCAACAAAAGAAGCTTTGGGGGTTCCCAAGCCTGATCCATTCTTCTGGGAACTGCACAAATTCGCTACTTTTGATCAATCATGTACATATATGCATGGAATGGAATGGATTAATAAATAAATATATCTGCAAATAATGGGAGAGTGGAGAAACTTGCCTTGGCGTGGAGATGGAAACAGCAGCAATGGCAGAGGAGGCACAAGCGGAAGCCATTCAGCCTTGATTCAGAAAAAAAAAGTATTATTCCACCAGTGACTCTGCTTCTGTGTATATGTTTGATGATCAATGGTAATGGAAAGCAAAATTGTTGATGTACAGAGGATCTTATCCGAAAGGATAGGAGTGTGAATGGGTAGTGAAATTGTGGGTTGCCATGTGGCATGTGAAATCTAATTGGATAGCTTCACCTCAAAAAAATCAAAATCTGGTGGCTCATACGCCCCTCTGCCTTCCACCAAATCTAATGGCTGCCACATGTCACCACAGAACACAGGACATGCAGATTCTTATGTGCTATTTTCCTTGCACACCAATCACAAACATGTTGTGGGACCTATTCATGTTAGTTCATATGAAATATCTCTTGAGACTATTTTTAAATAATTATAAAAAATGTGTTAGGTTACAAACAATATACTTATTGTTAATTATTATAGAAAACTTCACTAAAATTTATATTGAATTACTATAAGAAAGTCTTGTTTATCAATGTAAAAATGAATCATTCTTGTCTTTAATAAATTAACATTTTAAAAGATTATTCTTTTTTCTTTTTAACCAATTTCATCTTGCTTAACCTCTATGCTTCTATTTTTTTTTTCAAGAAAACTCATTTGGTCAGATTCAAATAATTTAACCTTGTAATTTATGTTGCCTCCTTAGATTTAAATTTGTGGCATATAAGACACCACATCGCTGATCTTTTCATCACTTCAGATTTCTTTTTTTTTATCACTCCAATGTTATTTAAACTTGTCATCCTATATATTATTAGTTAGTATTTCTGTCAAAATAGAGAGAGTTCATAATAGGCTCAGAAATTGAGTGTGGAGTTTGCTTGGAGGATAAATATGTGAAGGCAATTACTTTCGGAAACCCACTTTTAAATATGTATCCCCATAATTTTTAAAATGATTATTTTACTTTTGTTTGAAGTGACTTTCAGATTACTTTTTTTGAAGTTTTTCCAGAACACATTTTCTGAAATACATGAAATACATTCTGAAACATTTTTCAGAATAAGATTTCTTAAATAAAATTTCCAAAACACATAAAATACATTCAAAAATTATTTTTGGAACAAGATTTATAGAACAAACTTTTTATAATGATTCTTTTTTGTTTTTATTCTTTTAACTGTAACGTTCTTCTTCTTCTTCTTCTTCAGCAATGACAGTGCAGCAGCGGCAATAGTTGTGGGTGCAGGTTCAAAAATGAGGATACATGTTAAAAATGGGGGTGCATAAAGAAATTTGCATACGTGAACTTTGCTTACACAATAGATGTTTGAAGCCCACTAAAGCCACCTTCCGACAATTTTTGTTTCCTACACCCCTACATTTTTCAAGCTGCACACCGTAGTTAAAAGTTTAAATCCATAGCATGAATTCCTTCAATCTATACAAGATATTTTAGGGCATAACCAAATTTTTTTAGTGAAATATCCTGATTTTTTTCTCAACTATATTAATTGTATATTTAAAATGTAAAGGGTATACTTAAAAAAATTAAACTATCTAGCTACTTTATGCACTTGAAGCATTTTGTTCTGTTCGCTACTTCACAAATGTAGTACAATAATTGCAACTTTGCAAATTGTAGCAACTTCGCACCATTGTTGATCATACTTGATCACTAGTAACCAAGTTCACGATGAACAACTTTAAGCACTAAAGCCACCCACATCATGCTAAGCTACCACCCAGATGGCAAACCAGATTCCATTCAGGGGTGGCAGCAAAGTCGCATTGGAGTTACCAGTTGCCATTTCCTCTATTCACTCCTTGAAGAACTCAAGATTTACTCCAACTCAATGTTGTTAATCTAATCTATATTATCATCAAACATAGTTGCACAAAGGATAGGATGTTTTTCTTGTGATTCAACCAGTGTCAACCTTGACAATAAACGCATAATTGCAGACATTAATTGTCATTGTACTGTAACATTGTGAATTTATAGCAATAGTATTATCATTATCAGGTGGCATAAATATCCACACAAACAAGTACAAATTTACTCTCAATTCATGGAGCATATTATTAAAGAAGCCTTTCATGTTGAGGCCATAGGTATGAACAAATTAGAGATATGGAGACCATGATTCTAGATTTTGAACGGACAGTTGCGATCGCATATCATGCAGTCATTGCACCACATCAGTGAACTTCCATTTCTTTTGTATATTATGTTTGACCAAGCTACCTCGTATTGCTGCATTCTGATTATAGGACGTGTAATAAACAGGTTTCTTTGATAAAAACATGTATAAAACATACTGAGACATCCCAAAATAACCTCATGATACTAACATTTGTCTGCAACACCGTAAATTCTCAAGAGCCACCACCATCTTGTTTTTTCCTGCGGTTGCCTGTTACATGCACCAGAACAAACAATCAAGGGAGATGACTTGAAATGGAAAGTAATAAGTTAAACATAAATCATAGTCAGCACCTCAAACAAAACAAAATATCAATCATTTCATTACTTGCTTAAAGTTGTTCAAATTCTTTACCCTCTATTTGTTTCTATAGGAAAATAGAAAAGAGGAAGATTGCATAGGAATATCAAATTGTCATTGTTTATTTCAGTTGGAACTACTAAAAGAATTATCTCCCAAATTTACATAAAATGGGAGAGAAATCATCTCTTTTACATTTTCTTTTGTTTTAATTACAAAAAAACTGTATATTTTTATAATATAAAAAATTAGAAAGCAGTTTTATGTTAAGAAAAACAGTGGAATAAACTAACCGAGTTTTTTTAATTAGTACAAAAATACTTTTTTATGCAATTTATTTCTTTTTTATTTTCATTCTCTTTTCCAATAATCCAAAGAAATGTAGAAAAAGAATCTCCATATTATTCCTTTTTATTTCTATCCATTCAAACAAAACATTTTTTCATTCTATTTCCTTTTATTTCTAAACTTTCCATTTCTTTCCACCAAACTTCTTTCCTCTCTTATTTGGTATTTTTATCCTATCTCCTCCTTTTCAGTTCCTCCCATCCTATTTCTACGCAGACAAACAAAGGGCAAATGTTTACAAACTGAACACAAAATTACTTATAATACAGCATAGATGATGTATTTAATCAAAATCATTTTCCATGAATTACTGTTTTCCAAGTCTTACAATAGTGTGCATGTATGTCTGTTAAAAAGTGACCAACAAGGTTCCTTTATCAGTAATAAGTAAAACGAGAAGCTTCTCGTTCTAAACATTGTTAATTAGTCAGGCCAAGTGACACAAAGTGAATATACTAACCGATCACACAATGTGAGCTTTTCCGTTATGTATATGCTCATAAAACAAGGTGCGGGAAGGATAGGTGGGAACAAGAGTTTATGTTGACACCAATGAACATTAGCAGCTAATTATTGACTCTCTTTAATCCACTTTGATTTCAGGGGAATAAACTGTCCATTTATAGTTCAACATCATTATCTTTCCACCTGACAATAGCTATTAATAGCCAACACAATCTACCCCAATGAGTAACTGAACTTTGAAGTAGTTTATATAGATACAGTCAAGGGAAATCAAGTAATAGTAATTAGAAAGCTACTTTGATCATAAAAAGGACACAAAAGTTATGTGTTTCCTTTATATATTTCTATCAACTCATATATGCCAAGCATGAAGCATGGCCAGAATTTATTTTAATGTCTCCAGTTGTCCTCTGTAATATGTAATTCTAAAGATAGATTTCATCTATGAGTCTGTAGCACAAGTTTTAAAACAAGAAACAGCATACAGAGTATTCCAGAATCCAGAGATATCTTACTTCCAAAACTCTTGCTCCATAAGACCTGACCATCAATACCAGTTAGATTTTGATCATCGAGGCGTTTCCACGTTTTAACTGATTTGACATCTTCCCAACGGCCATTTTCTGTTTTCTCCAAGTTAACTACCACCACTCTTGCTCTCCTAGACCATCCAGCTTTGCCATAAGCATGATATCCAAATCCTCCCGCATAACAAAGATGAATACCTGTTAACTTGCCACAGAAGTCATTGACATGATCATGGCCAGTGAAAACTGCCTTCACATCTCCCGATTCAACCAATGTTGTGAAGAAGCCAGAATTCACAGAAGCAGAACTTATGCGTTCTTGTTTCACACCTGTGAAGTTTGATGAATCAAAATTAGCATATTCAGGTAATGGAATGTGAAAGTATGCAAGACCAGGAGCAGGATTTTTCTGAGGCACTGGTCCATTCATGTATGCTTTCTGCAGAACAAAGAGCAAATAGTTAATCCAAAGATTATCAAGGGAAAGAATGAAAATCAGCTCTGCGTCTAATGAATACCCACTATAGGTAGTCAATGAAACAGGTAAAAAAGAGTACCCTAAGCTTTTGCGATGTCCGTCGGAACCAAAGTTGCTGAGAGGGTTTGATCCAGCCGTAGCCAGGAATGAAAGGAACCTTGGAGTAGTCTCCACTGTCAAGAAAGAAGAGATTGAGCACTGATTTATTTTCAAAATCCGTGCCTTTAACTCCTCCAACCTCTAAGTTATAGTTCCCAAAACCATCAATTATGTGTAAGCCCGGAGGATTGACTATAGATAAAGTGTTTTTCATCCCAGCAATATATTTCATCATCCCTTTCCTAGAGAGGGATCCTTCCTGGTCATGGTTGCCCAAAACAGCCACCCAAGGAATGTTTGAAGCGATTGCAGGAGCAAATGCCTCGTCCATTGATTTAGCCGGATCAGAGGCATCATGTCCAAATATATTATCCCCTGCCACACCAACATGAATACACAAAATCTTATCAACTGTCAAGCAAATTCCAACTTGCTCGACAATGTAAAAATTGCAAACTCCAACCTAATATACCCAAACTCATTCAATTCTAATAAACTACTCTCTTGGAGTTTATCCTAAACGCAAGTAATTAGCATAAAGTCATGATCTTTGATATGTATTTAGAAGTCGTTATAATGGAAGGTTTCACTTTCGCTTCAAAGAGCTATTGAGACGTATGATTTCAGTGATTAAAGTAAGAAATGAAGTTAATCTTCGTTGTCAAATTTGAACTGATTCCATTTTTGGAATTACTACCACCGAAAGGCCTTTACGCGTAAATCACCCTCCCTTGCTTCAATTAACTATTGCCCTAGAACCAAAGCATGTATGAAGACTTATCCTTGTAACCCCAATTATAAAATAATTGGGGGGAGGGATTTCTAAAAGAAGCATCTTTGTGCACTCAAATAGAAAGAAAAAGATAAAAACGAATGAAGAGGCATAAGAAATGAAAAGTAAAAATAGGAATTGGGAGGAACAGAGACCAGTGAAGACAATTAGGTTGGGTTTCTCAGCAAGGATGATCCTTTGGATGAAGGCGGTGGTGTTGAGGTCAGAGCAAGAAGCATACTGAGAACGCAACACATCGAGGCAGTGGGTAGTCTTCCCATTAGCAAAGTGCAAGTCAGCAATCTGCAAGATCTTGAACTCTCCGTTTTCTCCGAACCGCAGCTTCTGCTTTTGCGGCGGCGTTCCTTCCTTCGCCGCCGAGAAGCAAATCGGAATGAGGCAAAAGCAATAGAGTGGAAACAAAACCCATTTTCCTCTTAGTGCCATATCCACTCCCACCATCACTAATCATCATTTCATGCCTATACTAATCAAATGCTTTTTTACTGTTGCTTATCGTCAAAGACAATTTCCCAGTGTTATTACCGACAAAGACATGCAACACGACAACATATACACTGTCAATAAAGGCTGCAAAAATATTTTTCCTTTGCAAACAAGTTCAATCACTAAAATTACTTCTATGTTTGCATCAAAGGAAGAGAAGTACAAAAATGTTATATCTAAAAATAATTTATATAAACTCATTTACCTAGCAACTATTTTATTAAGTAATTAACTTTGCAAACAAGGTTTGAGTTGATTAACTCAAATAATTTTCAAACGCATTTATTAAAATGATATTTTTATGTAGGAAATCATTTGTTCCCAATTAATTATTTTCATAAAAATATATTCGATCTCAACAATTAAAAAATACGTTCCATTATTGTCTATTTCCGTTAGAAAATTTAGCGACTTTGTAATCATTTATCGTGACAAAAATCTATTCACACCTGTAAATGTAAATTCTGGTTCATTCACAGATTGATATTCCCGACAATCCTTTATGTCCAATATTATTATTGATTCTCTGTACTAAACATGAAAATCTTATATTTTTATGCTAAGATTTTAAAACATTAAAATTTATAATTTAATACAAAAGTTCCATACTATTATTAGATTATACATTAACACGTATGGCAACTTTAATTATTTTAAAAAAATACATTTGAAGAGATTTTATTTTGAGGTGGTATAAAAAGTATTAGGAAAATAAAGTTAAAAATAAAACCTTTTATCCTTGTGTGTTTTCATAATATTCAAGAATTGAAAGGAATTTAAAGAACTTGTCTGAATTCCTAATTCTAAACTTCATTATGACGAAAATAATAAGATAATATATGCGGAATCCATTTCAGAGATTCTTCTGAGCTAGTAATAGTGATACAAAAATGATGATGATCCAACTCATGGCTCTGTTACATTATCAAGAAGTAGGGAAAATTAAGATGATGTTGGTGGCAGAATGAAGCAACGAACAAGGCTACACTACTACAGGTAGCACTGAAGTGATGAAAATGAAACACAGTCAAGCATTCTTCCATTTTGGTCCCAAAGGAGAGGACTTGAACCAAGGGACCCATATGGAGGTTGTCTTCTGATACAGCCTATAGGCCTCTTCTCTGCTCTCTTGTTTCAACATTCGCTCCTCCACAAGCTTTGTCACATAAGCCAAACACATGCTGTTAGCCAATGCTCCTATGAAGGTCCATCCATGTCCCAGCTTCCAAGCAAACACAAACACTCCCCACCACCACACCTGCTCTCCAAAGTAATTTGGATGCCGACAGTAATACCACAACCCTTCCTCAAGAATGGGAACCTCTGCCTTACCTCCCTCTTTTAGCTCCTTGTTTCTACTCACAAACTTGTAAAGCTGAGTATCAGCAATGTATGCTATCACAACACCAGAGATACACATAACTGCGGCTACAAAGTCCCACATGCTCAGAGCCTCGCTCACCGAGTGGATCACATAGAACGGAAATGATAATCCAATCAGAAACACCTGCAAAGGTGAAAACAAAAACACTCATTAAGTGAAAGGTGCAAATAACTATTATATAAACAGGGTTCATGCATCTTTTATACAAGAAATGACCTGCTGAGGCACGTAGATGGCGAAGAAGGAAGCCCACCACCAATGTTTTCCATACTGATGGCTCAAATCAGTGAAACGCCAATCCTCCCTGGCACCCCACTGCCACTTTTCTCGCCTGAAGTAGTTGTGGATCAGCCTAATACTCCACAACCAAGTCAACAAGATCACCATCCTCGACCTCCACCAGTTATACTGAGCCAAAGGGTGGGTTGAGTAGTAATGAACAAGCATCACAGGTATCACTGTCCAATACGGGTCAATCATCTGTACCAACAGACAAAGCGTGTGTCAAGCTCAAAACCAAACCAGAAACGAAAGTATATACATCTGAGTGAACAGAAGAAAAAAGGGAAGTTAAGTGGAAAGTGTACCCAGTGGCTGGATTGGATTAGGCCGATGAGCCAGAAGAGCAGATTGACATTGAAGAAGAAGAGGACATTGGCGAATAGCAAAGGATGGTGATAGCACCATGTCCACAGAGTTGACCAAGAAGATGGAGACTGTGAGTAGCCACTAATGGCCGATTGGAATGAGAGGTAGAGCAGGATGGAGGGCAGAGGGACCAAGAATGCTACGATAGCATTCTTCAGATTGCTATTTGTTGCCATGTTGCGATTTGTGGCCATGATCTTTGTGGCTTCCACTTTTATAGCTCTCGAAAATGGAAGGGAAGGAAGGCATGCAGAACCTCGGAATCATGTGTGCCCATACAAAGTTCAGCACAATTCCCTTTATGTTTCTGCTTGTGGCTCCCCACACAGCCACGCCACCTGGTCATCAATTAGCCTGATCCCTTATTCCACACAATGATTAGGGAATTCTATGATCCCAATGTCTGTATATCCACGCCCATTTCGTTTGACTTTTGTGCCTTACTGTCAAAAACCCAAATAAATACTCTACTGACACAGCTACACTGCTATGAAAATTGGTCAGAGTCTCTGTCAAAGTTTTGTTTTTTCTAGAATTTTTTTCAAACTTGAGAAAAGTGGATCTGAGAATGAATCATTGTCGGATATGGATCCATCCATGTTCATTGTCCAAAACAGCAACCCATGCAGTTTGATTTGAATCTAATGGCTCTCATTATGTATATAAATTTTAGTATCGATTGGTCTATCAAATGAGACCAGTGAAGCAGCTTAAAATGATGTGGAAGAAGTTCACTTTATCCTGAAGTCCAGGATCATCCATGCCATATAATTAATAGAGTTGGAGACAGCTGCAATTTACTTTTTGAAAGTTAACTAATGAGATTTTGAAGGGGAGAGAAGTATAAAGGTAAACGGGGGCTTTTCACATCAGATAAAAGTAAATGAATAAAGTGAAAGCATATGATAAGCTTAGCAGTGGTGCAATGATGTTTGGCTCCAACAGGGGTGTCCCTAATCAGTCGCATGACAACTTAATCATGCAAATTTAACCTGCAGCCTAAATCCCCGCTATCAACGGACAAAAAAAGGAAAGAGGGGCCATTTTCTGATCAATTAATGTGTATATGCTTATGCACCTCAAATTCAGAATATTCTTAAACAACACGATTCCTTATTCCTTAGCATGCCATAGGCTTTCGTAATCCATATATGCATATTGGTTTTTGACTCACTCAGAAACATTGATTTAACTATCATCGTATACACATTCTAAAATCTTAATCTCTTAGCTAATCAGTTTCTACTTTGGAGGCAGTGGAATGACATTTGATGAAAGAATCCCCACAAACCTTACCAACTTTGTTCAGCTTCAATACTGCTTTCACATACCTGCTCTTCAACTTCACAACAATGCAGCAATCCTACTAAATTCTGTGATTTACACTCGTATATTTTAATATTAATTTTAATTATGATTTGTTATCGTATTATTTTTGAAAAACAAAATCATATAATCACAATTTCATCGGAGTATTTTGCTAAACAATTGATCCCACACGTGGAAAGGAATTTGCTTTTCGCACCCCAGTTTTTTTGTTAAGTCCCTTACCTCTTATACAATTTTCTTTAACAAAAAATACAGAGATCGGAATAAATGTATTTCTCTTTAATCTTCTTCACACAAAAATAAGTGTGACTTCACAGTACAAATCAAAAACATGTTTTTGTTGTACATCATTGTGACCAAACATAACAAAAATATATGTTCGCTTTATTAAATTTTACGAAAAAATAACACTACAAAAACACTTTATGATATGTATTTCAATAAGATACACGACAAAAAAACAATTTTTTACGCATAAAAATTAATAAGTAATAAATTTAATCACAATGCAAATTACATTTTAATTGAAATTCAATTAATTTTTTTAACAGCATATGATGCACACTATCATTTTAATTAAAATTAAATTGATTGATTTATAAATTATTAATATTACTACAATTAACTATTGTAACAATTAATTAATAATCGAATAAATTATTATAAAATGAAATTGATTATTATTAAAAATGTAAGTTGTGTCATTATTAGTTCAATTTCAATTAAAAATAATAATTTAGATCACAGTTAGTTTGATTACTATTGTAAATGATATCTTATATAGCAATTAATCTAATTTTATTCAAAAGAAATCTTTTAAAAATAAATAACTTGCGTATACACACTACCCCAAACGTAAATATTGTCGCGCTGTAACTGCCTTTTTATGAAGTTTTATTTTTTAATTTATTAAGTTTAATTTGATATACTTTATAATATTTTTTTATTATGTACAAGTTTATATTAATTGTTTTACAAAAAAAAATATAAAAGAGAAAATGGTGTACTATAATAATTAGAAATGGTTTAATTTTTTATATTAAATCTTCATAAAAAAAATAATATGATATGAATTTTTTTATGTACTGTGAAATCGCACCCACAAAAGAAACAAGGGTAATCTTGTTGAAAATTTTGAAAATATTGGGAGTGGGAATAACACTTTCCATTACAAATGGGAAGTATAGGCTTACGTTGTAATGAAATGGGCCATGATTATCTTATCCATCAATGCATCAGCCTTTATAGGCTTTGTTTTATTCGTCATAGTCCCAAATTTGACAATCTTATTATACTTTTAGGGTTTGTTAATCGTATTTTGGATTCAACGCTGAATTGAGATTTTAACCGGGAATGTTGGTTTAAAGAAGAAAGCAGAAAGAAAAGAAAATAAATAAATAAAAATTGAGATGATCTTTTAGGTTGTTAGCAAGAAAGAAATGGTATATGTTAGACATTTTTATAAATTATATTTAATAATTTGTATTCGTAATAATTTTTTATTAATACTAAATTAAGTTAAATGATAAAGTTTTAAGCTTTTGTTTACTTTTATGGAATTTATATATGAATTCACAATTTTAAACTTTACTTACGTTCAAATCAATGAATTATCACGTCATTATATTATAAAAATATTTGATATGATAATAATTTAAAATTTAAATTTATACTTCACATTTTAAATCCGGACGATTTTTTTATTTGAGATCTGGACCATCAATACTAACATTTTATTATTGGATTTTGCATCATAAGAATCAATTGTCTTAAAAGCACAGTGATAGTAATTATGTTAATTACTACATGATATATTTATTTAATTTTAGAAACTTATTTTTAAAATTATAATTATGATGGAAATTTATCTCAATTCTACTTATTAGAATTTTGTTAAAATGTCCATTTTTTTTAGTTTATTAATAATAACTTGAGTTCACATACTATTCATTATTTACATTTTCTCTTTTATTTAAAAAATAATAATGATATTTTTCTATTTACATTTTTATTGGCTTTTTTATTATACATAATAGTCTGATTTTATATTTATAAAATATTTAGTAAAAAAACTGTCTGGCAAAAAATTACATGAATAAGGACATAGTGAAAGTAATTTACAAACTTCCACTTCAGCATCTTCATATCATGCGAGAAAAAATTTTGTTCAATTTAAACTGATACTCCCCATTTCACTTTGTTTGAATTTTTTAAATTAATTGTAATTTATTTCATACCAATTTAAATTATTCATTAGCCATAAACTAAAAAGATAAGAAAGAATATTGTTCAACAATCATTAGTGCATTGCAAGTTATAAACTAATTAGGTGAGAAGAGTGTCAAAACATTTTAGTAAAAGTTTTCTGTTCACTAACTATTTTCACATTGAATGTAAGCTACTTCTACCCATCATAGTCTTAAGTGTTATGTCGAACACAGTACAAAAATAGTTCAAAATGAAAAAAAAAATAAAATCATATCAAACTTGACTCAACCAACTTTTATCAAGTCCAATTAAATCAACCTTGACTTAGTTTGAATTAAAATCTTGGTCCTAAATAAAACAGAAGACCATGAACATTGAAGAAGCAAATATATAAAGAAAAAGGAAGAAGAAAGTCACACTTCTTCAACAGAATGAAGAGAAAGCATTTGAAGATGCATTAATGCCCTTTAAGACACTTTCAATGTTCTCTTGAATGTTGGGGTCTTTGAACTATCTTCCATCTTACTGGAATCCAGATTGACTTTTAAATTGATGTTTAGACAAGATAATATTAGGAATTTTAAAAGTTAACATCAATACTTTAGAGCAATGGCAGAATAATGAATTTAAAAACTATGTCGTTGATTGAATTTTTAGTACAACTTTTCTAAAAGTCTTATGAAAGAATTAAAGTTCAAGAACATTAATGTTCTGTGTTGACTACTAAATAATAAATGTATAATTTATATGTATAATTTTTAAGAAAGAAAATTTAAAAGTTATTTTAATCAAACTTTTGACAATTAATTTAAAACATATATCCAAATATTGAAATAATTTTACTTAGTACATAAGGGCCAGAACATGAGTCGTGGTGAATGCTTGTTTCAATTGTTCAAATGTAATCATAGTTTTAATGTTTTAATGATAATTGCCTTTCTTTAAGAGTAACCAGAGAAGCATACCTTAAGAATTTATTTGGTTGGAGGAGTAGAATTGAGGGAGTAAATTTGAAGAAATTTGAGTGGGGTGGATGATAAAGTTGTTTGGATTAATAGATAGATGATAAGATTTGAAGGGATTTGAAAGGAATATTTGTGAAAGCTTGGGAATGACTTAGATAGATGTTATATATTTTTTATTTTTTTAATTGATATATTTGTGAAATTACTAATTAACCTTCGTAAAAAAGGGTATTTTGGTAATTTTCAACCCACTTACAAAGATTGTTCGCAATTTCCAATTTCATCCTTTCAAATCTCTTCATGTAAGGGAGGATCCCATTCTGCAAATCCTTTACAATCCATCTTCCCAAATTAATGCAACCAAACACACTTCATCCACAACAATCCATCCTCTTGAACCGTAAATACACACAAATTGGTTCAACCAATCACAGGCTAAATAAATCGTCTATGATAAGTGGTTAAACCTAAAAAGTCCTCTAACTGTTTTAAAATTTATAGAAAAGGAAAATTCAACACTCCTTGTACCTTTGATTGATCAATTGCAACTTCATTGTCAGAATTGTGTGACCAAGGTAATCAATCTAAATTAATCCAAATTAACATTTGGATAGTTTTGCATAAAGTTTGTTGTGCTGCAAGAGTTGTAGATTCTCGTACATGCAATGAAGATGTTGTAACCAAGAAGTGTTGAAAAGATATTATAAAAAAAAAACACCAATACATACTTTTGGATTAGTCCTTGAAAAATTTGATTCATCACACTTTGGTAAGTGGCATGTGCATTTGTGAGGCTAATAGGCATCACATGCCATTCAAAATGGCCTTGATGAGTTCAAAATGTTGTTTTGTATCTATCTTCGGATAAACCAAGATTTGATGATAGCCCATTCATAAGTCAAGTTTTGAACAAAAGTTGACTCATTCAATAGTTCATCCATGGTGGGTATCTTTAACTGTAATAGTATTCAAAACTCAATAATTTATGTAAAAGCGCCGTGTTCTATTCTTTTTTTTTTTAACCAAAATAATAGGAGAGGAAAAGGACTAGTATTACAGGCTATAATCCCTCCCTTCTTGGAACTTTCGGTTAACCATATGTGCTGCTAATTCAAGCTGAATATCTAGATGAAAAACTAGGCCTACATCTATGAAGCATCTAAAAGTTGGAGTTGAATGGAAAAAAGTTATGCTATTGCCTGGATGTGTGCAAATCATATAATGTGATAGTAATTTGTTAGTGTAAGCAATGTGGCTTTTTCCCATGCAATGCTATAAAAACTCCATCTGGCTAAAACTCGAGTTGGAGAGTATCGTAGTCAGAAATATGTGGACCCAAGGTTGTAAGCCACAAAGCTCTCAGTACCAGATCAACACTCACAATAGGTAATATATAAACTGATAGTGTTTATGGCCCTGCACCAAATTGTTACTGCTTTCACTAATCCTTCCATCAGAAGTGCATTACCGTTACCAACCAAGACTTGAAAACTGGGAATCAATTTTGAGGTTGTAAAAAATTGTTAGAGCTACCACTATCTAACAAGATTTGCATAGTTACGTTATTTATGAACCCATGAAATCTAATAGTACCTATCCCTATAAATTTTTTTAAAGCATTATATGACAAATGGTTTTATAGTTCATTCTTTGAACTATCCTCCTAAAAAAATTAGGAAAGTCTAGTTAAGGCTATTGATCATCTAAATCTACAGAATAGAGGAGTAACTATTATTTGTTGGGGCACCAGTGTGTAGTTGTGAACTTGTCATCACAAGTACCACAAGCCTTTTCTACATCGTACCTACATTTCAGTTAGAATTATTTTGCATATATTGGGTGATTTAGGAAGAGTTGGGCTTGGTTTGTGGTTGAGCAAGGAAAGGAGGTTCGACAAGGTAGTAGATTTTTAGTATGAAGTGACAGGTTTTGTGAAGGTTGAAGATAACGTTTTTGTATGTTTATCTTCAAACAATTTGGTTAAGGATATTATCTTTTCTAACGAGTGACGATTTTGTAGTTATACACCTTAACTTTAACCCATTTATAAAATAGTTAAGAAAAGTATATATATATAATAACATCAATAATAGAACTGAGTATAACATTTAGCAACTAAATTTGTTGGTAGTTCACATAATTTGTATATTTTGTTATGAAACTAACATATTTTGTATTTATAAAATATTAATTAACAGAAAAAGTAGAGCAAGTTTTAAATATTCTTTTAAAAGAATGTTCTACATTCATTACTTAACGGGCTTAACCTAATTTTTGTCCAATGTCTTAAATACCCCTAAGTCAACCTGCCTTAGATATGAGTACAATAATATATTGTATTGTAAAATAAGACACTTGCTTGCAATTTTGGTAAATTAATAATAGAATTTATTGATTAACATGCAGGTCCATAGAATATTGTAACACAAACATTTTATAATTCACATAATTATTGTTCACATGATTCGTACATTATAAAACTGGTTTTGAATTGCGCGTAGACATCCAAATTAACCCTCAGTTTTTAAATAGCAACTTGCTTTCTAGTCTCAAATCCCTAACCTACTTATTCTTTTCTTAACCAACATAAAATATGCACCAAAATATACACTAAGTCAAAAATAACTTTTGAAACCTCATACTTTATTTTCGCGTGTTCATCCAATATATTCACACTTTTAGAGTAATCTAGCATTTACTGCAAAAAACTTGCAATATAATAAATCCATTTATCGTTCAAATTGCTTATTACATTCGCTCAATTTCCAGCTATAACTTCAAGTGGTTTATGAATATTGAATTTTAAGCATGTATTTACAAAAGTCAACACCAGTATTGTAATTAAATTATCAAGTTGCACACTACATTTGTATGAGTATATTAAAATAGGTTTTGTGACGATGAGAATATATACCCACAATTTTATTAAACAATACAAAAGATATGATAAATAAAAACAGTTTAGAACGAAGACCCTTAAACCTGTTGATAAAAAATAAATTTCATTTTATTGATATAAACAATCTCACCTGAGAAGAAAATTGTCTTTATTATATATTGTTGAGATTGACGTTAATGAAATGTATTAAATTATAGTCCTAATCTGACATTTAGGTGGTGTAATCCAAAAGTAATTTGGGTAAAGTCAACCTACTGTAGATAAAATAATTACTGAATTTTTTATTTGATCTGCGGGGGATTGTCTGGGGGAAGTTTCGTGGTTGAAAGCATTGTAGTTTGTAAGTGATATGGACATGGCATGAAGTAGTGGAATTTACTTTAATTTTCTGAGCATCATCATTCACACCCGCACAAATATGAAACTGACATAATTGGTATATTTAATTTGCAGATTGAAGATGAATGAGTGTGAGTGGCACACCACAACAAACACAAACGCAGAGACACAGAGGCATCCATCCATTGTTGTTGGAGTGAGAATGGTTTTGTGCAGTAGTTTATTTATTATGATTATGAGTTCCACTTTCACACGTTATGTATGGCATAGTTGTGAATGATGATGATGATGATGATGATAGAGAAATTCCACTGAGCCACTACCCGCCGCCCCTCCCAACCCAACCTTAGAACAAAAGTAAACGCTTAATACAATTAAATTATTTATTTTATTACCATTCTTTTCTATCTCCCACTTGTCAACATCACGCCACTTTCTCCCTTCTTACCTTTCCTTTCCATTCCTGGGACATGGTCAATGCATGGTCGCTGCTATGCTATGCTATGCTACCTCCCTTCTTACCCTTATGCCCATTCAATCTCTTCCTCAACTTTGAACAAGGAAGGACCTTAAAGACTCCATCTTTTCCTTCTTGGGATTCGTTCTGATGAGAGCTCCCAGTCTCAGAGGAAGACCCACCCCATCAACATCAGCATCAACACCACCCTCTTCCATCTACATGATTTCCAAGTTAATGGTCTTTGTCACTGTACTTTTTCTTCTCTCTGTCTTCCTTGTTCCTGTTCAAGCCGCCTCCTGTAACCAACTGGATAGAGACTCGCTCTTGGCCTTCTCCAGGAACTTATCCACTCCTTCTCCTCTCAATTGGACTGCTTCTGTGGATTGTTGTCTCTGGGAAGGCATTGGTTGTGATGATGAGTCCAGAGTCATACATCTGTTGCTACCATCCAGGACTCTCGCTGGCTTCATCTTCCCTTCTCTCACAAATCTCACTGCTCTCTCCCGCCTTGATCTATCCCATAATCGCTTATCCGGTAATCTCCCAAACCAATTTTTCTCACTTCTTAATCGCCTGCAGATTCTTGATTTAAGCTACAATCGTCTCTCTGGTGAATTGCCACCCTTTCTTGCTAATACCAGTGGCAATACTATCCGGGAGCTTGATCTCTCCAGTAATTTATTCCACGGAAAACTCCCACTTTCTCTCCTTCAGCACCTGGCAGATGCAATCGCAGCAGGGAGTTTGATATCTTTTAATGTTAGTAACAACAGCTTCACGGGTCAAATTCCCACTTCTCTCCTCTGCAGTAACAGCAGTAACTCTTTGTCCTCTCTTAGATTCTTGGATTATTCCTCCAATGATTTCGCTGGCACGATTCAGCCAGGATTAGGAGCATGTTCCAAGCTGGAGAGATTTCGAGCAGGCTCCAATTCACTATCCGGGCCCCTTCCTGATGATATTTTCGATGCTGTTGCTCTCAAAGAAATCTCCTTGCCCCTCAATAAACTCAGCGGAACCCTTGGTGAGGGCATTGTTAACCTTGCCAACCTCACAGTTCTGGAGCTCTACTCCAATAATTTCACCGGGCCCATTCCCTCCGATATTGGTAAGCTCGCCAAATTGGAACGTTTACTCCTTCATGCCAACAAAATCAATGGCACTCTGCCCCCATCTCTGATGGACTGTGTCAATCTTGTGATGTTGGATGTAAGGCTCAACTTGTTGGAGGGAAGCCTCTCAGCATTGAATTTCTCCAGACTCCTCAGACTCTCAGCACTTGACCTTGGCAACAATAGTTTTACTGGTATTATACCACCAACCATGTATGCCTGTAAATCACTTAAAGCAGTAAGGCTAGCATCTAACCACCTTGAGGGACAGATCTCACCTGATATACTTGGACTTCAGTCTCTGGCTTTCCTATCCATTTCTACCAACAACCTCACCAATGTCACTGGGGCTCTCAGCTTGCTTATGCAACTCAAGAACCTTAGCACTCTTATGCTCTCCCAGAATTTTTTCAATGAAATCATGCCAGATGATGTCAACATAACAAGTCCAGATGGATTCCAAGAGATCCAAGTTCTGGGTTTGGGCGGTTGTAATTTCACTGGACAAATACCACACTGGCTTTATAACCTCAAGCAGCTAGAGGTCTTGGATTTGTCCTATAATCAATTTAGTGGTTCAATTCCTCCTTGGTTGCACACACTTCCCGAGCTTTTCTACGTAGACTTGTCTTTTAATCTCCTCACGGGAATGTTTCCAGTTGAGCTCACAACGCTTCCAGCACTAACATCACAACGGGCCTATGACGAAGTAGAAAGGACTTACCTGGAGTTACCCGTGTTTGCTAATGCCAACAATGTTTCTCAGATGCAATATAACCAGATTTCCAACCTACCACCAGCAATATATCTAGGAAACAATAGCCTCAACGGCAGTATCCCCGTGGAGATTGGCAGACTCAAAGTCCTTCATCAGCTGGACCTTAGTAACAACAAATTCTCTGGGAATATCCCATCGGAGATTTCTAACTTGATTAACCTAGAGAAACTATCCCTCTCAGGAAACCAACTTTCTGGTGAAATTCCCGTTTCACTCAAAAGCTTGCATTTTTTGTCTGCTTTCAGTGTAGCATACAATAATCTTCAAGGACCGATACCCACTGGTAGTCAATTTGATACTTTCTCCTCTTCTAGCTACGAAGGAAACCCACAGTTGTGTGGTTCAGTTGTTCGGCGGTCTTGCCTTCCTCAGCAGGGTACTACTGCACGTGGTCACAGCTCAAACAAAAAATTGATCATGGGATTTGCCATTGCAGCCAGTTTTGGCATTGTTTCCTTCGTTTCAGTGTTGATAGTGTGGGTAATATCCAAGAGGAGGATCAATCCAGGTGGAGACACTGACAAGATTGAACTAGAATCAATTTCTATCAACTCTTACAATGGGGTTCATCCTGAGGTTGACAAAGAGGCTAGCCAAGTGGTGCTGTTCCCTAATAAAACAAGTGAAATCAAGGACCTTACCATCTTTGAAATATTAAAAGCCACTGAAAACTTCAGTCAGGCAAACATAATAGGATGTGGGGGTTTTGGTTTGGTTTATAAAGCAACATTACCCAATGGAACTGCTCTGGCTATCAAGAAACTTTCAGGAGATTTGGGTCTTATGGAAAGGGAATTTAAAGCAGAGGTAGAAGCTTTGTCGACAGCACAGCATGAAAATCTGGTTGCATTGCAAGGCTACTGTGTGCATGAGGGTGTTCGGCTTCTCATATACTCTTACATGGAAAATGGAAGTCTGGATTACTGGCTGCATGAGAAGGCCGATGGTCCATCTCAGATTGATTGGCCTACTCGACTGAAGATTGCACAAGGTGCAAGTTGTGGATTGGCTTACATGCATCAAATATGTGAACCACATATAGTGCATCGTGATATAAAGTCAAGCAATATACTTCTTGATGAAAAGTTTGAGGCACATGTTGCTGATTTTGGGTTGGCCAGACTCATTCTTCCTTATCATACTCACGTTACAACTGAACTTGTTGGTACATTAGGTTACATACCCCCGGAGTATGGACAAGCATGGGTGGCAACTCTGAGAGGAGATGTGTACAGCTTTGGGGTTGTCATGCTTGAGCTGTTAACGGGGAGGAGGCCTGTCGATGTAAGCAAGCCAAAAATGTCAAGGGAGTTAGTTGCCTGGGTTCAACAAATGAGGAGTGAAGGAAAACAAGATCAAGTCTTTGATCCATTTCTGAGAGGCAAGGGCTTTGAAGAACAGATGGTGCAGGTTCTTGATGTAGCCTGCATGTGTGTCAACCACAATCCTTTCAAGAGACCGAGCATCAGAGAAGTTGTTGAATGGCTGAGGAATGTAGCATCATCCAGCCAGCAAATGAATAAAGACTAGAGATAAATGTCTGTCCTTGACAAATATTGACAATAGACATGTATACTTGTGCAAAATGTTCCAATTCAATATATACAGAATCATTTTTACCTCTGTAAATGATGACTCTCCTTATCAGATTGTGTTCTTAGCAAGATTTTAATAACTGTACATGTGATGTCCATATTGCTCAGGAAAAATTTCCATCTTAGGAATACCTTAATGCCACAAATTGCTTGTGTTAACATTTTCCATCAATAAACATCCTGAATTCAACAAGCCTTTGGTATATGACTCCAAGTCTATCTTGTTCTACTTTTCAATCTTAATATTGCATCACTACAACTTACTGAGACAGATTTCACATTCCTTAAGTTTAATTTTGATACTAGATGAAATGGCACAACTAATTTGCTATCAAGATCATGGAATCCTCAGACAAACAGATGACAGTTCATGGTCACACATCATATGCAGAATCAAGTAACAAAATAGGAAGACATTAAAAGAAGTAGGCAAAAAAAGACTGAAGAGATTAATGACCCATAGGCTTTCTTTTGTTTCATTTTTTAAATAATAATTTGGGGTACAATTTGAGAATGCTGGGAATGCTGGGGTATGAATGGATTCAATAGAAAAAGATAGTGGAGGTTAAATGAATGATGGTGATGATTATTTGTTGACTATCTATCTATCTATCTTTTTTGAGCTGTGAGTACAATCAAAGAAGTTGAGTTGTTCCTCAAATAGTTCCATTGTGGGTGGTTGCAGTGAATGGAGTTTGAAATTTTTTATTTTAGAAAGAAGAAAAGCATATGGAATAAATGCAAGAAATAGAATGGAATGATGAATTGCATATTTGGTATTTAAAGAAATGATTACAGCCTAGAAGCTGCCAATCTCAGACTGAGCCAAGGCAAGAGAGACTCCACCCATTCATTATCAGATTATATAACTAATATTCAGGTATCAAATCTTTATTCTCATCCTTAACTTTATATTTTTATTTATTAAATCTGTGGATGAACTATTACTCGATCGAATAGGTTGAGTTTTAATACATTCATTGTCAATCCATTAAAAAGTTTTAAGTTGAGAGGGACTTGTGTTTATACTAAACTCAATTCAACTCAATTTATATTAAGTCGAACTAGATTAAATTGGAGGAATTAGTTCACATATTTTGAAGTTTGATTATTAAAATTTGTAATTTTAAAATATTTTTTAAAAATAGACTATATTTAAATAATCTAATATTTAAAAAATATACATTTAAACAATGAAACGAATAAAATAAAATATTCATTTTATTTAATAATTTTAGTTTACTTGAGCTGGATTTTGAATTTAGAATCCATCAGGTATGATATTAAATTGTATTGCTTAAGTTTGATTTCATTATACGAAAAGTCAACTAAATCTGAATCTCTTGAACTAGATGAATGAACACCTAAACTAAACTACTCCTTTATATGTACGTGATTAACATGGAGGTATAACAACAGATGAAGGAACTTCATAAAAATTTAGAAATTCTTTGGCAGAACATATGACATTACAGATAGAAGATATAAATTGAGTTGAGTTGCAGTGAAAAGGGTTAACATAGATAGATAGTATAGTACAAGAAAAAAAGGAGGTTGTGCTGTAAAAGATTGATCTGTCTGTCCATAAAATGAGAGTGTCCTGTCCCCGTAGAACCCCATTCCAAATCCAAATGGGTAAAAAGAGACAAACGGGTAAAGGAGATTAAGGCAGCAAATCCAACTCAGCAACCACCAACCAACAACTTCAACTTCCTTCCTTCCTTCAAACATGTTCAAGGATTCAAAAGGGGATCAACACTTCAAACTTAATTAAACAAACTCAAACAGAGAGAGAGAGAGAAAGAACGGTTTGATGAATAAAAAAAATGGTTTCCATTTCAGTCATCTCCTTGGATATACCAACAGAGAAGCATGGTGGCACAGCGACGCAGGATGTAGAGACGAGCACGTTGCTCCTTAACCAAAGAAGCGCACTTGTTGCTAAACCCATCTCCCTTTCTCTTCCCATTGCCACGGATCTTAGCTCCTTGCTTCAACTCTTCAACCTCACCCATCTATATGCTGATATTGATATTAGTCAGTGCTTTTCACACTCCAAAAAAAGCTCGCTCGCAACAGAGCTTGTGGGGGTAGGTGGAGGAGCAGAGGAACTTATATGCAGATACTTATGAATGTATATTATATACATACGTACGTACGTACAAAGGCAAGAAGGAGTAGAAAGGAAGTGAACGTGTAGGCTCGAAAACTGAGGCCTCAAGGATTTGTGTAGTTGAGAGGTTTAAGATTCAACGTAGGGAGGGGGAATGAATGTGGTTTTCGTGAAGAAATAAAATAGTGGCCTTACTTGTGTTACCAATGTGGATTAAACTGGTTGGCGTGCAAGATCAAGCGACGTTGATGTTGACGTTAAGGTTGAGAATATTGAGGTTCAGGTTTATTAGAAAAGTGGCAAAGGTGAGATTCAGGCACTGCTATAATCCAGACAATGCACTCAGTGTTTAGCCATGGGAAAATCAACCATTGGCTTTTGGTTGGATTCTACCTTTTTCTCACGTTACCATTTCTTTTACTTCCAACTATGGATTTAGTAACAATCTATGTTACTGACACCTTGTTAACACAAAACATGTCACCACTCACCACCTTAACCAAGTATATGAGGACCTGTACCAGTATTCTTCTTATTGCAAACCAGACATAATATATTTTTTCAGTCTAAAACAATATCTTCATGATGAATCCTGTTTAGTTGGGGAGAATATGTTCCTTTGTCAGCAAAATTATGCAAAGCCAGAATTTCGTTTGATCCAAGTATAATATGACCCTGTGAAATCTTTTCATTCCTTTAGCTGATTTGACACATATAAATCAGGTTAGAATTTTTTTTAATAAGTACTGAATTAAGGCTGTTCCATAAATTGTTTAAATTTTATTAATTTCTTTCATTTAACTTCTTTAAAAATTAATTTTATCTTATAAAAAAAATTATTTATTTATCTTTTATATCAGTGTGTAAAGAAGTTTGCCTAAATAAGAATAGTTAGTTCTTATTATAATTGGATTTGTTGTCCTGTCAAATGTGACATTTACATGCAGAAAGTGAGGGTGGAGGACATGCGAATGGGTAGATGCAGGTATTACCCCGGACTCTGAAAAATAGTCAAATCATATTTTTCAGTTTCGGTGGAGGTTTGACGGCTGGCTTCAGCTTTTTGTGACATTCAAAAAGTTTTGGATTCTAAGCATGATGTTGAGTAGGATCTTTTCAGGATGCCAATTTTTTTACCTTGAATAGATATACTATTCGATTTGGTGCTTAGATCAAGATTATCTTTCTTGTAGTTTACCATTAATTTGTGATGGGTCAAATGAGTTCGCGATATGTAGAAGATATGGTTCGATTTTTACATGCACACTGATACCCTTGATCGGGGTAAGGAAATTTTTATATACTTGAGGTCCTCGTTTATATTTTTAACCGCATGCAAACTATTTTATTTCACATTATTATCATAATATCAAGGCCCGACTTTAATTTACTAAGTAACTCCATATATTAATCTTGTCGCTAGTTTCACATAACCGATACAGATCCTTTTCTATGTGGTGAAACGGGAAGTCAAAGCATATACGAGGAGAAAAGGACTAACATGCCTTTCGTCTATCACAAACAATTCAGAAGGATTGGTAGCGTATTTCTTAATCCTTTATGACATGTATGCATCTCCATTCACTGTACTTCCAGAAGTGTGGCACAAGCTGCTCACTAGAGACTGTTTGCAATAACTAATAGAGTAGAATTCAAGCAGTGAGGATGTTCCTTCATTGAGCTTTGAGTTTTTTCTTTTCATTGTTTTTAATACGTATTGATAATAGGACTTAGGGAGGAGCTACGTCCTCGAGATCGTTTCCAAAACACATGCTTATGCATTTTTTTTACGACAGGTTACATTACCCCAGAGTAGGGACATGGCAACTCTGAGAGGATATGTGTACAACTTTGGGGCTGTCATGCTTGAGCTGCTAAAGGAGAAGAGCCCTGTCAGTGTACGCAAGTCAAAAATGCCAAGCGAGTTAGTTGCTTGGGTTCAACAAATGAGAGAAGGAAAACAACATAAAGTCTTTGATCCAATTATGAAAGGCAAGGGCTTTGAAGAAGAGATGCCTCAGGTTCTTGATGTAGCCTGCTGTGTGTAAACCAGAAATCCTTTCAAGAGACCAAGCATCAGAGAAGTTGTGGAATGACTGAGGAATGTAGGATTATCCAACCAGCAAATGAATAAAGACTAGAAATAAATGTCTGTCCTTGACAAATATTGACAATAGACATGTATACTTGTGCAAAATGTTCCAATTCAATATATACAGAATCATTTTTACCTCTGTAAACGATCACTCTCCTTGTCAGATTATGCTAGTACCAACATTTTAATAATTATATATGTGATCGTCCATATTGCTCAAGAAAAATTTCTATAGGAATTAACATAATTTCTTTTGCAGAAAAAACATACCTTAATCCGACAAATTGCTTCTGTTAACTATTTCCAATAATACAACATCCTGAACTGCACAAGCCTTTGTTATCTGACTCCAGTCTACCTTGTTTTACTTTTCAATCTTAATATTACATCACTAAAACATACTGGAAGCTTCAAGGAATGTCTATGAATCTTAACCTCCAACTCTCTGACCAGTCCTTCTGCAACAAGAGCATTGTCATTACCAACCAAGACCCCGAAATTAGGTATAGGTTCTACCCATAATTTGAGACAACAGAGTCAACCGTAGCTACAGGAAATTATCTAAACTTCAGTGTCCAACGGAATCCGAACTGTTACAGCAATAATCAACCCTAGAAATTTCATAATCCCTAGGCCATGTAAAAACAATCATAAAATAAATCATTAAAGAAACTAAAATTGACTAATTTAAAAAAAAATTGAATAATTAACCAATAAAACGGTTGACAAAACCAAACACACACCATCGAAGCTGAAAAATATCAAAAGTGTAATGCAACTTTTATCGAACTCGCATTAGATAGCTATTGCACTATTGTTGTACACCCAGTATTTATCAATTCATACTAGAAAGTTTGTTATTAATTGTTCAATTTGTCTTCAGTCATTAAAAAATAACCTGATACATGGTTACACATCTAGAGAAACACTAAAAACAGATCCTTTCTCCAATGAGAAGAAAACATATTAATTAAACTACAGAAGCCCTTTGCTGGGCATGCCAAGCTACAACCTCATCATAAGACATGTTTCCTCCAAAAATATCCAAGGCACTGCCCACAGTTACATCTACACGTTCCATTCCCGCACTTTTAATCCTCTCTAGGTCAGCCAGCTCAGTCACACCGCCAGCATATGTAACAGGAATTGGTGAATGTTTGCCAAGCAAAGCAACAAGCTCTTCATCAATTCCCAACTTTTTCCCTTCAACATCAACACCATGAACCAAAAACTCATCAGCAAAGTTGGCAAGAAATTCCATTACACCAGGATCAACAAAAACATCACTGAACTTCTGCCATCTATCAGTGACAATTGCATATTTACCATCCTTTTTTCTGCAACTGAGATCCAACACAAGCCTCTCTTTTCCGACCATTTGAACAAGATCTTTTAGCCTTCCAATATCCATTTGTCCAGCATTGAATACGTAAGATGTCACAATGACATGGCTTGCTCCCTCTTCTATGTAACTCAAACAATTGTCAGAATTTATCCCCCCTCCAACTTGTAGACCGCCGGGATAAGCATGCAATGCTTCCAAGGCAGCAGCTTTGCTCAAAGGGTCTGCACCAAGCATGATGACGTGGCCACCCGTGAGTCCATCTCGTCTGTAAAGAGTAGCATACTCAGCAGCTGACTTATCAGACTCAAAATTGGTCACAGGATCCGACCCATCACCTCCTTTCAAGTCTTGCAAGGTTGACCCCACAATTTGCTTCACTTTCCCCTTGTGGATGTCGATGCAGGGACGAAATTGAACTGCGCATTGAATGGAAGGAGGAGATTTTCTGCTGGGGGGTGAGGAGAGAGTGAGAGAAGGAAGGTTGTTGGGACGAAAGAGGGGTGAGGTGATGAAAAGCCCGAAGGAATGAGATGCAGAGAGATTTCTCATGATTCCTCAAGGAAATTGTGACCACCCTTCTTCACACAGTAAAACGAGGAAGTCGCATTCCAGCGAAATGAACAATGAAGGACCTAAATGGACGAAATTTTAGTTTTCAGGACCTAATAAGAAGCTCACCGATCTCTCTTTGAGGGATCTGTGTTGGGTATTCTCTGATTAAATAAAACAAAATGAGAATGAGAAGATAGTGAGGAAGGAGATTCAAATGAGTAAGCGAAAACATTGAAATAGAATCGTCAAAAGTGAATCATGCGACAGGGATTACCTTCAGCGATGGCAGATCGGAGACGAGCAAAGAATGAAGAGTGCTTCCCTGCTGCCGCCGCCAGTGAAATGCGATCCTAGGGTTTCATGCACGGCTATCAATTTATTTTCTTTAAATGATACCGATTAGCTACAGCTTGTTTCATGCATCTGGGCTGGTCACGCAGCTAAAAAAATTTCATGAATTTTCTTTAAATAATTGTGTTGGAAATCTTGAAATAATTTTTACTAGATCAAATCTTTAATTTGTAGTAATGGAATTTTAATATTATATAAAAAAATTCAAAAGGGTGATTTTTTTTTTTAAAAAAAACTAATTATTTAAATTTTAAGATTGAAGGTTAGGTGGTTCAGGCTGAACTAATCCATTTATAAGATGACTTAAGGTGAACAGAATCCTGTTGATAGGCATACCATCATATAATATACTATTTTGTTACAATTGGTTTTGTAAATTTTCAGTATATCTGTATTATTATTTTCTTATAATTATAGTAATAGAAATGTCTTAGAAAGGTCATATACATATGTTTGCAGTTGCACATGACAGAGTATACAAGAGACTAAATCATAGAGGCGTGACGCATGCAATGCAGAAGTTGAAATTTGGGAGGAGAAAATGAAAACAAAGTTGAATGGGGGGAAGGAGAGAAAGTTAGGTTTTGAAAGGTGGCTGAAAACAAGACAAGACAAAACAAGCCAAGCCAAGCCAACTGTCACTGTTTGTTTGATCTCTTTGTGGAATCTGTTGGAAAGTGGCATTGCATGGTTGCTTGCTTACTCTTCCGCTACTGCCAACCAACGGTCAGCATGCAACTAACATACTAACGTTGTTACCAGTACTTTCATTATTAATGTAATGTAATGCAATGAAATGGAATGTGCCTCTCTATCTTACTTCCACTACTTCTCACTACCTAGCTTCACTTTTCCTCCAAGTAAGTATTTCATCACAAAATATTCATTAATACCTCGTGTCTCATCCTACTACATCATGCCATTTTTCCAAAAACTATACTACTACTAGCATGTAAAGTGTGTAATTCATAGTTACTCTCTCAACTTAGGTAGTGATGTAATGAGTGACTTATACAACCATGTTCAAGTAAACTTTTTGCATGGTTTGATGCTGTATATTTTTCTCAGTGATACAATTCTGATTTAGACCAATTGTTGCCATTACAACTGGTTAACTGCTGCATGTATAATCTGCAGCTACAACATGGCTGAGGAACTGGATAAACCGTTGCTTGATCCTGAGAATTTCAACCGAGATGGCATTGATTTGGTAAGTCCGACGTAGGCAGGGCTCAATATAAATAAATAGATCAATCTGGAAAGAAAATACATTTTTGTGATTAAAATTAAAAATAAAAATATCTTATCAAATGAAATAAGCTCTTATAAGTTTAATTTCAACTTCAGTGTTTACTGTAAATAGCATTGTTGTTTTGATCAGGAGCGTATACCATTAGAAGAAGTATTTGAACAGTTGAGAACATCACGAAGAGGACTTTCATCTGACGATGCTGAAGCTCGAATACAGATATTTGGCCCAAACAAACTTGAAGAGAAGAAAGTAATAAGAACATACTTTTTATAAATATCTTATTTTCATAAATTCATCATATAGAGTATGTGCATCAGGATAGATTTGGCCATTCAAGTTTGTTAAAGCACTGTGTTTATCATACCAAGATATAGATGTTAAAGTAGCTTGTTCACTGAGATTTTGAACCTTATAAATTGTGAGTTCTTTATAGCTTATACTCTGCCAAGTTTCTTGGTGAAATTTATCAAAATTAGCCCTTTTTGGTTTATTTCAATGAGTTTCTTATAAATTTGTAACAAAAGCTCTTATATGGCAAACTTACTAAATTAGCACTACAGTAAGCGTTCACCTAACACTTCCTATATCAATCAGTTGAAGGTAGAAGAGTTAGCACTACATGGACAATAGTGATTTATTTTAGTACTTCTTCTCGAGAAAGAACAAAGATAACAAATATTCTGTGGTCGATAATGATAGTAATCTTGAGCTCATTTTAGGAACTTTTTCTTACCTCAAATGTTTTAAATGTTGAGTATTATAAAGAAGATGTCTATTATGTCTTGACAATAATAATCCACCCACATTTACATAGATATTGTCTCCCTTCTCATCTCAAATAACATATTATTTACATAATTAGATATTTGGATGTTGTTTAAGTTCTCCATTTAAATTTGATCGAAAGTGTTTTCTTCTGTTCTACATTGCATTGTGCTCATTTATTTTGAAGGGCAAAGAGGCATTCCATTTTGTTGCGAGGCCCTTGTTTGCAGTTAGCATGTTTGCATCTGCTTAAAAAAAAATTTAACCCTAACTTTGTCCTCAAATTCTGCTGCAGGAGAATAAAATATTAAAATTTCTTGGTTTTATGTGGAATCCTTTATCATGGGTTATGGAAGCAGCAGCATTGATGGCGATTATCCTTGCTAATGGTGGAGTGAGTAGAGAATACAATAATTGTTCTTCAATATATTACATGTTTTCTCGTCTTTTCCTTCAGCATTCTGTTTTCCACTTCTTGGTTCCTTATTTTGAGATAAATTTTCAGGGGGAAGGTCCTGATTGGCAAGACTTTATAGGGATTATTTGCCTCCTGGTAATAAACTCAACTATTAGTTTTATAGAAGAAAATAATGCAGGTAACGCTGCAGCAGCATTAATGGCTCGTTTGGCTCCTAAAACAAGGGTATGTTTCTTTGTGGATTATATTTACGTAGGAACTCATCACCTATGCCATGCAGAGTGAACATATCTACTTAAAAAATTGAAATTGCTCTAATAGTATGTTACTATATTGCTTAATGCTTGTAATGCTACAATACCTTGTTTTCAAGATTCCTTACACAAATTAATGTGTAAAAGTCCCTAATATCTTTGTTCAGGTTCTCAGAGATGGACAGTGGCAAGAGCAAGATGCAGCTATTTTAGTACCTGGAGATATAATTAGCATAAAATTGGGAGATATAGTTCCAGCTGATGCTCGCTTGCTAGAAGGGGATCCTCTAAAAATTGATCAGGTAAGCCTTGTATGAAATGAATAAACATGCTACATCTAATGCATAATTTTTTTTCTATTTAGAAATTTCGTAATATATTTTCTCATAAACATAAACTGGTACAATTGATGAAGAAACAGAGTTCATGTGATTTCCTGGTTTTGTTTTATGCAGTCAGCCCTTACGGGAGAATCTCTACCCGTCACAAAAAGAACTGGTGACGAGGTCTTTTCAGGTTCAACATGTAAACATGGAGAGATTGAGGCTGTAGTGATAGCAACAGGAGTTCACTCCTTTTTTGGAAAGGCAGCATACCTGGTTGACAGTACTGAAGTTGTTGGACATTTTCAGAAGGTAACTTTGGGAAACTTTCAACTCTATTGACATGGTTATATTAATAAGAAATATAGCGAAGCCAAGCTGTTTACAAAGAGCCAAAAAGTTTGAATGATTACATAAAGGGTTCAATGCTTTTAAGGATTGTGCCGACGCTTAACTTGTGATAACACTAGCAAAAAGGACTAAGGAAGTATACATTGAGATAAAAGCATTTATTTTATGTGGAAATTCATTTCATTGCAAAATATATTTTGCAAGTGTTTGATCAATCAGTCAAATTTCAGACCATATCTGTTTTTCTTACCTTTTTCAGGTCCTTACCTCAATTGGTAACTTCTGCATTTGCTCTATAGCTATAGGGATACTTTTTGAAATAATTATAATGTTCCCAGTGGAGCATCGATCATACAGGGATGGAATCAACAATCTTCTTGTTCTCCTAATTGGAGGAATACCCATCGCTATGCCAACAGTCTTATCTGTAACACTTGCAATTGGCTCTCACCGTCTTTCTCAGCAGGTCCAACTCTTTAGCTCTTAACTAGAACCAAATTAAGATTGGAAGAAATTAAGATTTTGTCTGCATTATCAATAATCTTAGTTTAAAGTTTGGCAAATCCTATATCACTTTGGGTATCCATACTCGACCAACAGACTTTATTTTATGACATCACTTGAAGTATATAGCTAATACACAGGGGCACCGTAGTGTTACCCTTAAAGTTCAAAACGATGCAGCAAATCTTTATGCTGCTGACTATGCTCTTTCTGTATTTTTACTTCATTTTTAAGGGAGCTATCACAAAAAGAATGACAGCAATTGAAGAAATGGCAGGCATGGATGTGCTCTGCAGTGACAAAACTGGAACTCTTACACTGAATCGTCTGACTGTTGATAAAAACCTTATTGAGGTAGGTACTTAAAAATGACATAAAAGCATATTATCTATATTGTTAATTCAAATAATATTTTCATATGCTTTCTCAGAATTCAGTTTCTAAATAATTGGCTAAGAATATAGAATCCAGTGTTTGTAACGATACAATGCAGTTTGCTCAATTCACTAAAAAACCTATATCATTAGCAACTTTTTTCAATAAGAGTTTGAAACTTCATGCATGTTTGGATAGCTTATACTGAGTTTTGAAGCATTTCATTCTTCACTAATCATGATGTAACGTGTCCTAATTCATAGTTACCATTTGGCACTACTTCAATTGAACATATTATTTGGTCCTTCCCCACCCTCAGTTAGCTATACAAAAAGCATGATCTTTTCATGCAGAATAAAAATATTGAGATGCAAAGAATTCTTAAGAGTTGAGAACTTTTACTAACTGTTTTTCATGAACAAACTTTCTTATTCTGACTGTTAGGACGTATTGTCCTTACTTAGAGTTTCACCTTGCATGTCGAACAGGTTTTTAATAGAAATATGGACAAAGATACGGTTGTTCTACTTGCAGCCAGAGCAGCTAGACTGGAAAACCAGGATGCCATTGATACGGCTGTAGTTAATATGCTAGCTGATCCAAAGGAGGTAAAGATACCCAATTTTACTTTAATACAGAAACTATCCAAATGTTCATTATGATAAAAGAAAAATAATTCCTTCTTTTTCTCTACAGGCACGTGCAAACATCACTGAAGTTCACTTTCTACCATTCAATCCTGTAGATAAACGTACAGCTATAACGTATATTGATTCTGATGGCAATTTTTATAGGGCCAGTAAAGGAGCTCCGGAACAGGTATCAAAATTTTTTAAAGGTGGTGAATAGCCTTTTCTCATTGCCTAATGTCTCCTAGTTTTACTTCAAATTTAATGCAAAGTTTTTCTCAATGGACCCTCATCAAAAGGGTGGAAAGAAAATTTTTTCCAATCATTGGAATGCCTTTAACAAAACTTCAGTGTTTTTTGGCTGTTTACTGCATACCAGATTCTAGATTTGTGTCAAGAGAAAGACCAAATTGCCAAAAAAGTGCACAATATAATAGACAAATTTGCTGAAAGGGGATTGCGATCTCTTGCAGTTGCTTATCAGGTTATCAACATGATACCCTTCTTTGTTCCTTTCCTGCTAAAAGGATACTTAAAAGAAGAGAAACGATGTCAATGCTGCTTACTTATAGAAATTTTCAAAACATGTTAATTACTTGACAATTTTAGAATGCCAATTATTATCTTGTCTTAGATAAGTCATAACTCTTTCAGGAAGTTCCTGAAAAATCCAAGGATAGCCCTGGAGGTCCTTGGACATTTTGTGGATTGTTGCCTTTGTTTGATCCACCAAGACATGATAGCGCTGAGACCATCCGAAGAGCACTTAACCTTGGAGTCTGTGTTAAGATGATTACAGGTAAACATGAAATTCCAATGGAAGCATACAATAAAATATAACAAAAGACCATAGTGTGGTGGTAGTTGTTGCAATGATAAGGGGTATCTGCTTGATATAAGATATTTTGTTTAATTCTAATCAAATTGCTCAATATTCACGTTAATAATTGCAAAAATTCACAATGATATTCAAGGTTTATCGAATCAAAGGATCAAAGTGTAACTACAATTATGTAAAGGAAATATTAATGGGAGAATATTGTTGGGATCAAACTTCACCAAACCTGCTCCTTAAATCCTTTCTCAATAATAGACATGATTGCTCATTCAGTGTGTTACTAAAATTTATTAATATCACTAATGATCAAGCCTTTTAACTCGCTATATTTTCTCTATATGGGAACTTACCTGCAACGCACCCAAATTAACATATCTTACTCATTGCTAAATTCTTTTCTAAAAAAATAGAATGTAAATATCTTCCAATAAAAGTGGTTGAATAAGTCATCAATTTTTTGTGTATAAGCACATTTGAAATGTTTAATTATGGATGTTTAAGGTCAAATGAGCCAGTTTAAACGTCAATGCATTGTAGGTGATCAATTAGCAATTGCAAAGGAGACAGGCCGAAGACTTGGCATGGGAACAAACATGTACCCTTCTTCATCTTTATTAGGGCGTGAAAATGAAGAGCATGAAGCTCTCCCTGTAGATGAGCTCGTTGAAATGGCAGATGGCTTTGCTGGTGTTTATCCTGGTATATGGATTTGATATTTAAGAAAATGTTATATATCACTCTTGCTTCCTTTCGTTCTGTATGATAAATAACTACAAATAGAAAAATATGCTTTTCAGACATCTCACTATCTTAACTAACAAATAAAGAGAATGATGAAATATTGTTCTTATAGATCAGCATCATGAGCCTTCAGGGTACAAAATCTTGCATAATTGATCACTTTTCTTGAACCTCAGCCTCCAATAATTTACTAGTCAGATATGAGCTGTTCCAATTAGCCTGTGGCTTGCACTATTTCATATTTACAATAAAAAAGAGTGACTTAAGCATGAAAATAATTTCTAGTCTGAAGTGCTTAACACCAGTTTTTGTTCTTATTCAAATCTTTTGGATGGATATCTCCTATATGTTGTTACCTATCATTTTCGTAAATGTTGCTATTTCACCAAGTATGTTTAACAATTGTTTTATAAATGTTGCAATGCATACTTTCAGAACACAAGTATGAAATAGTGAAAATTTTACAACAAAAGCAACATGTTGTTGGGATGACTGGGGATGGAGTAAATGATGCCCCAGCATTGAAGAAAGCAGATATCGGAATAGCTGTGTCAGACGCTACAGATGCTGCAAGAAGTGCTGCTGATTTGGTCTTAACCGAGCCTGGCTTAAGTGTCATTATTAGTGCTGTGTTAACTAGCAGAGCTATATTCCAAAGAATGAAAAATTATACAGTTGAGTGTGTAGTATTTCTCTTCTCTGCATTATCATAGAAAACTTCCCTTTCACTTTTTTATAAATTATGTAGCCTCAACAAGAAAACAAGACTCCTAGAAGCTAGAAGAAAATAGTCAAAGTGTCTCACTGAAATCTAGATTGTTCAAACCACCAGTCATTTAAATGTATCAATCAGTAATAACTCAGTCAGTGTTTGTCATGATAATATTTATTTGATATACATTTGATTTCTTTCTTTAATGCAGATATATGCAGTCTCCATCACTATAAGGATAGTGGTAAGAAAAGTTCCTACCCCCAATTTCAAAGTCATTTTCAAAGATTATGTTCTTCTCTATTCATGAACTTTTATCTGAACATTAAATTCCCTTTGGACGTGCGTTTTTAACTTATCAAAACAAACCCTTTTGCAGCTTGGTTTTACTCTCCTCGCATTAATTTGGGAGTATGACTTTCCACCCTTCATGGTCTTGATCATTGCAATACTAAATGATGGTAATACTTCTAATCACTTTTCCATCCCCGGTACTATGGACATGAATAATAAAACTTCCATTTTCCTTTTGTTTTGTATCTACGTACTTAAGTAATAGATGAAAACTATACTCTCCATTTTTTTTTTTCACTTTATGACAATATAATAGAACATATATATTATAAAGTTACGAGAAAAAAACAAAAAGCGTGATACATTTTTTCTATTGGTTTTAGAGCATCCCACAATTTTATTTTTTTTTTCACATTCAAGAGTGTAATGTTACAAAGATATACAATTCTAGCTTGACTATAGAGTCTCAGGGTATAAAATCCCAGAAAACAAATCATCTTCATTTAAGTAAATAACAGAATTTTTTTAACAGAAATAGTTTTATACTGTGACTGACATGAGTTAACAAAGGGATTACACAAGTTTTTACAGGGTAGGATTGAACAAATAATCATAAACATAACAGCTCAGCAATTAGGCCGAATGAGATATAGTAGTGATATCTAAGATTTGTAATCATAATATTTAGTTCTTAATTAGGTACCATCATGACCATATCTAAAGACAGAGTGAAGCCATCCCCGACACCTGACAGTTGGAAGCTACCAGAGATATTTGCAACAGGAATCGTGATTGGAACTTATCTTGCTCTGGTTACTGTCCTATTCTATTGGGCAATAGTAGAGACCACTTTCTTTGAGGTACAAAAGTCTGTGTCTCTCTTTCAGCTAGTGTTTTTAGACCTCGAATGAAAATTGCATTTCACTCAATAAACATCTTTAAGCTGAAAAAGTGTTGTTGCAGACCCACTTCCATGTAGCTTCCTTATCTGGTGACAGCGAGAAAGTTTCATCAGCTGTATATCTACAAGTTAGCATCATTAGCCAGGCTCTAATTTTCGTTACTCGTAGCTATGGATGGTCATTTCTAGAGAGACCAGGAGTTCTGCTGATGTGCGCCTTTGTAATAGCTCAACTGGTAATGTTGCATGCCTGCAAGTGTACGGAACTTAAATTTTTTGAACACATAATAATAGTGGTTGTTGAAGAATGTGATGTATGAATTGACTAGGTGGCGACCTTAATTGGGGTGTATGCAAATATCAGTTTTGCTAAGATTAGCGGAATTGGATGGGAATGGGCTGGTGTCATATGGTTATACAGTTTAATCTTCTACGTACCCTTGGACATCATTAAGTTCACAGTGAGGTATGCCTTGACTGGAGATGCCTGGAAGCTCATATTTGAAAGAAAGACGGCTTTTACATCTAAGAAAGACTATGGAAAAGAAGATAGAGCTGCAAAGTGGGTTCTTTCTCAGAGGACTCTACAAGGGCTGCATCTCATGGCCGGAGGCCTCGAGGTCAATGGAAGGCGCTCTTCTATCATAGCTGAACAGGCCAGACGGCGTGCTGAAATAGCCAGGTACTTTTCTCATCACCACCACCACCACAACCACCACCACTTGTCTTCTTCCAATTCATACAAACCTATTTTAACTGTCAAAATGCATCAAACTTTGCAGGCTGGGGGAGTTGCACACTCTCAGAGGACATGTTGAGTCCGTTGTCAGACTCAAAAACTTACATCCTAATGTCATCCAAACAGCTCATACAGTCTGATGCATTGCATGCATGCATATACCTTCTACCTTTATTGCTTATTTCTGTTTCTCTAAAAGCTTTGCATCTTCCACTCCCTCCAATTTTGTAGCTGTCTCGTGTCATAAGGGGTATCTAGTGTATCTTTCCCTCAATGGATCTTATGCATAAACTAAACCTAATTTTTTACCTGAGAAATGAAGTTTTCACATCTTCGTTAGTTGTTGTTGAAGCCGTAGACGCATTCCTACTTTATCTTCAAAGGTTGTTCTTGTACTGTCTCTGCGTTTTATCTTGAAATTGTGGGAACTATTTCTTAGAATGATTTAGGGAATCTTCTGTCTCACCATTTATGTATGCAAATGTGACCGACATTATATAAATCGAATTAATACTAATTATTTTTAAAATATAACCAACCTCGTGTGTCAATTAATAGTTGTATAATTATATTTATTTATTTATTATCTTTTTGTTTTATTATGACCTGTGGCTGCTTTCTTAAACACCATTTTTTTTTTACCATATATGTGACTGCCGTTAAGTTTGACGAAGTTGGGACAAACTTTGTTTTGTATTCTTCTGGTTTCATATGTCATCTTCTACTAACCCGTGACACCCACTGTAGCTCTCACGTCACCAAAAATTTCATGTGACTTTTCTTTAAATAATAAAAGTAAGTGATTTAAAATAAATTACAATCCATTGTGCAAAAAAATATTAAAAAGATAGTGGTTACAGGACTGTCTTCACGTTATTTCGGAGACATGGTGCATATTATATTTTAATACTTGTTTATTTAGCACTATAGATGTTCTCTAAGCAAAAGCTTAATTAAAAAATATCATGTGTTAATTTTATATCGCATTTCCTTTATTTATCGTTTAAGATTATAATACAAATTAAAGAATAAGACAAAATTATGATATTGGAGTAATTATTCGAGTAGGCCACTCTAAATGAAAATGCTTATAGGAGCACATTGAGAAATTTTACTAAAATGGTGCAATTTTGCACCGATTTTACAAGAATAAATAGATTTGAAAAATATTATTAGAGTCATTAAGTTATGTTTGTGAAATACTATTTTACTTTTCAGAGATCATGAAATACAAACACCACTTTAACAATGATTTAAATTTTAAACATGAGTAGCCTAGTTACGTTTGTTTTAAAAAATATTTTAAAAAATCACAATTTGATTCATGTTAATTTTGATGTTAAATTAAAAAAGAATGAAGTTGTTAAGGGTTATATGACAATTTTAGTATTACATTGTTTAGTATATTGAGAGACAGTGTATTTCGTTTAGATTAATATTAGATTGTATAGTCCGGTGATCTATACTAAATTATTTAATTTATTTATTTATATTAAATCATCTAATTTATTTGTTTATACTAGTCTATGTTATGTATGTTTATATTAGTCTATGTTATGTATATTAAACTGTTTAATCTTGTTGTTTAAAGTTTAGAATTTAAAATTTAGGGTTTAAAATTTTGTTATTTAATCTAGATTTTTGTATATATTAGATTTGTGTATATTAGATTGTAAAATTTATTTATATATAATAAATCATCTAATTTACATTATAAAGAGTCTATTTGTTTAATTTGCTTGTGTACACAAAAAAATGTTTATTTATTTAAACTAGTTCATCTAGCTTGTTTACTTATTTATAATGACTAAGGCTAATTAAGTTGATTAACTTTAAATTAAATAAATAATAAGTATACAGATAGAGAAATATACTTCGTAGAATAATTTAGTAATAAACTTTTGTATATTGATATTCACATTACAGTATTTTAAACCGTACAATTTTTTTAATTAACTAATAATAAAAAATCACATTATTGATATATTTTATTAAACTGGTGGTCCGTGTGGAGTAAAAGCTAGAGAAGGAGGAAAACCAACAGCTCTTAATCCTTGTGAATTACTTTATTTTGGTAAGTTTGATTTTTATAAATTTTACTTTTTAGAACGGCATAACGATATATGATGTTCCATAGTTAATAATTAAAATACGTTACATCAATGAAAAACAAATTATGCTACATCATAATTAAATAATAATATTTGAAAACAATGAAGTATATAAAAAATTATAAATTAAAGATGTTACTCACTCCGAGTCACAAACTCTGAGAAATTATTGAACCCTCGTTATTACCCAAAAAATACATAGGTGGCATTAGTTCAAACGTCTTTTTCCATTATTATTCTATAATTAAAAAAATAATAATTCCACGTTGAAATTAGACAAAGATGAATGTTTTGCATCACTTGCCTTATATTTAGTAATTTATTAATTTTTGCATGACGTCATTTTATGTAATTGGTCTCTCTGACTTCCCTTCTTCAGGTTTGGCATAGCCATTGGCGTGAAAGCCACGTACACCAGTACTCGCTTCTCAACCAATACGTATAGACAGCACAAATACATAAAAGAAAATAAATATTATTGTAGAAACGTGTCTTTCATTCATGTCACTGTATTGTGAAAGCTACCTAAATTGACTTCAAAGAAAAATCCAGAAGAGCCGAGCTTCACAAAAATTTTCTTTCTTACTTACTCATCACAACTCCAAGGGGAAAATCACTATTATTTGTAGTAACAGTGAGGTACTATTATTGAGTATCAGTTTATTTTTATGGATACCGATGCTGGGAGAGGCACAGTGACTGTGATAAAGTAAATAAAATTTCCGAGGCTTTGGATTCTTTTGGCAATTCGTGCTGGCCAGCTTTACCTCGCTATGGGGGACAGCATTAGCATAGACCCATAAAATAATTAGAGAAAAAGATTAGAACTTGCTGAAAAGGGGTGACTGAAAATCCCTTTCAGCTTTCTGGGTAGGAAGAATTTTCTGAGATGGTGGAGTTTCGAAGGTTGCTGCTGTGCATCACTACCTGCATTCTTTGTTGGATGAGCAATGGTGCTACTGCCTCCACAGATCCAAATGATGGTTAGTCTCTTCTTTCACTTCACTTCACTCTCTGTTTGTTGCTTTTTGCATTGTGCTATTCTTGTAAAAACTTGCTCTCTTCCCCATTTCACTTATGTGCTCTGCGCTGTCCAAACATTTTGTTTGGAGTTTTTAGTTTTCTTTATGCTGAAACAATGAGAAGCTTTGTACCTGATCTAATGAGTGACTCATCACTTCAGTTCTATTACCCTGATTGTTACTGTTTTAGACAGTTTGTTGGCTTTCTCTGTGAGGTACCTCTTGCGTTGCATGCCGATGGTCTTAGCAAATGAATTATATATTTTTTTTTTACCTTTCCAGTTTGAACTATATGTTCTGTTTACTGATTGTCGGTTCTTACTATTTTGTAATTGGTTACCTTGCTTTGCGTCATTTTTAAGGTATATGTCCTGCTAAGTGCTAAATAAGTCATAATCAATCCTTATATCAGAGTTCTCTCGTAGAGTCTTCTGCATTATTCGGTTGTTGATGGAGGTCTCACTTAGCCTTTTCTTTCCGTGTATATAGCTCCTACCCTTCAACTTTTTGATTAGGGAAATTTTCAATTTTTTCCTTTACCTCCCTGTTCAACTTTCACCAACTATGGATCAAATGCCAAGAATTTTACGTAGTAGTGCACACACATTCAGAGTCTGAGAAAAATGAGCTGCTTGTTTTAATAACCTCTTTCTGATATTTTAATGCTGTATGAGTCGTTTTTGTTTGTGTTTTATAGTTTGCCGACACTTTTGGTCGTTCCTCTTTCATCCCCTACCGTTGACTTCTTATCTTCAACATTTGTGTTCTGTTTGATGTGCAAGTAAATTCTAACAGATAAGGACTGAATGGTAATCTTTACAAAGCACTGAGTATGTGCGATATTTTTAGCTTGTCGCAAGCCCTCTAAGCTGCAGCTGCCCTCCTGGACTTCGGAACCATCCTTTATAGTAGCTCTCAGCAAGCCCTTGTCCCGTGAGGATAAATGCTTTAATAGCATGTCAGTAACGTGGAAATGTGTTAACTTCACCTATGCTTAATTCCGAAATTCTTTTCAGTGTTGTATGAGGACTTCTTTAATCTCATCTCTTAAATAGCTCATTTTAGATCTGCCATATTTCAAAATGGAATTTGAGGTAGTTCATACAAAGTGATGAAAATAAACCAACTACTGCAATGGACTACTAGGCCATTCTAACTTCTGAATTGCAAATCACTAACATAAAGTCTTGTAGGGTTTAGCTTTCTATATAAGGTATGAGTAATCTTTAAATAGCTTGTTTTACCCTTTTTTGTATCATATAGTTCGTGTCTAGTTTAATCCTGTACACTTCCTTATTTATCTTGCGTTATCCACATCATTAAATCCTCAACAAGCAATCTGCACTGCTTTGTGACCCTTCAGAATGTCTACAATGTTTACTTGACGAACATCTGATGAGGTTGAATCTTCTTAACATCTCCAAATAAGAACTTGTAAGGGTGCATTATGATCCTTGAAATATGTGTTTTTGTACTGGCCGGCTTATATAGTTTTGAATGGTTTTTCTTCAGGCACCCTAATATTTGGTGATGCTATTTTAACTAACATTTATGCACACAAAAACAATTACTAATCTCCTAACCATACTACTTCCACCTAGGAAACTGTTATGTACCATTTTGAGAGTCCTTGCTGAAAGTTGGGTTTCTTTTTAATTTGTACTCTTTGATGTTTAAAACTTACAACTTTTATAGTCAATAACGTGAACAACCAATTAATTGTCAGAAAACATTTTCTAAATCTGTATTCAAGGTTAAGTTCCAAATTATTCACTTTTGTTTAGGAGTAGTATATTCAAGGATTCTATATTAATTTTGCCTGTAGATAAATCTATACCTTGAAATATGTAAATGGATGATGATGAGGCCATAACCTATTGGATAATGAAAATCCATAATACATATCTTGGGTTTGCTGAATATTTTTATTTTTGGAATGTTTGCTGCAGCTTCTGCTGTGAGATTTTTGTTTCAAAATATGAACTCACCATCCCATCTTGGTTGGCCTGTTAATGGTGATGATCCATGTGGACAATCTTGGAAAGGCATTACTTGCTCAGGAAACCGTGTTACAAAGATGTATAGTCCTACTCTCCTTTACTTTATATGACCTGATCATTATCTTTAGGCTTTATTGCTTATTTTTATTGATTATTGTTTGTGACTTCTCAGTAAGTTATCTAATCTTGGACTAACTGGGTCGTTGCCTTACGGATTACAAGTCTTGACATCTTTGACCGACCTGTAAGATTAATAGTCTCTTCCCTAACATATATCCATTGCTATTATTGTGTGACCTTATAAACTTTTGTAGAGACATGAGTAGCAATAGTCTTGGCGGCAGCATACCATACCAGCTCCCTCCATATGTGCAGCGACTGTAGGTTTCAAATTATATGAGGTTGTTACTCTTCAGTGTATTTTATTTATGATAAGATTTTGAACGTTCTTAGTTCTTTATGTGCAGAAATCTTGCTCATAATAACATCACAGGGACAGTTCCTTACTCTATTTCAAACATGACCGCTCTTATAGACCTGTACGTAATTTTGTTGTTGTAAATTTATCCTAGCTGTACTGTATCAAACACCTATACAAACACGTGGAATAATTTTTTAAATTTTTTTATGCAGGAATCTTGGTCACAATCAGCTCCAGCAAGGACTGGCTGTTAACTTTCTTAATCTTTCTACCCTCTCCACATTGTGAGGATTTGTCTTATCCTTCAGCCGCATAAAACAGTAGTCTAAATGGCTGTCAAATTATTGTTACCTTTCTATGAAGTGTTGATCCTTTTCGTCTCATGCTTGTTTTAATGATGCTTTTTTAGATTAATTACTGTTATGCATATCTATAGTTTGACAATATTAGTTCTGATTGCATTTCAAGACATTTTGCATGTGAAAAGAAGACATACATATGTGCTGTTGAAATATGTTTCATGTCATATGGTTTTGGTAGTAACAAAAAAATGTGAGCCAAGTGGGCTAATTTTTTTTTTTCCTTATTACAGGGATCTGTCTTTCAATTCTTTAACAGGTGACCTTCCTCAGACTATGAGCTCACTTTCAGGGATAACAACCATGTAAAAATACTAACTGTTGATGTTTTCTGTTATTACGTTACATTTTATTGATTTCATTCTTAGTTAATTTGTTTATATATGGGCAGGAATCTGCAAAACAATCAGTTTACAGGCACTATTGATGTCCTTGCTAATCTTCCTCTGGATAATCTGTGCGTCTCTGTTGTATCATATGACATAGCTGGAATATCGTTTCCTGTATTTCCAAAAAGAAAAACTTGAAGCCAATTGTATTTATTGTCTTAAATTCTTCTCAGGAATGTGGAAAACAATAATTTTACTGGATGGATACCAGAACAGTTGAAGAAGATAAACCTACAGTAAGCATTTCCCATTATCAGCAATTTGGTAACTTGGAATCAGATTTTCATAAATTTATTGGACAAATTTAATGCTAGGAGCGGTGGTAATGGATGGAGCTCTGGACCTGCACCCCCACCTCCTCCTGGGACGCCTCCTGTACCTAAAAGAAACAAACACAAGTCTGGAGGGGGAAGCACCACCCCGTCAGATGTTGGCAGTAGCAGCAACTCAGTTGATGGGGGCAAAAAGTCTGGTATAGGAGGTGGTGCCATAGCTGGAATTGTAATCTCTGTCATAGTTGTTGGGGCAATAGTAGCGTTCTTTCTGGTGAAGAGAAAATCCAAGAAGACATCTTCAGATTTAGAAAAGCTGGACAATCAGTCCTTTGCTCCACTTCCTTCAAATGGAGTGCATGGTCTGCATCTTGCATACTATTTCATGATATTTTTTTCTTTAATGATGTGGCCATCCTTATTGTTATGCTTTTCTGGTTCTTTTCTTTTGTGAACATATTCTCAGTTTTCTGTATTTCAGAGGTCTCCCTGTGTTCCAGAGCTAGTCACCTAATACATATTATATTTTCACTTCCTATCAGCAAGACAAGATAGTAGCAGTTACTTTAGCACTATTTCCCTGGAACCGGTGCATGGCTTGACACCATGCCTTGCATCTTTGTAGCTACTAGAGTAGAGAAATCTATTATGTTATTTCCAAACTTTACTATTTAAGAACAAGACCAATTTGTCCTTTATTTGCTGTTATATATTGATGGCATGTCTTTTTCTCTTTAGTAATCTGGTTATTACCAAAATAAAGTTTGCAACTCAAAATTTGGCATATTATTTTGCTTTTCAAAATTTGGCTGTCCAAATTGACATTTGTGTCATATTGCAGAAGAGAAGTCTGAGCAAACGTCCTCTGTATCTGACTTGAAGACATTTGATACATCCGCCTCAATAAATCTTAAACCCCCACCTATTGATCGACATAAATCATTTGATGATGAAGAGTTCTCCAAGAAACCCACAATTGTGAAGAAGACTGTAACAGCTCCTGCAAATGTGAAATCATATTCTATTGCTGATCTGCAGATTGCTACTGGTAGCTTCAGTATGGATCACCTTGTTGGCGAGGGCTCTTTTGGGCGTGTGTACCGTGCTCAATTCGATGATGGAGAGGTATTTCTTAACCTTTATTACAATAATTTGATTCTGTCTGATTCCAATGACAATGGTTAGTATATCCAGATTATTGTCATTAGTATTTAATATTCCTGGAAGAGGATCAAATCTGTGTATTATCTATGCACAAGCACACAAATGCATGCATTTCTTATACAACACAAGGTTCTGTTAGTGTCTCCCGTCAACATTCCCTCCCCTAACCAAAAATAGAGAAAATGCAAAGATGCATCGAAAATCACGTCCATGTAAACGCCACAGATATAGTTAATATCCCATAATGCAATGAAGTTTTCTACATTGGACCAAAAGTTTTTACTGAGTTTGACCTTTTTTTAATTTCTAATTATGTTGTAGGTTCTTGCAGTGAAGAAGATAGATTCATCTGTCCTTTCCAATGATTTGTCAGATGATTTTATAGAAATAATTTCAAACATCTCCATTTTGCATCATCCAAATGTGACAGAGCTCGTAGGCTATTGCTCAGAATATGGACAACACCTCCTGGTTTACGAATTTCATAAAAATGGATCACTGCATGACTTCCTTCACCTATCAGACGAGTATAGTAAACCATTGATATGGAATTCCCGTGTCAAGATTGCTTTGGGTACTGCACGTGCTTTAGAGTAAGTTAGTAGTGGACTAATGGGATTATAAGGTCTTTTTATACTACATTTTTTTTACGTCAATTCATGAACAATATTTTGATTGTTTTTTTCCAGATTTATTAGCTCCTCCTTTCTTTTCTATCTTTCTGTTTTATTTATTTTGTTTGGCATTCTACCTAAATTGCATGCTGACCAGACCTTTATGGGTTTGACTGATTTAAAACCGAAATTCAGGTTCTAGCTTGCTCTTTTTTACCAAATAAAAATTCGTCAGAACACTAGATTAATACTGTATTTAATGTTTAGTTTTGGAAACATAAACACTAGAAGATTAGTTTGGACTACAAAATAAGAATTGAGTTTATTTTTTATCCACAATCACCTTGAAAATCACTGTACTATCAGTAGATGGGAAAGTGCCACTTTGAGGAAGTAAGCATTGTTTTTTACAATGGAAGTTTTCTTTTCCCCTGATTTTTGATGTGGCAACATGTGGTTGGACATCAAGCATAAATCTCAATGTTATCCTTGAGACTCAATGACCAGACTTTCTCCAAAAATTTTTGTAGGTACCTACATGAAGTTTGTTCGCCATCAGTTGTTCATAAGAATATTAAGTCAGCCAACATATTACTTGATGCAGAGCTTAATCCTCATCTTTCAGATAGTGGATTGGCAAGCTATATTCCAAACGCGGACCAGGTGATTTTATAAATCTTTGGAACTTTGGTTTTTATAATTGAACGTGATTGTGTTTGGCCAACATGGTTTCGATAATTTTATGGCTACTTTTCAACATATTTTTAGGTTATGCTGATCATTCCCAATTTGTCAATTCGAATTTCCCGATTGTCGTGGATGCTTCCAAATATGTATAGTGTATTACATTTTAGAAAACAAATGATTCGTAATTTATTTTCTGAATTAGCAGTGGCGACTAGTTTGGGGTTATAATATATTTTAGCCGTCATATATGAACATAAGTACACCAATAATTTTCATAGTATGAATGCAGTTACTTGTAGAGTTGAATTAGTTCAGCTTATTACCTTAGAATAATAAAAGTGCATAGTTGGCTCTTCGGGTTGTTAATTGATTGGGAAATGTTCTTTTTTGGTCAAATTTTTAAATTTAAAGGTAAAGGTTTAATTGCATATTTGGTCCTCTAAGTATCAGAATTGTGCAATTTTAGTCCCTTAGGTTTCAATTCTACTATTGGAATTGTGCCATTTTAACCCTGCGGGTTCCAATTGTGTATCTTAGATATTGCAATTGTGCAATCTTTGTTTCTCCGTCAGTTGAATTTGTGAATTTGTTGACGTTACATTTACGTATGACATGTTTGAAGAACTAAAATCACAGACTTGTAATATTTGAAAGATCTGGTTGACACAATTAGAACTTAAGAGACTAAACATTGCACATTTGTGATACCTAAAGGATCTAATTTACACAATTGGGATCTGGAGAACTGAAATTTCTCAATTGTAAATTTAAGCCAAAGGGGCTATTAAGGTAAACTTTGTACATCAAGGGTTCAAGCCCACAATATACTCTCTGCTTCTGCAGGAATATTCTAGCCAAAAACTGAGGCTTTTCCTTTTACCCTGTGACACCAACCCAATAAAATTATTGTTCTAACTTTTGGTCTCATATTCAGATATTGAGTCATAATGTTGGATCTGGATATGATGCACCTGAATTTGCGTTGACTGGTCAGTATACTCTGCAAAGTGATGTCTACAGCTTTGGGGTTGTCATGTTGGAACTTCTCAGTGGACGGAAGCCATTCGATAGGTGAATGATTGTCTCACATTTAACATAACAGTTTTCTACATTTGATAGATATATATATTGCATAAAGTAAAACAATTGAAATATTTATGTAAATAAATAGATTTCTTAACATAATTTCAGATTATGAATTCTTGGTTTGTTCTCGTTATTTAGCAATACTCTGCAGCATTTCAGTATACACAGGTCATATGTTTGCTCCTCTATTAGTCCTGATTGTGAATACATTCTGAACAGCTCAAAGCCAAGATCTGAGCAGTCTTTGGTTCGATGGGCAACACCTCAACTCCATGATATTGATGCATTGGGTAAAATGGTTGATCCTACATTGAAGGGGCTATATCCTGTTAAGTCTCTTTCTCGATTTGCCGATGTTATCGCCCTTTGCGTGCAGGTATTGTCTCCATCCTTAACTGCTGAGTTTAACCATTGGGTGGAAAGAATATATTTGTGCATCGTATGTTAATGTGTTTATTTTACATTTTTGGGGCAGCCGGAGCCTGAATTCCGACCACCAATGTCAGAAGTAGTTCAAGCACTGGTGCGATTAGTGCAGCGAGCTAACATGAGCAAGCGAACATTTAGCAATAGTGATCATGGAGGATCCCAACGAGGAAGTGATGAGCCAGCTCTACGGGAGATCTAAACCCCCCTTGTTTTACTACAATGCCTCCCAAGCAGATGTAGTTATAATTTTCTCCCTTTCTTTAAGTTAGACACGGGGTCATGTATGTCGTTTATTTCTCATATAATTTCCACATTTACAAATTTGAAGCTCAGGTTAGATTGGTGCCTTCCATATTCTGTTAATAATAATAACTGCCAATAATGAAAGGTTTCCTAGTTTCTGCAATCTAACTTTCTAAGCTAATGGTTACAATGACAAAAACGGTGAAATAACTTGCATTATGAGATGTATGGGCTCTGCCGATGTGAACCAGCCGTTGGTATCATCAATCTATTCACAGTAAATGTCAACGTGTCACAGTGAATGTTGACTCCCCTGTTTATGAATCTAGAAACCGTTATTGATTATTCCCTTTTTCTAAGTGGAGCTAACGCGGTAAGTTGGCTTGACTCCGCATGATAGGTGTTGATTCTCTATTTACCCGGAGCTACGACCTACGTCATCGTTTAATAGGAGATGACTGCCAAACGGATGAACCTCTCACCAAAGTCTCACTTTATTTGTCTAAATATAGGTTCTGGCTATATTTTGATTACAATCCCTACATATCATCCATGAACATACTTTGAGATGTTTTTGACCTTGTCCTTTTATCTGAAAAAATCAGTTCAAAGTTCCTTGGACGAAATCCATAGGTACCATTACATCATATAACTTTTCATACCTATTCTATGCTTGATGTCAATTGGTATATCAACATAACTTTTTCTTCTTGAGAGGAAAGGACGAAAATCAAGATTAAATAAATAAAATCTTCCCATACAAGAATGAGAAGAAAAATGAAAAGAAAAATGCAAAAAGTTGAGAAAAGATACAACATAGTTAATTATATTGTCAAGAACAGAAATTGCAGTTGAAAGTAAAGGCATATACATAATTATGTTACCAAGGATTACGTTAGAAAATTAAAACACAATTAATTATGACGCCAATATAACCAATTATGGTTATTTTATTTTATTTTTCAATAAAAAATCTTCATTTCTATTTTCTTTATTTTCCATTTCTTTTCAACCAAACTACATTTCACTCATTTCTCGCAAAAAAAAATTGGGATGTGGGTTTGGGATAGGGAAGAAGGGTTTGGCACGCTGAAGAGTTATACATGGGAACAAATTCAGGACAAAGCTGTACTTATTGTGGTAGAATACATCTATATAAACCAGTTAAAAGTTACAAGTGAAATGACCAACTCGACTATCATATATGACAATACATATATTGACAAAATCCTACTCAGTCAAATGTTTGCATGACAAAGACGAGGTGTCCCCGAAAGTGAGATCAGAGGTATTTGTCATTCTCATTCAATCTCCGCTACAACATTTGGCTCCTCACCTTGGCAAAGGTACTCATCGCACAATGATGCGGATCCCCAGTCCTTTCTTAGCCGTCGAATGTCTTGTGTGAAAGTTGAACCGGATGCTCCAATGAACACACTAGACATGGCACATATAGTCTTGTCCAACATAGCTTCCACCTTAAGAATAACAATGTCCACAAGGCAATTTAACAGAGGAATTTACAAAGCGCACACCACACCACTAAAGACTTCTCACTTGTATTACGAAATTCACAGCAAATCGCACAAAAAACATGAAGGAAAGAAAAGAAAAAACTATTCATGGGAAGTATCTCTTTCGCTGTGAAAGTAAAATGCTAGGCTTGAATGAATGACAGGAGAACTAGAGGATTTCATTAAAACAAACAAACACATAAAATGGCGGTCATAATGATCTGAAAGAGCGTATGAATAAAAATCATACCATTTTTGGACATAAGGGTACAAACTAAACAATTAAGAGATGAAGCATGATGAATGGATAAGTCAGAGAACTAGAAATAATATTGACCCAATTTTAAAAGCGGTCGGAAAAAAGAAATTAATGAAGGGCATTGACAGAATTTCTGACCTGAGGGTCTCCTTCAATATGATGCCTGTACAACAAAGCGTCCCATTTTTCTGCTGAATTCCGAGGTGGGCGTTTGACAAGTGGAACGTGCCTGCCCTCTAGCACAAGCAGTGACTGAAGCAGCCGAATTTCACTCTCTGCGGCGTCTGTAGAGAGATAAATGAGGCGTGCATTGGTTCTTTCAACCAAACGCAAGATACACTTTGCTGCTTGAGGAATAGGATAAAAGCAACTTGGTTTTTTACCATTACTGTAAACAAGAAACAAAACGGATCATCATCACACATAACAATCACAATGACATCGCACACAATTATTCACTTAATTGCGTTGTCATGATAGATGATGATTAAGGAGGCGAGGCGACGTAGGTACCAGAAGTTCAAGAAGTCGTGTCTTCGAAAATGCAACGCAATGAAGTTCCTGCCGAGGAAGGTTTGGATGAAACGTTGAGCGGTGAGGACAATGAGACGGTTAGGTTGAATCAGAGTCTTGCATCGGTGAGCCAGTGGGCCACCTGCTTGCGTCACCCATTCCTCCTCCACATCTGCATACAATACATCCCCAATGGCTAAAACATCCTCCTTTTCCTCCCGTGAAAACCTTGACACAACCTCTTCCACGCTCCTCTTTCTCGGCTTCCTCGCATCTTCATCCCATACAGCCGCAGGCCTATTCGTGGACAGAAGCCCCAACGATTTCAACTTCCTCAAATGCTCCTCGTCCAGATAACACGGTCGAGGCAGCGAAAAATAACACAAGAATTTACCCTCGTGCATGCCATTCTTCCTCATGCTAGAAAACTCTTGGAAGGAGATCACCGCTTTGACTTTACCTCCAGTGCATTTATTCATGTGCTCCACATCCAACACTCTCTCGTACTCATAATCCACCTTGGAGCTCGGAATAACCAGAACCCGGTTAAGGAGAGCCGCGAAGAACATGTGCTTCTGCAAGCACATCAGATGGTTAGACATCTGTCCGGCGACGCACACTGCAACCAAAAATTTATTAGCCTTGGGCTTCCACTCCATGGTCCTCCTTTGTTGCAGCTTCTGATCCACTGTTCCACACGCGGCGTTACGAAAATGGGGAGAGGTGGCAGTGGTGTAGGGAGTGAGAAGAAGGCCTTGAATCTGTGAGTTGAGGGAAATCTGGTTGGAGAGAAGGGATTTGAGAGTGTGCGTTTGGGAAGTGGAATTGAGAGCGTGGAGAAGCCCTAATTGCTGTTGGCGCAAGAGGTAAAGGGCGCGCAATTGAGATTCCTCGGGTTGATCATGGCGGAGATTGAGGTTGACGGAGGAGAGGGAGAAGAGGGAGTGGGAATCGGGGAGGGCATAGTAGAGGAGGATTGCAAAGAGAGGGAGAATGGCGAAGAGGTATCTCTTCTGAAAAGGAAACTTGAAGTTGAAGTTGAAGTTGGAAGTGATTGGCGAAGTGAGGGATTGTAAGTGGAAGGAAGAGGGAGACCTTGGGGCATTCCTCTCCTTCTGATGGATGAGCTCCTCTTCTTCGTCGGAAGACGAACCCCTTTCCATCGCTGTCTGGCGGTGACTGATCACCGGAGGAGGACGATGAGTGCAGTGTTACTGTGCAAGTTGAAGGAAGAAAGGAAGGAAGAAAATAACGTCCCTTCTTGTGAACGAAAACGACCTCGTACCGCCCAGGCCCATCTCAGCCCATTGCTTATTCCACTAATTTAAGACTGCTTCTTCCTGCACCTCCATATCATCTTCCTGCACCTCCATAATTTTCAAAATTCCAATAATAGACATGAGGAAATTACAAATTTAACCCTGCTGCTATAAAAGAAAG
>Ga0209700_101228_pt1 | contig 52477 bp, 32 predicted proteins | sample SiratroredBW_FD_187528 | JGI IMG/M metagenome (GOLD analysis project Ga0209700, IMG submission 187528) | Root nodule microbial communities of legume samples collected from California, USA - Siratro red BW (SPAdes) (version 2) | ecosystem: Host-associated > Plants > Roots > Nodule | place: USA...
CCCCAACCCCAACCCCCCAGCCCCCAAACCCTAAACAAGTTACTAACCAACACATGATGACTTGTTTTTGCACACAAACCATATGAACATCATTTTCGATCATTTTATTGTTGTTTTCTACCAATATGGTTAAAAAATGCTCAGAACAAAAGAACAGGACCGTAAATACGAAAACCTGCCAAAAATAGAAACAGACCCCAGATAATTACATTTTTTACCCAAATCTGTTGCACATAATTTTCGATCATTTTGATGTTGTTTTCCGTCAATACGGCTTAAAGATATTCTGTCAAAAGTTCAGATTTTTTATGCAGGAAAGCTCCCAAAAGGTACTAACCAACACATGATGACTTGTTTTTGCACCCAAATCATATGCACATCATTTTCGGTCATTTTATTGTTGTTTCCCACCAATATGGTTAAAAAATGCTCAGAACAAAAGAATAGGACCGTAAATACGATAACCTGCCAAAAATAGAAACCAACCCAAGATAATTACATTTTTCACCCAAATCTTTTGCACATAATTTTCGGTTATTTTGTTGTTGTTTTCCGTCAATACGGCTGAAAAATATTCCATTCTAAAGTTCAGATTTTTATGCACGAAAACTCTCAAAAGTTACTAACCAACACATGATGACTTGTTTTGGCACCCAAACCATCAGTACGTCATTTTTGGTCATTTTATTGTTGTTTTCCATTAAAACGGTTAAAAAATGCACGTACCTAAAGTATAGTATCGTATGCACGAAAACATGCCAAAAATGGAATCCAACCCAACATGACTACCTTTTTCACCCAAATCTTTCGTACATAATTTTCGATCATTTTGTTATTGTTTCCCATCAATGCGACTCAAAAATATAACGGTCAAAACTTTAGGTCATTTGACACGAAAACTCGCAAAAGTTAAAAATCAACACATGATGACTTCTTTTTGCATCCAAACCATCTGCACAAGATTTTCGGTCAATTTATTGTTGTTTCCTATCAATATGGTTGAAAAATACTCAAAACAAAAGAACAGGACCCTAAATACGAAAACTTGCCGAAATGAAAACCAACCCAAGATAACTACATTTTTTACCCAAATCTTTTGCACATAATTTTCGGTCATTTTGTTGTTGTTTCCCATGAATATGACACAAAAATATAACATTCAAAAGTTTATGTCATTTAGCACGAAAACTCCCAAAAGATACAAACTAACACATGATGACTTGTTTTTGCACCTAAATCATCCGCACATCATTTTCTATCATTTTAAAATGATGTTTCCTATTAATACGATTAAAAAATGCTTGTATCCAAAGTATAGTACCTTCTGCACAAAAACCTGTCAAAAATGAATGTAAAATAAGGTTTAGACCGAGTTCAAGAGGGGGGGTTAATTGAACTTTCAAAATCTTTTCGCGAATCTGATTTGTTCTTGAAGTAGAGAATGAAAATTCTTAATTCAATCAATTAACTCGTGTAAATCTGGACTGTCCAGTAAACAATCAACTGTGCACAGCGGAAATTATTGAATATAAACCTAGAAAAATAGTTTCAATGTAGAAATATTTTAACCCCAATTCAATATGATTAAACACAATCCAGTAGATTAAAGACAATCCAGAAACATAGTTGATTCAGATATATGAAAACAGATGTTCAGAATATATTTAACTATATGATCAGATTTTAATCCAGTCAATTTAAATGATGGCAACAGTTGAATAAAAGAAATCAAGAAGAGTAGGGAGAAAAGCAAGAACACAGAATTTTTATCCTGGTTCACCCTTCCACAAGGGCTACGTCCAGTCCTTTGCAAACTAGTAAAGATTTCCACTAAACAGATATCAGTTTACAACCTTTGCTCCCAACAAGTTACAAACTGCTCCCAACAGTAAACCCACACCTCACTGAACCCCTCAGCTAGTGTGTAACCAGTGCAGAAACCCACTGCACCACAACACTTGCAGTCCGCAAGCAACACTGCTCCCAGCAGTACTCACCCTCTACTGAACCCCTCAGCAGATGTGAGACCAGTGTAGAAACCTACTACACCAACTCAATTACAAACCCAGTAATTGAAAACAGCAAACAGATTACAGATCAACAGGATCAGAAAAGATTACAGAGTAGTTCTACACAAAACAGATTACACATAATGAAGATCAGGTGTAGAAGACTTAGCTTTGGTCCATAACCAAAGTAGCAAGAACCTCACTTCAAGGATGCTTTAAAGATTCACGTTCTTGGAGGTTTCTTGATTTGAAAAGCTTTGCCAAAATGATGATCTCACAAAAAGGGCAATATCTCTCTTAGAAAATCTCAAGGAATACTTTTCGAAAGTTTTTGATAACTGAAAATGATATTGTGCAATCCTTTAAATACCCAAATCAGTTTTAAAAACAACTTAGCTGTCACAATTCAATTAATTGAACAAATCATTCAATCGATTGAATTTGACCGTTAGTTTGACCCAGTCAAAGGTTTCAGTTGTAACAGCAATAACTGTATTTCAGTTGTAACAGAAATAACTGTCACATTCAATTGATTGTTTTAGAAATTCAATCGATTGGAAAACCTTTTTCCAGCAAAAACATTTTGGGTTATTTTTATTAAAAACAATTTTAATAAAAATATTTGTGAATCTTTTTAGCACCTCTGAAGTGATGAACCATGCCACTAATGCTTAAGGACTAAGCCAATCACCAACACACAAATCCAACTAAGAACCAAGACCTAATCACCCAACAATCTTCATGTTGGCATAAAGTCTTCACTTGAATAATTCTAGTTCAGGTTGGTTTCAACAGATTCTTCATGAGGCAGTCTTCATCAGCTTCACATGCTAAGCCTTGGTGCTCACAATATTGACTTCATCAAATCACATGCTTAGCCTTGGTGCTAACAATGAAAACCAACCCATGATGACTACGTTTTTCGTCAAAATCTTTTGCACATAATTTTCAGTCATTTGGTTGTTATTTCACATCAATACAACTCAAAAATATAACAGTCACAAGTTTAGGTCATTTGACACAAAAACTCCCAAAAGTTACAAACCAACACATGATGACTTGTTTTTGCACCCAAACCATATGCACATCATTTTCGGTCATTTTATTGTTGTTTCCCACCAATATAGTTAAAAAATGCTTAGGATCCTAAATACGAAAACTTGCCAAAAATAGAAATCAACCCCAGATAACTACATTTTCACCCAAATATTTTGCACATAATTTTCGGTCATTTTGTTGTTGTTTTCCGTCAATACAGCTGAAAAATATTTCGGTCAAAAATTGAGGTTTTTATGCACGAAAACTTCCAAAAGTTACTAATGTTAGCACCAATGCTAAGCATGTTATTTGATGAAGTTAATAAAGACGATAGCTAGCTGAATCGGTTCTGGACTATGTTAGATCAATGCCTAGCACGTGAGTTGATGAGGACTGGCTCATGAAGAATCTGTTGGAACCAACCTGGACCAGAATTGTTCAAGTGAAGACTTTAAGCCAACATGAAGATGATTGGGTGATTCGGTCTTGGTCCTTAGTTGGGTTTGTGTGTTGGTGATTGGCTTAGTCCTTAATCATTAATGGCATGATTCATCATTCCTGAAATGCTAAGAGATTCACAAATATTTTTATCAAAACTGGTTTTAAGAAAAATAGCCCAAACTGATTTTTGCTGGAAAAAGGTTTTTCAATCAATTAGCTTTCTAAAACAATCGATTGAATGTGACAGTTATTTCTATTACTACTAGAATCTTTGACTGGGTCAACTAACGGTCAATTCAATCGATTGAATGGTTTGTTCAATTAATTGAACTGTGATAGCTAAGCTGTTTTTAAAACTTATTTGGGTATTTAAAGGAATGGGCACTATCATTTTCAGACATCTAAGATTTTCGAAAAGCATTCCTTGAGATTTTCTAAGTGAGATATAGCGCCCCTTTTGTGTGATAAATCCTTTCACAAAGCTTTTCAAAAACAAGGAACCTCCAAGAACGTGAATCTTTAAAGCATCCTTGAGTGAGGTTCTTGCAACTTTGGTTCTGGACCAGAGCTAAGTCTTCTACACCTGATCTTCATTCTTTATAATCTGTTCTGTGTAGAAGTACTATGTGATCAATTGCTGATCTTGTTGTTTTGTAATTTGTTTGTTGTTTTTCAATTACTGAGTCCGTAATTGAGTTGGTGTAGTGGGTTTCTGCACTGTTCTCACATCTGCTGAGGGGTTCAGTAGAGTGTGAGTGTTACGGGAAGCAGTGTTGCTTGCGGATTGCAAGTGTTGTGGTGTAGTGGGTTTCTGCACTGGTTACACACTAGCTGAGGGGTTCAGTGAGGTGTGGGTTTACTGCTGGGAGCAAGGGTTGTAAACTGATCTTGTGATCTTTTTAATGGAAATCTTTGCTAGTTTGCAAAGGACTGGACGTAGCCCTTAAGGAAGGGTGAACCAGTATAAAAATTTTGTGTTCTTGCTTTTCTCCCTACTCTTCTTGATATCTTTTATTCAACTGTTGTTATCATTTAAATTGACTGGATTAAAATTTGATCATATTGTTGATTATTTTCTGAACATCTGTTTACATATATCTGAAACAACTGTATTTCTGGGTTATTTCTAATCTACTAAATTGTGTTTAATCATCTTGAATCTGGATTAACACATTTCAGTACTGTAAACTGCTTTCTGGTTTATCTTTAACAATTTCCACTGTGCACAATTGATTGTTTACTGGACAGTCCAGAATTACACGAGTTGATTGATTGAATTAAGAATTTTCATTTTCTATTTCAAGAACAAATCATATTTGTGAAAAGATTTTGAAAGTTCAATTCACTCCCCCTCTTGAACTCGGTCTAAACCTTATTTTACGACTAACCAACACATGATGACTTTTTCTTGCACCCAAACCATATGCACATCATTTTCGGTCATTTTATTGTTGTTTCCCACCAATATGGTTAAAAAATGCTCAGAACAAAACAACAGGACCATAAATACGAAACCTGCCAAAAATAGAAACCAACCCCAGATAACTACATTTTTCATCCAAATCTTTTGCACATAATTTTCGGTCATTTTATTGTTGTTTTCCGTCAATACGGCTGAAAAATATTCCGGTCAAAAGTTCAGGTCTTTATGCAGAAAAACTCCCAAAAGTTACAAACCAACACATGATGACTTGTTTTTGCACCCAAACCATATGCACATCATATTCGGACATTTTATTTTTGTTTCCCACTAATATGGTTAAAAAATGCTCAGAACAAAACAACAGGACCCTAAATACGAAAACCTGCCAAAAATAGAAAATAAGCCTAGATAACTATATTTTTCACCCAAATCTTTAGCACATAATTTTCGGTCATTTTGTTGATGTTTTCCGTCAATACGACTGAAAAATATTCCGGTCAAAAGTTCATGTTTTTATCCACGAAAACTCTCAAAAGTTACTACCCAACATATGTTGACTTGTTTTTGCACCTAAAAGTTCAGGTTTAGTTGTTGTTTTACAACAATACAGCTTAAAAATATAACGGTCACAAGTTTAGGTTATTTCACACGAAAACTCCCAAAAATTACAAAGCAACACATGATGACTTGTTTTTGCACCCAAACCACATGCACATCATTTCTGGTCATTTTATTGTTGTTTTCCATTAATACGATTAAAAAATACATGTACCTAAAGTACAGTAGCGTCTGCACGATAACCTGCCAAAAATGGAAATCAACCCAAGATGGATTACGTTTTTCACCCAAATCTTTCGTACATAATTTTCGGTCATTTTGTTATTGTTTCCCATCAATACGACTAAAAAATATAACGGTCAAAAGTTTAGATCATTTGGCACGAAAACTCGCAAAAGTTAAAAACCAACACATGATGACTTCTTTTTGCACCCAGACCATCTGCACATGATTTTCGATCATCTTATTGTTGTTTCCCATCAATATGGTTAAAAAATGCTCAAAACTAAAGAACAGAACCCTAAATACGAAAACCTACCAAAATGGAAGCCAACCCATGATAACTAAATTTTTCACTCAAATCTTTTGCACATAACTTTCGGTCATTTTGTTGTTGTTTCCCATGAATACAACTCAAAAATATGACATTTAAAAGTTTATGTCATTTGGCACGAAAACTCTCAAAAGATACAAACTAACACATGATAACTTCTTTTTGCGTTTAAACCATCCGCACATCATTTTCTATCATTTTAAAATGATGTTTCCCATTAATACGGTTAAAAAATGATGTTTCTCATTAATACGGTTAAAAAATGCTTGTCAAAGTACAGTAACTTCTGCACAAAAACCTGTCAAAAATGAAAACCAACCCATGATGACTACGTTTTTCTCCCAAATCTTTTGCAAATAATTTTTGGTCATTTTGTTGTTGTTTCACGACAATACAGCTTAAAAATATAACGATCACAAGTTTAGGTCATTTGACACGAAAGCTCCCAAAAGTTACAAACCAACACATGATGACTTGTTTTTGCACCCAAACCATATGGACATCATTTTCGGTCATTTTATTATTGTTTCCCACCAATATAGTTAAAAAATGCTAAGAACAAAAGAATAGGACCCTAAATACGAAAACCTGCCAAAAATAGAAACCAACCCCAGATAACAACATTTTTCACCCAAATCTTTTGCACATAATTTTCGGTAATTTTGTTGTTATTTTCCGTCAATACGGCTGAAAAATATTCAGACCAAAAGTGCAGGTCTTTATGCCGGAAAACTCCCAAAAGATACAAACCAACACATGATGACTTGTTTTTGCACCCAAACCATATGCACATCATTTTCGGTCATTCTACTGCTGTTTTCCCCCAATATGGTTAAAAAATGCTCAGAACAAAAGAATAGGAGCCTAAATACGAAAACCTGCAAAAAACAGAAACTAACCCCATACAACTACATTTTTCACCCAAATCTTTTCCACATAATTTTCGGTCATTTTGTTGTTCTTTTCTATCAATACGGCTGAAATATATTCCGGTTAAAACTTCAGGTTTTTATGCACGAAAACTCTCAAAAGTTACAAACGAACACATGATGACTTATTTTGCACCCAAACCATATGCACATCATTTTTTGTCATTTTATTGTTGTTTTCTATTAATACAGTTAAAAAATGCACGTACCTAAAGTACAATACCGTCTGCACAAAAACCTGCCAAAAATGGAAACCAACTCAAGATGACTACGTTTTCATCCAAATCTTTAGTACATAATTTTCGATCATTTTGTTATTGTTTTCCATCAATACGACTCAAAAATATAACGATCAAAATGTTAGGTCATTTGGCATGAAAACTCGCAAAAGTTAAAAACCAACACATGATGACTTCTTTTTGTACCCAAACCATCTGCATATGATTTTCGATCATTTTATTGTTGTTTCCCATCAATATGGTTAAAAAATGCTTAAAATAAAATAACAGGACCCTATATACGAAAACCTGCCAAAATAGAATTCAACACAAGATAACTACATATTTTCGCCCAAATCTTTTGCACATAATTTTCAGTCATTTTGTTATTGTTTCCCATTAATACGACTCCAAAATATAAAATTTAAAAGTTTATGTCATTTGGCATGAAAACTCGCAAAAGATACAAACTAACACACGATGACTTGTCTTTGCACTTAAACCATCCGCACATCATTTTTTATCATTTTAAAATGATGTTTCCCATTAATACGGTTAAAAAATGCTTGTAACCAAAGTACAGTACCTTCTGCACAAAAACCTGTCAAAAATAAAAACCAACCCATTATGACTATGTTTTTCGCCCAGATCTTTTACACATAATTTTTGGTCATTTTGTTGTTGTTTCACGTCAATACAACTCAAAAATATAACGGTTACAAGTTTAGATCATTTGACACGAAAACTCCTAAAAGTTACAAACCAACACATGATGACTTGTTTTTGCACCCAAACCATATGCACATCATTTTTGGTCATTTTATTGTTGTTTTCCATTAATACGATTAAAAAATACATGTACCTAAAGTACAGTACCGTCTGCACGATAACCTGCCAAAAATGGAAACCAACCCAAGATGGACTACGTTTTTTACCCAAATCTTTCATACATAATTTTCGGTCATTTTGTTATTGTTTCCCATCAGTACGACTCAAAAATATAACGGTCAAAAGCTTAGGTCATTTGGTACGAAAATTCGCAAAAGTTAAAAACCAACACATGATGACTTCTTTTTGCACCCAAACCATCTGTGCATGATTTTCGGTCATTTTTATTGTTGTTTTCCATCAATATGGTTAAAAAATGCTCAAAACAAAACAACAGGACCCTAAATACGAAAACCTGCCAAAATGGAAACCAACCCAACATAACTACATTTTTCACCCAAATCTTTTGCACATATTTTTCGGTCATTTTGTTGTTGTTTCCCATTAATATGACTCAAAAATATGACATTTAGAAGTTTGTCATTTGGCACGATAACTCCCAAAAGATACAAACTAACACATGATGACTTGTTTTTGCACCTAAACAATTCGTAAATCATTTTCTAGCATTTTAAAATCATGTTTCCCATTAATACGGTTAAAAAATGCTTGTAACCAAAGTACAGTACCTTCTGCACAAAAACCTATCAAACATGAAAATCAACCCATGATGACTACGTTTTTCGCCAGAATCTTTTCCACATAATTTTCGGTCATTTTGTTGTTGTTTCACATCAATACAACTCAAAAATATAACGGTCACAAGTTTAGGTCAATTGATACGAAAAATCCCAAAGTTACAAACCAACACATGATGACTTGTTTTTGCACCCAAACCATATGCACATCATTTTCGGTCATTTCATTGTTGTTTCCCACCAATATGGTTAAAAAATGCTCAGAACAAAAGAACAGGACCCTAAATACGAAAACCTGCCAAAAATATAAACCAACCACAGATAACTATGTTTTTTGCCCAAAATTTTTGCACATAATTTTCGGTCATTTTGTTGTTGTTTCATATCAATATAGCTCAAAAATATAACGATCACAAGTTTAGGTCAATTGACAGGAAAACTCCCAAAGGTTACAAACCAACACATAATGACTTATTTTTGCACCCAAACCATATGCACAACATTTTCGGTCATTTTATTATTGTTTCCCATCAATATGGTTAAAAAATGCTCAGAACAAAAGAACAGGACCCTAAATACGAAAACCTGCCAAAAATATAAACCAACCTCAGATAACCACATTTTTAACCCAAATCTTTTGGACATAATTTTAAGTCATTTTATTGTTGTTTTTCGTCAATACGGCTAAAAAATATTTCGGTCAAAAGTTCAGGTCTGTATGCACGAAAACTCCCAAAAGTTACTAACCAACACACGATGACTTGTTTTTGCACCCAAACCATCTACACATCATTTTTGGTCATTTTATTTTTGTTTTCCATTAATACGGTTAAAAAATACACGTACCTAAAGTACAGTACTGTCTGCACGAAAACCTGCCAAAAATGGAAACCAACCCAAGATGACTACGTTTTTCACCGAAATCTTTCATACATAATATTTTGTACATTTGGTATCGGAGCAGTTCGTCCTTAGGATGACCTGAGGGTGGCGGGTTTATTGTGCTTCTTCTGCATGTGAATTTTTTTGAAAATTTACTTTTAAAAAATAGGCAAAATGTTTTCAGTTGGATATTTGACCATGATCTTTGAAATTTTTATTTGTAATTGAATTGTGTTGATTGTGATGAATGAGAATGAAATTATTAAGTAAGAAAATAATCTTGATGAAGTGGTGAGGGTGCACACTCATGACTTAATGAAGATTGATTTCTATCTTAAGGTTTCATATGTAGAGTATCTTTAAAGGTTATGTTTTGATTGATTAATTATATTTTGTATGAAATTGAATTTTAAAGATAAATTAGAATGTGTAAAATTTTTCTTTATAATACGTGTTTTGATAGTATTGATATACATAACTCCCAAGTGAATTTGAAATGTTTATTTTTGAAGGATACTAGATGTCAATTTATTGTTGCTTGCTTTATAGGATTTATTATGTGAGAGAGTAAGTTTAGTGATTCAACTCAAGAGATGCAGGAAAATCATTAGAGAAACCTATTTTTATTTCTTTCCTAGTATGTCAATTTTCGATGACGAAAATTTTTATTGTTGGGGAGAATGTAATACCCAAGATAATAGCTATAGAATAAAAACTAACCTAGAATTAGTTTTAGAGATAAACAAGATAACACCTCAATATTAAAAAAAAAGTTGTTTAAATAAATAGAAATTAGTTATTCAAATTTTATTTTTATAACAACCACCAACTCTCTCTCCCTAAGAAGATATTCTCTCTAAGAAGATATTTTACTCTCTAAAAAGATATTTTATTTTATTCTAATAAAAACTACCAACTCTTTCTCTCTTTCTTTAACAAGATATATAGTTTTATGAAAACCACCATCTCTCAAACAATTTGTTTTTAAAGTTTTCTACCTTTTCTCTAGATTTGTGATCTCATAGGTTATCAGATTGACGATAAAAGGACATCCCTAGATTCCTAGCGTTGAGTAGATCAAGAGTGTTTGATCAGATTCTTGAACAGAGTTAGATTGCCCGTGATTTTAGGGTTTTTGAGTATCTCTATTCTATAGAGGTGAGGGAAGCTAGTTGTATGTTTTCTTATAAATGTTTGTCTCCTTTGAAATATAAATTTATCTAAAATTATGATATTTTGTGAGGAAGCTAGTTGTATGTTTTCTTATAAATGTTTGTCTCCTTTGAAATATAAATTTATCTAAAATTATGATATTTTGTGAGGGAAGCTAGTTGCATGTTTTTTTTATAAATGTTTATTTATGTTTAAATAGAATTTATTTAAAGTGATATTTGGTAACGGAAGCTAGTTTGATTGTTTTTTATAAATATTGTAATTATTTGTTTATATATGAATTGGATGAATTTGAATTGAATGGAATGAATGTTTACGTATGGTATGTAGTATCAATGTTTGTGTTTGTGAATGATGCGGTGTGTGATCGTACCAGAACCGAACCGGACTGAACTAACCGGACCGAATCGGACTAGACCAGACTGAACCGGACCGAACCGGACCTGAACGAACCGAACCAGACCAAACCGAACCCGACCAAACCGAACCCAAACAAACCGAACCCGACCTTAACGAACCGAACTAGACCGAACTAGACCAGACCAAACCAAACCAGACTGAACCGGACCAAACCGAACCATACCAGACCAAACCGAACCATACCAGACCAAACCGAACCATGCCAGACCAGACCGAAACGGACCAGACTAAACCGAATCAAACCGTATCGGACCAAACCGAACCGGACATAACTAGACCAAACCGGACCAGACCAAACTGAGTCAAACCAGACCGAACCGAACCAGATCAGACCGAATCGGACCAGACAGAACCGAACCAGACCGGACCAAAACCGAACCCAAGCGAACCAAACCAAACCGAACCGAACCGAACCCGACCAGACCAAATCGAACCGACCAGACCGAACCGGACCAAACCGAACCGGACCAAACCGAACCGGACCAGGCCGAACTGAACCAAACCAAAACGAACTGAACCAAACAAAATCCAAACAAACCAGAACAAACCGAACCAGACTGAACCAAATTGAACCAGACCAGACTGAACCCAACCAAACCAAACCAAACTGAACCCAAGCGAACTAGACAAAACTAAACCAGACCAAACTAAACTTAATCGAACCCAAGCGAACCAAACTAGACCGGACCAGACCGAACCAAACCAGACCAAATTAGACCGAACAAGGCCAGATCGATCTGGTTCGGACTGATCAAGTTTAGTCTGATCTGGTTCGGTCCGTCCGATCTGATTTGTTTCGGTTTGGTTTGCTTGGGTTCGGTTAAGCCCAGTTAGGTTCGACTCATGATGATTCGGTTCGGTCTAGTTCAATTCGGATTGGTTTGATCTGGTTTGGTTCATTTTGGTTTGGTTCGGTTTGGTTGGGTTCGGTTGGTTTTGGTTCAGTTCGGTTTGAATCGCTTGAGTTCGGCTTGTTTTGGTTCTTTCTGGTTTGGTTCGGTCTGGTTCGGTTAGGTCTGGTTCATTTCGATCTAATTTGGTTGGTTCTGGTTTAGTCTATAGTGTGGTCAAGTCTCTAGTTTCTGAAATTGTCGTGACTTTAGGCTGTCAGCTTATGTCCAAGCACCTTAGAATCTTGATATTAAGCTCTTCTTTGTCAAACTGCTTCCCCAATCTAATTAGATAATTGACTATGTGCATAAACCTCTTTTGGACATCTGTTATTGTCTCTCCCGGTTGCATCCTGAATAATTCATACTCTTGAATCAGCGCATGTTTATGTGTTCTCTTCACATTCGTGGTTCATTCATGTGTGATTTCAAGAATGTTCCACATTTCTTTGGCCGAACTACATTGTGACACCCTAAAAAATTTATCCATATTTAATGTAGAAGTAATTATGTTCTTAGCAACACAATCATACTGCATCTTCTTATTTTCAAGATCAGTCAACTCATCAAAGGGTTTTGCAACATGCACACCATCAACAACATGCATAGGAATGAATGGCCCATTTACTATGGCATTCCAGATGCCACAGTCAATTGATTCAATAAAGATCTTCATTCTCACTTTCCAAAATTAATAGTTTACACCTGAGAACATAGGTGGTCTATTAATAGAAGCACCTTCAACAAATGGTAACTTGTTCTCGGCCATGGATCAAAATCTCAACTAGGATTCAAGATCCTAGCTCTGATGCCAATTGTGAAAAATAGGTTGGACCGAGTTCAAGAGCGGGGGTGAATTGAACTTTAAAAAATTTCACAAATATGGAAAGTGATTTAAGAATGAGAATGAAATATCTTTATAAAATCAATTAACTGCACAGTTCTGGACTGTCCAGTAAACAATTTAGTAAACAGATGCACAAAATATACAACGGAAGTATTACAGATTCAGTCAAACAGTTTACTGAACTCTCCAAGAATCAGAATACAATCAACAAGATGATTAGATTTTAATTCAGTTAATTGAAATGATAACAGCAGTTGAATAATATTTATCAAGAAGAGTAGAGAGAAAAGCAAGAACACAAAATTTTTATCCTGGTTCACCTTTCCAAAAGGGTTACGTTCAGTCCTTTGCCAAACCAGCAAAGATTTCCACTAAAATGATCCAAGATCAGTTTTACACCCTTACTCCCAACAACTTACACACTACTCCCCGCAGTACTTACTACTCCCAGTAGTAAACCCACCACACTGAACCCTTCAGCTGGGGTTACACTAGTACAGAAACCCACTGCACTGCCCAAATACACTCCAGTAATTGAATACAATAAGAACAGAATACAGTTCAAGTCAATCAACCACACTATACACAATACAAAATGGATTGAGATCAAGTGTTGAAGACTTAGCTCTGGTCCAGAACCAAAGCAGTTGATCCTCACTTAAGTAATGCTCCAAGATTCACGCTCTTTTTGATTTCTTGTGTGAAAGTCAATTTGAAAACAGTTTGCACAAAAAGGGCACTTATGATCTCTTAGGAATTCTCAAAAGTATATTTCAGAAATCTCAAAGTTATGAAAATGATAGAGACAATTCCTTTTTATAGTCAATTCTAATTTAAAACAGCTTAGTTGTCACTGGTTCAATTAATTGAACAAATCATTCAATCGATTGAATTGATCGTTAGTTGACTAAGTCAAAGATTCCAATAGTAATAGAAATAACTGTCACATTCAATCGATTGTTTTAAAAATTCAATTGATTGAAAAAAAATTTCAACAAAAATCAGTTTAGGCTATTTTTCTTAAAATCAGTTTTAATAAAAATATTTGTGAATCTCTTAGCACCCCAAAAATGATGAACCATGCAACTAATGATTAAGGACTAAGCCAACATCAACACACAAACCCAACTAAGGACCAAGACCGAATCACCCAACCATTTTCATGTTGGCTCAAAGTCATCCACTTGAACAATTCCGGTCCAGGTTGGTTCCAACAGATCCTTCATAAAGCAGTCTTCATCAATTCACGTGCTAGGCATTGATCTAACATATTCCAGATCCAATCCATCAGAACTTCAGCAAGTTATGGTCTTCATTGACTTCATCAAATCACATGCTTAGCATTCGTGCTAACAATCTGGTTCGGTCGATCCGGTCCGGTTCGCTTGGTTTCGGTCTGGTTGGGTTCGATCTGGTTTGGTTTGGTGTGGTTGGGTTCGCTCTGGTTCGATTTAGTGTGATTCGGTTTGGTATGGTATGGTCTTGTTTGGTTTGGTGTGGTTGGGTTCGATCTGATACGGTTCGGTTCAATCTGGTTCTATATGATTTGTTGCGGTCAAATCCGGTTCGATCCGTTCTGGTCTTATTCGCCTCGTTTTGGGCTTGGTTGGTTCGGTCTGGTCTAGTTTGGTTCGGTTTGGTTAGCTCGGGTTCGATTCGGTTTGGTTCGGTTTGGTTGGGTTCAGTCTGGTTGAGTTCGGTCTTTAGTGGTTTGGTTCGGTAAGCTTCGGTCGAATCTGGTTCAGTTCAGTCTGGTCTGCTTCGCCTGGGTTTGGTTTGGATTGGTCTGGTTTAGTTCGGTCTGGTTCGATTCGGTTCGGTCGGTCTTGTTCGGTTTGGTTTGGTTTAGTTTGGTTCGATTCGGTTCAATTTGGTAGGGTTTGGTGAGGTTCACTTGATTTCGGTTCGATTCAACGCAATATGGTTCGATTTGGTGTGGTTAGATTTTGTCTGGTTCGATTTGATTAGGTTTTGTTCGGTTTGGTTCAGTTCGATTCGGTTCACTTTAGTTCGATTTGGTTTGGTTCATTCTCGTTCGGTTCGGTCGGGTTCGCTTTGGTTTGGTCTGGTTTGGTTTGGTCTAGTGTGGTTCGATTCAGTCTGGTTCGGTTAGGTTCGGTCTGGTTCAGTTTGATCTGGTTCGAGCAGATTTGGTTCTGTTCGGTCTGGTACGGATAGGTGTGGTTTAGTTAGGTCTGGTTCGATCCGATCCTGCTTGGTCAGATTCAGTTTGGTTCAATTCAGTTCAGTCTGGTTAGGTCCGGTCTGCTGCGGTCAAATCCGGTTCGATCTAGTCTAGTCTGGTTCGCTTATTTCGTCTAGTTCGCTTCGGTCTGGTCCAGTTTGGTTCGGTCTGGTTAGCTCGGGTTCGATTCGGTCTGGTTTAGTACGGCTGGGTTCAGCCTAGTTGGGTTTGGTCTGGTTGACTTTGGTCTTGTTTGGTTTGGTTCAGTAAGCTTCGGTGGACTCTGGTTCAGTTCAGTCTGGTCTTGTTTGGTTCGGTCTAGTTCGAATTGGTCTAGTTTAGTTCGGTCTGGTTCGGTTGGGTTTGATTCGGTCTTGTTCGGTTTGGTTTTGTTCGGTTCGATTTGGTAGGGTTCGATCAGGTTCACTTAGTTTCAGTTCGATTCAGCACAATATGGTTCAGTTTGGTGTGGTTAGATTTTGTCTGGTTCAAATTTAATTAGGTTCTGTTCGGTTTGGTTCAGTTCGATCCGCTTCGTTTTGGTTCGATTTGGTTTGGCTCGTTCTGGTTCGGTTCGGTCGGGTTCGCTTTGGTTTGGTCTGGTTCGATTTGTTCTAGTGTAGTTCGATTCGGTTTGGTCTGGTCTGGTTCAGTTTGGTCTGGTTCGGTTAGATCTGATTCTGTTACATTTGGTCGAGTTCAATTTGGTCTGGTCTGGTTCGATTCAGTCTGGTTCAGTTTGATTCGGTCTGGTTCGTTTAGGTTTTGGTTTAGCGTTTAGGTCTAGTTCGGTTCGATTCTGTCAAGTTTGGTTCGGTTCAATCTGGTTTCGTTTTAGTTCAGTTCAATCTGGTTCGGTTTTGGTTCAGTTAGATGTGGTTTAGTGAGCTCTGGTTCGGTTTGGATGGTTCGCTTAGGTTCGGTATGGTTCAGTTTTGTTTGGTCTGGTTCGATTATGTCTGGTTCGATTTGGTCTATCTGATCTAGTTCAGTTTGGTTTGGTTTAGTTCTGTGCATTCTGGTTCTTTTCAGTCTGGTATGGTTCACTTCAGTCTTGTTCGTTTTGGTTTGGTCTGGTTCGCTTGGGTTCGGTTCGGTCTGGTTCGGTTTGGTCTGGTTTGGTTTGGTTTTTTTGGGTTCGTTCTGGTTCGATTCAATCAGGTTCGGTTCGGTTTGGTCCATTCTGGTTCACCTGGGTTCAGTTTGTATGGTCTAGTTTGCTTGGGTTTGGTTCAGTATGGTCTGGTTGGGTATGTTTGGTTCGTTTAGGTTTGGCCTGGTTCTGTATACTCTGATTTTGTTTGGTTCGGTATTGTTCGGTTAAGCCTGCTTTGGTTAAATCTAGCTCGATTGAGTCGGGATCGATTCGGTCTGGTTCGGTTCCGTTTGGTTCGATTTTGTCTGGTTTGGTTTAACTAGGTATGGTTCGGTTATGTCTAGTTTGATTCGGTTTGGTTCAGTTCGGTTCGGTCTAGTCAGTTCAAATCTAGTTCAATCGATCTAGTCTGGTTCGATACGATCTGGTGCACTTGGGTTTGGTCTGGTCCGGTTCAATTCGGTCTGGTTCGTTTGGGTTCAGTTCGGTCTTGTTCAGTTTGCTCTAGTTCACTTTGGTTCGGTTCCGTATGGTTCGGTTTGGTCTGGTTTGGTTCACTTGGGTATGGTGTAGTCTTGTTCGGTTCAGTTTGGTTCGATCTGGTTCGTTTCGGTGTGGCCTAGTTCAGTTCGGTGTAGTTCGATTCGGTCTGGTTCGCTTGGTTTTGGTTCGGTCTGGTTCCGTATGGTCTAGTTCGATTCAGTGCGGTATGGTTCGGTTTACTGCTGTTCAATTTGGTGGGATTAAATTTGGTCCGGTTCAGCTTGAGTTTAGTTTGGTTTGGTTCATTCTGGTTCAATTCACTTAGGTTCGGTTTAATTTGGTTCGCTCTGGTTTGGTGTGATTCAGTCTGGTTCGCTTGTGTTTGGTTCACTCTTGTTAGGTTTGGTTAAGGGTTTAGGAATTGGTGTGGTTCGGTTTGGTGTGGTTAGATTTGGTCCGGTTCAGTTTGGTCTGCTTCGATTTGATTTGGTCTAGTTTGGTTCAGTCTAGTTTGCTTAGGTTCGGTTTGGTCTTATTCCGTTTGGTTCAGTTCAGTGTGGTTCAGTTCGGTGTGGTATGGTCTAGTTTGCTTTGGTCTGGTTCGGTGTTGTTCGGTTTTAGTTTGGTTCGGTTCAGTCTTGTTCGATCTGGTTCGATTTGCTCCGATCTGGTTCGGTTCGGTTCTATCTTGTTCGATTTTGTCTTATGTGGTTCAGATTGGTCTGGTTCGGTTAGGCTTGGTTTGATTCGGTCTGGTCTAGTTCTGTCGAATCCATTTTAGTCTGGTCTAGTTGGGTATGACTCGATTATTTCTTTTTCATTTTAGTCTGGTCTAGTTCGGTTTGGGTTTGTTCGGTTGGATTTGGTTCGGTCTGGTTGGGTTTGATGTGGTTCGGTTTGGTCTGGTTCAGTTTGGTTTGGTTTCTTTGGGTTCGGTCTAGCTCAGTTCAATTCACTCTAGTTCGGTCTTGCCTGTTTTCGTTGAATTTGGTTCGATTCGGTCTGGTTTGGTTCAGTATGGTCTAGTTCGGTCTGGTATGGTTCGGTTAGGTCTAGTTCGGTTTGGTCAGTTCCAATTCAATTTGATTGATTCAGTCCAGTATCGCTCGGTCTTTTGCGATACAGTCTGGTTCGGTCTAGTTTGGTTTAGTTAGGTCTGGTTCGGTTCAGTCTGGTTTGTTAGGTTTGGTCTGGTTTAGTTTTGTCTGGTCTGGTTAAGATAGGCCTATTTTGGTTCTGTCTGATTCAGTTAGGTCCAGTTCGATTAGGACAGGTTCGATTCGGTCTGGTTGGGTTCGATCAAGTTCAGTTTGGTGTGGTTGTGTTCGTTCTGGTGCGGTTCACTTTAGTTCAATTTGGTTTAGTTTGGTCAAATTTGGTTTGGTTCGGTCTTGTCGGGTTCGGTTCGATTCCGTCAGGTCTGGTTCGGTATGGTCTAGTTCGGCTCAGTCTGGTTCAATTAGGTGTGGTTTAGTTAGGTCTTGTTCGATTTGGTCTTTTTGGGTTCGTTCTGGTTCGATTCGATTAGGTTCCATTTGATTTGGAAGTTTTGGTTCACTTGGGTTCGGTTCGGTATGGTTTGCTTTGCTTGGGTTCGGTTCAGTCTGATCTGGTTGGGTATGTTTTGTCCGTTTAGGTTTGGCCTTATTCGGTTTAGTTTGGTTTTGTTTGGTTCGGTATAGTTCGGTTAGGTCTGCTTCGGTTAAATCTGGCCCGATTGAGTCCGGCTCGATTCGATCTGGTTTGGTTCGGTTTTGTCTAGCTTTTGTTTAACTAGGTATGGTTCAGTTAGGTCTGGTTCAATTGGGTCTGGTTCAATTGGGTCTGGTTCAGTTCGATTCGGTTTAGTCAGGTCAAATCTGGTTCAATCGATCTGGTATGGTTCGGTACGGTCTGGTTCGATTGGGTTCAGTCTGGTTTGGTTCAGTCTGATACAGTTAGGCCTAGTTCGATTCGGTATGGTTTGCTTAGGTTTGGTGTGGGGTGGCTCGAATAGGTCTGCTTTGGTTCAGTCTCATTCGATTAGGTCTGCTTTGGTTCAGTCTCATTCGATTAGGTCTGATTCGGTTGGGATCGATTCGATCTAGTTCGGTTTGGTTTAGTTCAGTCTAATCCATTTCGTTTCAATTTGGTAGGGTTCGGTGAGGTTCACTTGGTTTCGGTTCAATTCAACGCAATACGGTTCGATTTGGTGTGGTTAGATTTTGCTTGGTTCGTTTTGATTAGGTTTTGTTCGGTCTGGTTCAATTTGATTTGGTTCGCTTTAGTTCGATTTGATTTGGTTCGGTCGGGTTCGCTTTGGTTCGGTCTGATTCGGTTTGGTCTGGTGTGGTTCGATTCAGTCTGGTTCGGTTAGGTTCGGTCTGGTTTGGTTCAGTTCGGTCAGGTTCAGTTTGGTCTGGTTCTGTTCAGTCTGGTCCTGTTAGATCTGGTCGAGTTCAGTTCGTTCTGGTTCGGTTCGGTTCGGTCAGGTCTACTTTGGTTTGATCTTCTTCAGTTCGGTCTGGTTCGGTTTGGTCTAGTTCGGATAGGTGTGGTCTAGTTAGGTTTGGTTCGATCCAGTCCTGTTCGATCTGGTTAAGTTTGGTTCGATTATGTCTGGTTCAATTAGGTGTGGTTTAGTTAGGTCTGATTCGGTTTGGTCTCGTTTGCTTAGGTTCGCTCTGGTTCGGCTTTGTCTGGTGTGGTTTGGATAGGTCTGGTTCGGTTTGGTCTTGTTCAGTTAGGTGTGGTACGGTTAGGTCTGGTTCAATTCGGTTTTATCTGATCTTGTTCGGTTTGGTCTGGTTCAGTTCGGTTTGGTTTGATGTAGTTTGGTTTGGTGTGCATATATTTTGTTCGGTTCAGTCTGGTCCAGCTTGGTTCAGTTCGCTTAAGTACAGTTTGGTTTGGTTTGTTCTGGTTCGTTTAGGTTTGGTTTCGTTTAGTCCGGTGCGGTTCGATTTGGTTTGATTCGTTTCGATCTGGTTCGATTCGATTAGCTTAGATTTGTTCTCGTTCGGTTTAGTCTCGTTGGTTCGATAAGATTTGGTCTAGTTCGGTTTTGTTTGGATTGGTTCGATTTGGTCTGGTTCGGTTTGATTCGGCCTACATCGATCTAGTCTGGTTCGGTCGAATCTGGTTCAGTCCGGTTTGGTATGTTTCATTTTGGTTCAGTTTAGTCTGGTTTCATTTGGTTAGGTATGGTCCGACTATGTTTTGTTTGACCTGGTTTGGTTCGATTTAGTTTGCTTACGTTTGGTCTGGTTCAATTTAGTTTGGTTTTGTTCGGTTCGGTCTGGTTCAATTAGGTCTGGTTAGGTTAGGTCCGGTTCGATTCGATCTTGTTCGAATCGGTCTAGTTCCCTATGTTTCGGTTTTGTCTGCATTGGTTTGGTTAGGTCTGGTTCAACTTGGTCTGGTTTGGTTCGGTTTGGTTTGGTCTGGCTTGGTCGAATCTGGTTCAGTCTAGTGTAGTCTATTTCTTCTCTGTTCGGTTTAGCCTGGTTTCGTTTGATTAGGTTTGGTTCTGCTCAGTTTGGTTTGCTTAGGTTTGATCTGGTTCGATTTAGTCTAGTTTTGTTCGGTTTGATATAGTTTGGTTAGGTCTGGCTCGGTTAGGTATGGTTCAAGTCAGTTTGGTTCGATTTGCTAAGGTTCAGTTTGGTTCGATTTTGTCTAGTTTGGTTTTTCTTAGGTCTGGTTCAATTCGGTCAGGTTCGCTTCGGTTCGGTCGAGTCAGGTCGAATTTGGTTCGATCAGTTCGGTCTGGTTCGGTATGGTTTGGTTCGCTTGGGTTCAGTATGGTCTGGTTTGGTTCACTTGGGTTCAGTATGGTCTGGTTTGGTTCAGTTTGGAATCAGACTGAACCCAAGCCAACCAAATCGAACCAAACCAGACCAGACCGAACCGAACCAGGCCGAACCAGACAAAATCGAACCAAAATGAACCAGACCAAACCAAACCCGACCGGGCTTAACCGGAACGGACCGAACCAGACTAGACCGAACCAGACCGGACTGAACCTGACCGAACTGAACCGAACCAACCACAACCCGACCGAACTGAACCGAACCACGTCGCAACGAAACCAAACCAAACTGAACCGAACCATGCTGCAACAAAACCAAACCAAACTGAACCGAACCAAACCCAAACAAAATAGACTAACCCAAACCAAACCAAATCAAACCAGACCAGACCGAACAGAACCAAACTGGACCGAACCAGACCGAACGGAACTCAAGCGAACTGTAAAATAAGGTTCAGACCGAGTTCAAGAGGGGGGGTGAATTGAACTTTCAAAATCTTTTCACAAATATGAATTGTTCTTGAAATAGAGAATGAAAATTCTTAATTCAATCAATCAACTCGTGTAATTCTGGACTGTCCAATAAACAATCAATTATGCACAACGGAAATTGTTAGAGATAAACCCTAAACCCTAAACCAAACTGAACTGCATTGAACCCAAGCGAACCAAACCAGACTAGACCAAACTTAACCAAACCAGATCGAACCAGAACCGACTGAACCAGACCGAAGCAAACCAGGCCGAATCTAACTAGACCAAACTGAACCAGACAGAACCTAACCAAACCAAACCGAACCCGAGTGAACCTAATCGAACCAAACCAAACCAAATTGAACCGAACCAGACCGAGTCGAACCGAACCAGATCAGATCGAACCGAGCCAGAATAAACCGAACCCAAGCGAACCAAATTGCCACCAACCAAACCAGACTAGACCGAACCAAACCAAACCAAACCAAACGAACCAAATTGTGTCCAACCTAACCAGACCAAACTGAAACCAAGCGCAGCAGATCAAACCGACCCAGACCGGAACAAACCCAAGCGAAGTAGAGCTAAACGAACCAGACCGAATCAACCAGACTGAACTGAACCAGACCGAATCGGAGCAGATCAGACCAAACTAAACCGAACCAAACCACATCGAAATCAACCAGACCAGACCGAACCAAGCCAAATCAAACCAGACTGAACCGAACCAGACCGAACCAAAGTGGACCAGACCAGCACAAACTCGACCTGGCTGAACCAGACTAGAGATCATTGTCATCCTGGATTGCATAAAAGAAAGATAGATTTTTGGCCTGCATGCGCTTCAAGTAGTCCAATACATGATGGCCCCCGCCACCAATGGTACGTTGTCTAAGGATACTCATATATGCTGCAAGGGAGCAAGCGGATAGTGATCAGGATTATCCCAAAAATGGTGCATTAACAGGTTAAAGTTTTAGATGAAACTCACAATAAAACGATGAAAAGGTAATCAATTAGAATTTCAAACTCTTAATGAAACGACAAAGATTCTTTGACCCCGCTATATCTAATCCCAGTATGTTAGAAACAAATGTGAATAAGAATACTATATTCTTAAGAGTAATGAGAATAGTACAAAGCATATCATCAACTAGAACTCACATAAACCCTAGACCCTGAAACCCTAAACCCTGAACCATAAATCCTAAGCCATAAACCCTAAGCCCTGAGCCCTAAGCCCTGAGCCCTACGCCCTGAGCCCGAAGCCCTAAACCCCAACTCCTAAACCCAAAACCCCAAACCCGAAACCCTAAACCCTGAACCCTGAACCATGAATCCTAAACCCTAAACCCTAAACTGCACGAAACTGAACCGAACCAAGCTAAAACAAACCAAATCAAACTGAACGTAACCAAACCCTACCGAACCAAACCAAACCAAACTGAATCGAAGCAAACTAAACCAAAACCCTAAGCACTACACCTTAAGCCCTAAGTCTTAAACCTAAGCATCAAAGTGTCTTCTGCAGGTACCTCCCCCATTGTTCCAGACGTTGGAAACCGCATATAAATAGATGATGTTAATATGATGGAATAATAAAAAAAGATAAAAAATTAGAAATTTTAGTTTAAGATTAATTGAGTGCCTTCTAAAAAAATATCATTAATTTATTAGGAGAAAGTTTCAAAAATATTATTTATTAAATAATATTTATAATATCAATATAAAATTAAAGTCATTAAAAAATATTTAATGTAAACTTAAAGTAAAATAAAATATTTTAAATTTTTAACTAAAAATTATTTTAAATATAATTTTAAAATTAAATATTTTTTAATTTTATTATAACGTATTAGTATTAAAATTTTAGAGACCTTTCGTACCCAAACTCGTTACTTTACTTACTTAACCTTGAGTCAACCCAGCTTTTACGACCTTGATCACATTACATGTGTAAACTTTCGATTCATTAATATTCATTTATTAATATAGGATTATATGTTTAAACTTTCGATTCATTATTATTCATTTATTAATATAGTTTCCTTCTATGAAAAAATTGTCCATGATCTAATTTTTGAATAAGTATTTACTTTTTTTTTTCAAACTTATAATGTCTTAAAATTATAATGTCTTAAAAGCATAGATTCCATAAACTCAAAGTATTTATATTCTAAAATTAAAAAATAAAATAATAATAATTTTACTCAAATAATTGAAGGAATTTATATTTAAATCAACAATATAATACATAAGATATAAATATTTTTGAAATATTTTTGAAATAAAATTTTAATATTTAAGTTTTGAAGAACTCCAAAGAATTGATACTAGACTTATTAACATTATTCTATATATTATATATATATATATATATTTATAAAATAATTTTTTTATATAATTAAGAATTTCATTTGATTTATCATTTTTTACTCTACAATCTCCTTATAAAATGATAAAAAAAACATTTGAAATTAGATAATGACTTAATGATAGTCAAACACTCAAATTGAAGAACCAATTAAAGAGTTATAGAATGAAAAAAGATAGTGAATAAGTAAGAGAAAAGAAAGAGATAAATGGAAGAGTTAGTAAAAATAAATAAGAACATATAAATAAACGATGTGAATATGATGAAATAGTAAGAAGAGATAAAAAAAATTAGAAATTTTAATTTAAGATTCATTGAATGTCTTATAAAAAAATATCATTAATTTATTAGGAAAAAGTTTCAAAAATATTATTTATTAAATAATATTTATAATACCAATATAAATTTATAGTCATTAAAAGATATTTATAATATTAATGTAAACTTAGAATCAAATAAAATATTTTAAATTTTTAATTAAAAATTATTTTAAATATAATTTTAAAATTAAATATTTTTTAATTTTATTAAAACATATTAGTATTAAATTGTTAGAGACCTTTAATACGTTTTACTTTCATCACATTGATCACATTATATGTTTAAACTTTTGATTAATTAATCTTCATTTATAAATGTTGTTTCCTTCTATAAAAATTTTGTCCATAATCCAATTTTTGAATAAGTAACATGTTTAGTTTACTTTTTTTCTCAAAATTATAATTTATTAAAAGCATAGGTTCCATACACTTAAAGTATTTATATTCTAAAATTAAAAAATAAAATAATAATAATAATTTTACTCAAACAATTAAAAAATAATTGAAGGAATCTATATTTAAATCAATAATATAGTACATAAGATATAAATATTTTGAAATATTTTTTAAATGAAATTCTTAATATTTATGTCTTTAAAAAAATCAAAAATTAAAAGGATTTGAAATTGTGCAACGTCACTTTGCCTACTACGCTATTGAGGGTTCCCACTTGTGATTCAACATGTTTTGGTTTTTATGTTTCAACGCAAATTAAAGTGTTTACGGACACGCCATTTGTCGGTGCGTCTCCCTTCTTTCTTGAGTTTTTTTTGTTATCGGTTCACATGTGTTCTATATTATGCAATTCCACCTGAAAATCTGGTATTTAATTCTTTATTTATGCTATTTTACCCGTCGCGTCACCAGCTATAATTGATTATCTAAATCTTTTTCATATGATAATCGATTGTGCTATGCTTGTGTTTTTATCTGTTATTTTTTATTATTATTACATTTAGGACATAATTTAATATTTAGGGCTTAGGGTTTAAAGTTTAATATTTAATATTTAGAGTATTTAAAATTTAGGGTTTTAGATTTACGAATTCTGGGTTGAATTTTCGTTGTTACAAAATGCTGCACATGTCTTCTATACTGTGCAATTCCACTTCCACTTGAGAATCTGGTATGTAGTTCTTTCTTTATGCTATTTTACCGGTTGGAGCTAATTACTCATCAACATTATTCATATACCTTTCATTAATTTGGTTCATAGCGTTTATGGTAGAGGTTTCTCGCATCGTCATCTTCCCTAATCACTCTCAAAGATTCTCAGTCAAAACTCATCTCGAAGTCATTTTACAGTTTTTTATCAAACCTAAACAACATTGTCAGCCTCATCTCTCCTATCCTCGAATAGAAAAGTTTATTGTTTTCGTTCTTCAAACTGATATGAAAGGAATGCATTCTCACATGGCTACCCATGAAATTTCAAGGCTCTTGCTATGCTTCCAGTCTAACTACTCTTCACCTCTTAGTTATTTCGGTGAAAAATGATTCTGGTATCACACACATTGATGGCGTATAACTTTATATGTTTTCTTCTTCTTGGTCTCCATCAAGGGCTCTCCTTGGCCATTAATTCATCCAACTGATGGAGGTTGATGGCGTTTCTCCTAATTAAGATACTTGTCACAAATATTCTTAGAAGGACTTCAATAAAAATACTCCCCTTTAATTTTTTTCCTGTTTTAAGGTTAGTTATTCATTAGAAATATTATACTTTCGAAAATTGTAAAGTATCTTATAATCACTCTAGGAAGAGTAACTTCATCTCTCTATTTATAATTTTTTTAATTACTTCAAATGGAATAACCATATTATCGGCTTGAGATTTCCTTACTAAGAAAATCATAGCTGATCAGTTATCGTCCCTAAATTCGCTGTCAAGTTTGATTAACTATAATTTTAAGCTTTGTTTGAAGAAAATGTAAATTAGGTGGATATGAATTCTCTTTTCTTCATACCTTCTTCTATGGGTTGACATAGTTGACACCAGATTCTATCATTATGTGAGGTGGGTCGATATAATTGACACCAGATTCTATCATTATGTGAGGTTGTCATTTCTTTTAATGCTTGATCCTTTTATAGGCTTAGTTTGGGTTATTTGGTTTGATTAGGATTTAGTTTTTGAAAAAATCTAATTTGCTTTGTTTGTTCTTCTTTGTTAAAGTCACTATTATTTTGCTCTTGTATGGATACCTCCTTTTATATATATATATATATATATATATTTGATAAAATTGTATTTTAATGTGTAAGTGTAACAGTATTATTTTTCACATATAGTTTTATTATATAATTTTTATTATTTTGTTTACCTATATGTCTATGCACTATTTTATCAAGACCTCGATCTACTTAGTTACTTGAGTTGAAAATTTAACAGTTGTATTACATAATAATATTTTCAGCCTCATTATATCAAGATTTTGTTTTAAAAAAGCTGAAGAGTGGAAGTACCTATTAATGATGCCTGATCTTCCATTCCAAGTTGGCGATTTGGCTGAGTCAAAATCCTTTCAAAGTGGTTTTCGTGGTGCATGGTTTCGTTGCAAGGTGCAAAAATTCTCCCTTCTCTATTTTTGTTTTTTGTGTTTATGTGATAAGCATAGGAACTAAAATAAGAAAGATACTAATTTGCATTGGCTTCTTTTGAGACAATTTTATCAAAAATGTGCATTTTAGTAAAAACATGATGATAGTCAAAATGGCGATCCATATTGTAAGATCGTACGAGTTTACGATCTCTTTCATCTTTTTCGATCTCCGATCACGTAAAAATTGCGATTTTGGAGGATCGTGTAGGATCTGCGTTGTAAATCGCAAATCGCGTGAAAACAGCGATTTTTGCGATGCGAAGCAGTCGCGGCACACCTCACAGCGGCGGCGGTCGCGTCTTTCGACGGCGCCTTGCGGGTGCACCTCTCGCGGCGGCGTCTTGTGCGGCGATACCTTCCGCTCGCAGCGGCGTCTCATGCGGCGGCACCTCCCGCTCTCGCACATCCTGCACCTCCCGCTGCCGCAACCACTGTATAACCATTAGGGTTTTCTTCTAGGTCTTTTTGGGCCGGAACCTTTATAATCCGAAAGTAAAACTTAAAGGCACTAACTGTTATAAAAAGCTATTAAAAATTATTGTTATTTTCAGTTAAAAATTAAAATATAAAAAATTATATTATATTTATTAATTATTTTTTATTTAAATGTGTATTAAATTATAATTAAATAATTATTTAAAAATATTATTTAGTCTTTATATATATATAATTTTTATATATTAATTCTTATGAATTTAAGTTAGAAAATTATTTGGTTTAAATAGACTATTTTGTAACTTAGTAGGAGTTAGATACTTCCATCCTAAGTAACTAGAATAGAATATAATGTTTACACTTAATTATGTATTCTTATTGTGAAGTCTAATTATGAATTTTGAATAAAATACGATGCTTGTAATGTATTTGTAAATTTTTATAATATCTGTAAGATTTTACAATTCATATTACGATCTTCCTATTTATGATTCACATAATCTCGATTTTGAGTACATAAACACAATCAAGTTTCTGTCAAATATGTGATTCTTTGTGTCGTTGTTTTTAGAATTAAATGAGTTTTTGGTATCTCCAAAATAGACCCGTTTTGAAATTGGCATCTCTACAATTATTTCAGTGTTTTTGATATCCAACATTTATCAATATGTCAATTTGGTCTTGAGAGTTACTTTTGAATTAATGGTATTAATTTAAGAGTAAAAAAATTACAGACCAAATTAACTCATTTATTAAATGTTGGGTATGGAATTTGTTTTTGGAGGTACCAATTTGGAGGCACCAAAAAGTTATTTAACTCTTATTTTTGAACAACAGCCTACTATATTATGGTTATGGCATTAAGTTATTCTAATGGCAGCTGGTTTTGCCGTATTGGCTCATGTATGGCTTGAAAAATATTATTCAATTTCTGTTTGGATAAACTTCTCATAGATGCTTGTAACAAACAAAAGTAAAAAGAAAAAATTAAATAAGTTTTTGCATAACTAAAATTAGTACATAGAAAAGTTAGTTTATAAAAACTCTCTCATACTTGCTTATCCAGAACTGATCTTAGCCTATGTATAAGCTAATTTTAGTTCATAAAAAACATTTTATTTTTCATTCATATTTTCCTAAGCTATATGTGCTTATAGAGTAGTTTATTCTTAACATGACACTCTTACTGTTCATACTTGAGAGACTATTCTCTTTCTTTCAGTGAATGTTCTCTAGACATGGTTATTCATCTTTCTCGCATCCTTTGTATTGAAAATCTCATATTGATTAAAGATGAGATATTTCAATAGTTTATAAAGTGGGTGTAAACCTCACTTTACAAGCCGATTTTGTAGGATTGAGTTCGGTTTAAAGTTCACTTCTAATATGGTATCATAACCTATCCTAGCAAGGTTGTTGGATTCATCGAGTTACCCGCTATCGGACCATCTTTACATATAAGTTTCACGCTCGGGTGTGTTGGAGATCTTACATAGACCAAAAATGAAATCTTTAAATAGTTTATAAGTGAGTACAAACCTCACCTTACAAGCCGATTTTATAAGGTTAAGTCAAACTTAAAATCCATTTTTAATACTTTACAAACACTAACCTATGATTTGAACGAGACTTCTTTGGTTAAACACTTCTCCCAAATTTGGTGACAAACACTCTCTTCTATGAACTTGTTTGTTTTGTATCTAATTTATATGGAATAAATTTAGCTGATGATATGAGTCAATTAGTCAAGTAACTGAACTGTATTTGATTGTTGTTATTTGGCTCTCTAATTAGACTTTTATTAGCTCTTGTGCTTAGTGTATTAATATAGCTCATTAAAGAAATTAAATTCATTAATGTAAACTAATATAAATTATTAAAAAGCTTAGTTTCTGTAAGCATTAAAATACTTGTATATCCTCTCTTTTAATTAGTATAGGTTTTGCCTTAGTTGAATACAAATTAAAATAACTATTAATGCAAGTCTGGAACTTTTTTCATCTGATTAATGCTGGATTATCTTAAGTGAAAATCTGTTTTCATGATACGTATTGAAACCCCTACCTGTTCCATTGTGTTTTTTTATCAAAACAAAAAGAAAAAAAAAAACTTGTGTTTCTCAGAATAATTTCATGCAAGCTTCTTTGCCAATCTGGTAATATGTCTGTATGCCATTGTTGGTTAAATATTTGTATTGTTGCTACTTTTTAGTAAAGGACTGGGATGCTCAACGAGTGTAAGTCATTTTATTGAGTGTTAAGTGTTTCTATTTGGTATTACTTTGGTCTGACATTATTTTATGATTCTTTCAGATTAGAGATATCCGCACGAAAAATGCTGTCGTATCTCATCTATTGGAGTATTTTGACTACACTGACCAAAGTATGTTCTTGCTCTGATTTAAAATTTCAACTAGACTTCCATTAGCTTATTTATTTAACGAAGTAGAATGAATGTTCTTATGCAATTTGGTTGGTATTAGCATTTTTATTTTCTTGATTAAGTGTAATATAATTGGGTTAAATGAAATATTTTACATTCCTTCATTGATATGAAAGTGCCAAGTTGAGGTTTATATGAATTGTCACAAGTTTGACAACCAGATAGAAGGGTTAGTTTTGTTTTTTTTTTAGGCAAAGTTGTTCTGTTGGTGAAATCCCTTTGCTACCAATAAAGCCTTGTCTCTGTTGATCTTGCCATTTGGATTTTCTTTGATTGATTCATTTGCATCCCATTTAAATGTGCTGAAAAATCCGAGTTAATGCTTGACCAATGTTTTTGTATATATATAAAAGGATGAGCACAAGTATGTCTGAAAGTGGAAGGTTACAACCTATGTTCCTTAGGTACACCGAAAAACAACTTTATGTATGTTGTAAACTACTATAACGAAGATAATTTTAATACTTGCACTCAAGCTAGAATATATAAATTGTATGCAACAAACTTGAAACGTATAAACTAGTGATAATGTCTGTAAGCTAGTCATTAGAGCTAATAAATCCAATACATAGTTCCTTTGACAATTGATCTCTTAGTGATTGGTTCTTTCACGAAACACAAGATTGAACGCAATATGGAAGATTGCTTGATTATCACAATACAACTTCATTTTCTCAACTTCACAAAATTTCTACTCTTGAAGGAGTTCCTAATCCTCACAAGTTCACAACTGGCCAAAGCCTTTGATTCCTATTTAGCTTCCACACTCGATCAGGCTACAACATTTTGTTTCTTGCTCTCTCAAGAGGCAATATTCCCTCTAAGGTATCTTGTGTTCTGATGGATCTTCTGTTGCATATATAAACTAGGAAATACTGCACAAATTTATGCAAGACAATTTTCAAACAAAAACAACTTAATGTTCACTTATAATCATTTGTTTCCAAATGAGAATATTTTCATAGTGTTGTTGGAATCATTAGTTTCCTTATACGTAAAACGTAGCGCATTGGAAGCTGAGAACTATGTTAGCATATATAATCAAATATAAACCTTCTCTTTGTATTTTTCTTTATGTAAAGGAATAGTAATTGATTACAACTTTTTAGCACAAACAAGTACATATTATGATTGAAGAGATGTTAGACCATCTTGCTTGAACATGATGACCTTTAGAAGGTTTGAGATATTACTACTTCATATAACACACATTAGAAGGTTCATGAATGCTTAATGATTCGATCATACTATTTATCATAAAAAAAGTATGCATTGAGAGATGGTCTAATAGCTCTAGGTAAGAGTAGATTGCTTGGGCCTTAATAATCTTTCTCTTTTCTATAACGACAAATAATAAAAGCAGTTTGAATGAGAACATGCAAGCATATATAGAGAAAGCATAAAAATTTAACACTTATCAAGAGATATAGAGTGTATATCAATGAGTGATAGATGGAGACAAAGATGCATAAAAGACTTATGTTTATAGAAGATATGAAATGAACACAAAACATTTAATATGCTTGAATTCAAAATGTATTTTCTCCCTCTTTTTTCACGATCAACAAAGGGTGGAAGAAGTAGTCCATCATGGTTGTTGTGATGGAGGTGGAGGTGTTTGGGATAGAGAGGGTTGGTTAGGGAGAGAGGCAAAGGGTTGGGTGGTAAGCGCTCTTAGAAGTTGTGCCATTGATTCCTAAAGCTGGGAGGCACAAGATTTTGCAACTAGAACAGTCCTTGCATTTTGCCTTTGTTCCATCTCAAGCAACTTAGCACAAGTATCTTTGTGTTCTTCTTGTAAAACCACTTGGACCATCAACTGAACTGAGTCCAAAGTTCATATTGCCTCTAGTCTTGCAATAGGAGCATAAATTTTAATATAGTTTATACTTTGCAAGTATCCTTTATCTAATAGTCTAACTTTATTGTTCACAACCTTTCCTTGTTCTTCAAGCTTGTTTTTGAATACCCACTTGGCTCGAATGATGAATTTGTTCTTGGGAGGACTAACAAGATGTCAAACATCATTTTTTTGAAACCGATCAAACACTTTTTGCACAGCCTTTATTCAGTTTTCATCGAGCGGCTCTTCATTGATGCTTTTAGGCACAATTTTAGAAATGAAGGCAACAATCATGTTCTGTTGCCTTCATTAGGATTTCTTATGATGGCATCCATTAGATGGTTCTTTACAAGATAAGAGTTACATCCAATTCTCCTTCAAGAAACATATCAAAAGGTTCTACTAATCAAAACATAATTACAAACGAGTACACAAAATACTCCTAGTTATCCCTTCTCAATCTCTCCTTTAGACTGAGAACTTCAATATTTTCTAACTACCATTCTTGGCTACAAATACATAAGATAGAAGGATACAAAGATAACTCTGAGAGTGGATATAACAAGAATTCTCATAGGGTGGTAATTTCACATAATGAAGAATATAAAGGTTTCACATCCAAGCTTAAAACTATATTTTTCTTATATGTTTTTTTTTTTTTGTTATGAGCTCTTGAATCTTTGTTTAGTATAAAGACGTCAAGAGTATAATTGTTGCTTGGTTTAATCTTCAACGATGATATCTCTTTGTTGACACAAATCCTTTTGTAGAAATGGCTTGACATTGTCTCAGATTATTGTTTAGAGCTAGAATGGAAAGTTGCATTTCCTTTTGGATGTTGCATATACAAACATGCAAAATACTGCATGAATATATGCAAGATAATTTTCAAACAAAACCAGCCTTGCATTCTCTTATAATCATTTGTTTCCAAATATGAATATTTTTATAACGTTGTAGAAATCATTAGTTTTCTTATATGTAAAAAATAACTGTACTAGGCATATGTAAGCAAATATAAACCTACTCTTCATTTTTTTTTATGTAAAAGAATAGTTTGTAATTACTATTTTTTAGTGAAAGCGGTTAGAGATCATGATTGAAAAAACATTATACCATTTTGCTTGAACCTGATGACCTTTAGAAGGTTTGATGATACTACAACTTCATAGAACACATATTAGAATGTTCATGAATACAACAAGTTAGCACATAATAACACTTAAAGATTAGTTCATATTTATTATCTTACAAAATCTATCTACTGAGAGGTGATCTAGTGGTTTTAGGCAAGAGTAAATCATTCAACTCTCAACATTGGATGGACATAAGCTTTAACTCGATCATCTTGAGAAGGATTTCAATTTTAGAATAAATTCTAATGTTGGTGACTTCAAACTGTTCTTCGCGTTGCAAGCTTTTCTTCTCATGCAACATGATGGAACGTGGTTGAGTAAATGTGGTAGGTGCAAAAGAAAATATTTGATACTAGAATGAATTTCTTTTAGAAGAAACTAATGGGAGTATGGTTAGAACACAAAATCTCTATAATACCATGTCAACATTTGCCTGAATAAAAGTTGAAGGAAGTAAAGAAAAGGAGAGAAATTTGAGTGATTTGAAGAAATAAATATGATAAATGCCTTCTATATTATTGTGTTTATAATACCTAATAAATTCATAATGAAATGAGGCTTCATGATAATTGTATAAGGGAAACTATCAATTGAATCAATTTTGTTGCAAAATTTAACACAAGAATTATTTCACGAATTAACTGAGGAGGTAAAGTTTTGTTTAGTGTCTATTCTTAAATCGTTTTAATTGTTAGCTGCCATGTTTCTCTATCCAAATTGATAAATATGTTAAATACACATATGTTTCTAACAAATTTAGGAGAGCTCCAATCCTTAGATTTTATAAGTAAACCCCCTTACAATGATAACTACTATTAAAGTTGGAAGGGTAACAATTCATTCGAAGTTATAATTATTGCACTATTTGTTTGTAGAGCCAAGTTGGACCAAGTTGTATCAAAAGCCTCTAACTAATATTGGCAAGTCAAAGGGCTTGAACAAGGAATTGATGTTGCGACCTTCTTTTCCTACTTTCTGTCGTGAAAGTGAAAAGCTTGAGGTGAATGCCATATTAGAAGTGACAGTTATTGTTAATAACAAATGGAAAGTTGGGGACTTGGTAGATTGGTATACAGATGGTTGCTATTGGTCTGGAATTGTGACTAAAATATTGGGGAATGATAAGGTTCAGGTAATACTTTTGGTCTTCAAGTTGTGTTGTCTTCCTATTCAATATTTATTTTGGATTTTTAATGAGCTATAACTGTGAGAGTAGAAATTATTTGGTACTATTTGTAAATTTTTCCCTATTCATGCAATAGATTTTACATTTATTTAGATTTTCTTCGTAATTATTTGGCTCCTTTTATTCTAGTTTAGGTCTAGGCCTAACTTAACTTCGAAAGATAACTCAGAGAAAGGGTTGACCCCTACTTATATACATTATTTTAGTCATATCACTAGTTGATATTGAATCTCAACATACTCTCATGCTAAAAAGTGGGCATCTCATGAAGTTTGTATGATTGGACATTTGGGGATTCATTAATGACCTAATAATAGGTGGTTTGATTGCCTAACAAAAATTGTTATTCCATATTAGATTTATGGTTGATGATTGCAAAAAAGGAAAATAAGGAATACATGGAACAAATCTACAAACATATTTATTACAAGTTTCCCTATTTACAAATTTCTAATAAGATCTTCTACACTTACCCTCTTTGACATATATTATGATCAACCAAGCTTGTTGCATATGTAATCTACTCGAGAACTGAGTTATTTTGTAAAATGTTTACTAGTTGATTAGTGGAACTAACAAAGTCAATGTTCTCCTAAAAGCGTATTTCTCCAACAAAATAATAATCTATCTATATGTGTTTGGTTTGCTTATAGAATATTAGATTAGATGCAATGACTAGTGGTATTTGATTATCACAAATAATGTAGCCTCCTAAGTATCTCTAAATTGTAATTGTTGAAATTGCCTATGCCATGCCATCTCGAATGCAATTGCTACCATAAAAATTTGACTTCAACACTAGATCTAGCAACTATATTCTTTTTTTCTTCTCCATAAGATCGAATGTCCTTCAATAAGAACAAAATAACCATAGGTGGACCTCCTATGTGATGGTGATCCTACCCATTAAACATGAGAGTAACAAATACGCATGAGAACATCCCAACAACTATCACAAAGAGTATTTAGGAATTGACTTACCATACTAACTGTAGACGTGATCTCTAATCTAGTGATTGAGATAATTCTATCTTTTGAGAAGTCTTTAATGCCTTCTCAGGTCTTCCAATGCCTCTTCTTGACCTGGAAGGTTTTTACATTGAGATCAATATAAGTTCCATAGGCGCACTTATCTGGGTAGTCAATAGTTGTTGTAGCAACAATATAATGCAATATCAACCTTGTTTTGTTGTGTTTTAAAGTCGTGGTCGTTGCAACCACTATAGCATTAGAGCAGAATGGCTCAATTGAACTCCCTAAAGTGATTTAGGAATTGATCTTTGAAAGTTAGAGAAAAACCCAAAAGTTCCCTCATTATTTAATTATTAGTGTTGGAAATCCTACATTGATTGGAGATATAATCAAATTATAAGTGAGCATAAATCTTATTTGACAAACCAATTGGTTGTGAGGTTAAATTAGGCAAAACTATATGTTTTTAATATGGTATCAAAGTCTATCCTAATAAAAATCGTCAAATTTTTCTATGATGGCACACGGGTGTTCTTAAGAAAATGGATTTCAAGCCTAACTCAACCCCACAAAATTGAGTTATATGGCGAGGTTTGCACCCACTAATATAGTATAATGTAGCTTTATCTCTAGTCGACGTAGGTTCTTCAACACATCCCCTCACACTAAGGACTAGATATCTTGAGTGTGGAACTAGGGGGGAACTCGATAGCGGGTGACACTAGGCCCAATACTTTGCTAGGATAGGTTTTGAATGATTTTGATACCATCTTAAGAAAGTGGAATTTAAGACTAATTTAACTCTACAAAACCGATTTGTAAATTGAGATTGCATCCACTTATATACTGTAATTTGATCTTATATCTAGTTGACGTGGGATCTCCAACACATCCCTTTATGTCGAGGACTGAGACTAGATATTTCTATGTGATTTAACAATGGCTAGATAGCAGGTGGTATAATAGACCAAACAAACCTTCTTAACATATGCTTTGATAGCATATTAAAAAGTAGATTTTAAGCCTATGTCAACCCTACAAAATTAGCTCATAAAGTGAGGTTTACACCCACTTATGTACTATGATTTGGTCTTATCTTTAGTGTATATGAGATTTTCAACATGTACACACCTATTTTGTGATATTGAGTTAATCTTATTTTCTAAGAATTAGGAAGGTAATTTATGGGTTTTTACGTTTATTTTAGATTTTGTATATTTTTATAATTTATAATAATAGCTTCTAAAACAAGAGTATTCCTTGTGGATGTTTCAAAAGCAAGGTGAAGGTTGCTTGTTAGGGTCACTTGTCTATGAGATTTCCAACATAAATCAAGACCTTAGTACATTATTGCTATAATATTTTCTTACAAAATACATTTGAACTATGTGCCCACAACTAATTTTCCTGTAACCATATAAACCAAGGGTCAGATTTTGAATGATTTTGATGTCATCTTAAGAAAGTGAAATTTAAGACTGATTCAACTTTACAAAATCGACTTGTAAGTTGAGTTTTGCATCCACTTATATACTGTAATTTGATCTTATATCTAGTTGACGTGAGATCTCCAACACATCCCTTTATGTCGAGGACTGAGACTAGATATTTCTATGTGGTTTGACAAAGGCTAGATAGCAGGTGGTACAATAGACCTAACAAACCTTCTTAACATATGTTCTGATAGCATATTAAAAAGTAGACTTTAAGACTAAGTCAATCTTACAAAATTAGTTCATAAGGTGAGGTTTACACCTACTTATATACTATAATTTGGCCTTATCTTTAGTTTCTATGAGTTTTTCAACATGTGCACACCTATTTTGTGATATTGAGTTAATCTTATTTTCTAAGAATTAGGAAGGTAAGTTATGGGTTTTTACGTTTATTTTAGATTTTGTACATTTTTATAATTTATAATAATAGCTTCTAAAACAAGAGTACTCCTAGTGGATGTTTCAAAAGCAAGGTGAAGGTTGCTTGTTAGGGTCACTTGTCTATGAGATTTCCAACATAAATCAAGACCTTAGTACATTATTGCTGTAAAATTTTCCTGTATACATTTGAACTAGTGATATGTGCCCACAACTAATTTTCCTGTAACCATATGAACCAAGGGTCAGATTTGTACCCATGTCTATTAACCTTGGATTTGGACATGGTTATTGGGCATATCCAAGAGTTAGTGGGACAATCCGTGTTATGTTTAAAATGTAGATGAGTTCTAGTTGGAGAATTAAGAGTGGACATAAATATTTAGAGATGCAGAAACAAGCTTTGGAAGCTTAGACTTTCACATAACTAGAAGTAAAATGGAGTAAACGGTATGTAAGTATAGCAAGAGAAATCCCATAATTAGAGGTAAAACAAAGAACATTTTTTTTCCAGAACTCTCTTCGTTAAAAACCTAGTGTTTATCATGCGAAATGGCAACAGAATATATTTGTATGTAAATTGTAGGATTTATGCTAGATGGATGAAATGGAGGAGGGTTTCATGTGCTGTGTGACGAAAAGAATTCATTCAAGCTTTGGGGAATGTTTTACTTTACTCGTAAGACTTGTGGTGTTGTGTGGACTGGTTGTTAGGTGGTACAAAGCCAACAAAAGAACAAATTTAATGCACGATAGATTGAAATATTTTGCTGGATAAGCACCCATGCTAGAGAAGATGAATTTGTTGAAAAAAAAGATTAAGTGGCACCTATGCTTAAAAAGTTAGTTAGGAACATGCCTTAGGTAGTTTGGCCTGTGTGGAGAAGATTTACAATAAACCTAGTATCTGGAGTAGATCGAATGAAGTGTTGTTCAATAGTGGATGGCTGAGGGGGACCAAGAAATTTATAGGTGGAACCATTAAAATTGATATAGAGATCAATAATTTATATATACACACACCGAATATCGTGACATTGTTTGATTCATGTTGCCTACTTTAAAATACTTGATTTAAGGCCATTCAATTCTTTCCTCTCAATTTTTCCGTCATGTAGTTTGGCTCATTTAATAGTTGCAGTAATCATTTTGCTGCCAATTTTACCAAGATATGGACAAATGGCATACACATGGCCAACTATAAGTTGTTTCCTACTGCTTTGTCTTTCTAGATTAATTTGCTACCTCCTCCACTGGGTGAAGGGTTATCTTATGAAGCATTAAGCAAGGATTTGCGCCCATCTTTGGACTGGTGTCCAGAAAAAGGTTGGACTGTGCCTATGCCTATGGTGTGTACTCTTAATCCTATAATTTGGCCTATCTTTGTATTTATAAATGAATAAATTATTTCTCACAGATAATTTTCTCTTAGATTTTGTTTATGCCTCTTCTACTTGTAATCCCACAATTTGATATGTCCTTTTACATTTTAAATTGTTTACAATAACTGAATACATTATTAAATTATATGACATTGTTTGCTTATAGTAGAATATATAATTTTTTTAGTCTCCAAATTTTGTTTGAGTTTGTAACTTCGTAAATCTGATTGTAAAATTCTTCTAGTGCATAAAAAAATAAAACAAATGTCCCATTTGAAATATACTTTCTGCATATACATTGATGTAAATTCAGTCCATTGTGATTGGTGATTTCTTTTTTGTATAATAAATTCGAACATATTGTGGAAATATGGGTTGTGTTTTCCTGAATCATACTTGATACAATAAGAGGTATAAATAAATAAGAAAGGGGAATTAAATCTGTAGACTGATCTGGCACTCAATCAGGACAATATTTTCCCTGTAAATGCTGTAATTAGATAAGGAATAATACAGATTCTAATTACAAATAATTCTGATATGATCTCAGAATCTGTCATTCTGATTGATTGGGCAATTTCCAACACATATCCACTGAAAATGGAAATAAAATCTGGTTTTCATTTCAATACCTTGCTTGTTTTGTCTGTTTTTGTTAAAAGTAAAATTAGTGTACAAAGTCTTTTGTTGGACATTGCATTCTGGAAAACAGTTGATTGTTAGAATTAATCAGCAATGACGTCATTGGTATATTGATGTATCGTAGTCCTTGTTGAAATTGCTCGTTTAGACCAGGACATAGAATTGTGCATTGTAGTGCTGCTGTAGTGTTGTGGCGGAGCGGAGTAGCCTCTGGTTGTGACAGGGCTACTTTGCTGGTGCGAGCTAAAGTGGTTAGGATAGCATTGCTATTTCTTTTTTGAGAAGTGATACATGTACACCAAGATACACCAATAGTTGGAATTTCTGATATATTTATATAATTAGAAATATAAGGGTTTGCTGAGGTGGAATGTAGAGCCGTGTTCTGTAATAAAGTAGAAAATAAACTGGAAAGGACATATGGTGAGAAGAGAAAACACGAGAAGAAAATTTGAGAAGAAAGTGCAGTATCGTTAGTAGTCCCTGAATCCTTTGCGCTAGTCCTAACATCCTATGCGAGTGAACTATTTTGTGAGTGAAAAAAAAGCAAAACATCCAAATACTTGATAAGGTAGACTTGACACTAAAGGAGTAGAGGAAATAAAAGACAAATAACACTCAATAAGACTAATGTTATTTAAGATCTGAATGGGTAAGTTGTGGATGAGGTATGTAGCAGTTAAAACAACTTGTCCCAATTAATTTTATAGGAACATACATCTAGAAAAGGAGGGCTCTAGCTACTTCCAGAAGATGATTTTTCCTCTTTACAGTTTCATTGTTGTGGAGTGTTAACACGTTAGTTCAGAAACAATACCATTATGAGACAAAAATTTGGAGAATTCTTGATTCACGTATTCAATACCATTATCAGACTTAATTCTTTTAATATTTTTTTTTTCAAATTGATTTTGGACAAGATGGAAAAAATTAACAAAAATTTGAAAGACCTCACATTTACTTTTTATAATTTATGTTCATGCGAAACGAGATCAATAAAAGTAACACTTGAGATGAATAAAAGAGACTATATTTTGTAGAGCTTGCATCACCTCTCTTATGTTCTGATATTTATATTGATAGGATTCTAATACAATGGGTAGAGAGAAGAGAAAAGATCAAAATACAAACCTAGAGTCCTAGCTATGAGATAGGTACAACTCGTAGATACAACACTTAGTAGTTTTCCAATAAAACTACTTACTGCCTATATTTAATACCTATTCTAACACTCCCTGTCAAGTTGGAGAATACAAATTGTGTGTACCAAGCTTGAACCAAATAAATTCAAGTTGAGGTCTCTTTAAGGATTTTGGTAACACATTTGCAAGTTGATCATTGGATCTGATAGACAAAGAACAAATTTCCTTATACAACATTTTTTCGGATAAAATGACAATCAATTTCTCTATGTTTAGTCCTTTCATGGAACATTGGATTTGAAGTAATGTGGAGAGCAGCTTAGTTATCAAAATACATCTTCATTTGCTCAATCTCACAAAAATTAAGTTCGAGAAGGAATTTTTTACCTATAAAAGTTAAAAGTAAGAGAACCCATTGCCATGTATTCGGTTTCAGCAGTTGATGGGGCAACTAGATTTTGTTTCCTAGGAAAACACAATATCCTATAGCAGAGCGTTTGTCAGTAAGGTATCCTGCCAATTAGCATCACAATACCTAGAGATTTGGGTGTTTCCTTTCTCTTTATATAGCATGTCTTGGAGCCTTTGTGAGGTATCTTAGGATACAGATGATAGCATTCCAATGATCAATACAAAGAGCCTACATGAACTGACTAATAACACCAAATATAAAAGACAAATCACATTTAGTAATAATAAGATAAATAATTTCCCTAACCAATCTTCCATATCATTCTAAATAAGAGAAAGATTCACTTTGCTCTGCCATTAATTTCTAATTTGGGTCCATAGGACTATCCACTAATGTACAATCAATCGAACTTGTCTCTTTTAAGATATCCAGAACATATTTCCTTTCATTGATCACAACACCTTTTGAGTGAGCTACTTCAATACCCAAGAAATTTCAAGATCCTTAGTTTCAAAATGTTTACACTGGTGTTGCTTTAGCTAAGATATTCTAGCAGCATCATTTCTTGTAATGAGTATACTACAAACATACACCATTAAGTGAACACATTTTTCAAGAGAGGTATGACAGTAAAGACTGGAATGATTTGCTACTCTATATTTCAGCCCAAAGGTTTGAACAATGTACCTAAACTTTCCAAACCAGCATGTGGAGATTGCTTGAAACCAAAGAGAGCGGCTTATGAACGTAATTTTACTCTCTCTTGAATTGTAACAATGAGTAAATCCACTATTTTAAATGGGATTCATCTAATTGCATTTATTTGGGTCTTGACTAAAAATCCAATTTTTAGTCATAGTAGACAATCTAATCTCTCTTACAGCAACGGTCTAGTGGTTACATTGACCAAGCGGTCTAACAATTCATATTCTAAGACTTCACTAAAGAAGGCTCATCATCAACATTAAATTTAATCAACATTAAGTCTGATAGAAGCGTCTACTGCACTAATGCACAAGCCTCATAGAAGCGTCTGTTGATGTGAGTGGGCCTGGTAAATGAAAGTCCAAGTTGCTTTTATGAATCAAAACGAGAAACAAAATCTGAGTAAAAAAAGTTAAAGGATAAAATCTACAGTATCTCAAACACAAAATTGGCAGCAAATCATCTGGAAAAAATAAAGAAACAAAATCTACAACAAATCTGAGAATTCTGGGAAGTTGGAAACTAAGAATTAAAATAAACAATATCACAAACAGAATATAATTATGAAATCCAAGGAGCAAAATAACTTATAAATAGGTACAAGCTTCAAGGAGAAATCTTCTCATCTTCTCTATTTATAATAATCAAGAACTTTAAAAGCGGAAATAAAAATATATCGAAGTAAATAGGAAGATTTAAGATGGAAAACAAGTTTTTCTAAGAGTAATTCAAAAGAGTTACTCTTCATTTTAACTTTTCATTTTCTTTTAATCTAGTAATTTAAGGTATGTTAACAAAATTTAGATTAACGTTCGTCTGGGATTCAAAACATTAGTTTTTTTAATTCATACTGCAGATGTATCTTCTGCTCTGCAAAAAGTTTCTTTAGCTTATGAGAAATCATTTTGATATCTCAGTTTGCATTATGAATACTTAACTTCCTTGCCAAAATTGCAGGGTGATGAATGCAGGCAGCCTTGTGCTCGTATAATCAATCCCGCAAATCTAGGTAACGTTATCCAAATATACTTTCTTGATTCCTTGCATTTGAATGAAAACTGAGCTTTCTGAGTTGAAGATTAATTTGGATAGCCCTTACTTCTCTGGCTGTTTGTTAAATGGTGTAGTGTCCTAATTTATATGTGCTTCTGAAGGTAATCATTATTGGTCTATTTTGTTTAGGATTCAGCAATTTAAGCTGTTTCTGAATGTTTGGGTTTGTTAAGGAGCTGTTTTATCCTTCAGTTGTACCTTATAAAACATAAGCAAATTAGGAAAGGAATACATACACCAAGCTCCTCACTAACAGAGAGACCCCTCTGTTAAGACAAAAGTGCAGAAAATAACTACAAAATAACAATGGAGATCAAGCACAAATCTGAATATACTTGTCCCAATCCCTTTCGTTCCTTGCCTTGCTCAATCTTTGCCTTTTGCTTTTTCTTTCGTTCTTTCCCAATTCTGATATATTTTTTTTTTATTGCGCATTTCCCAATTCTGATATCATTCCTGAATTCACTTCTCCGGTAAGCATGTGACAGTTATCAGTGTTACAGCCTCCATTGTCTCTTTGGCACGTTCTCTAAAATTGTCATTTTCCCATTTGTACCTTGGTCTTCTGATTGCATTATTATTTTTGTCTATTTTAATTTGTTCTATAACTAACTTTGCGGTATAACCTTTTTGTTATTTCCTGGGATCTTGTGGGCATATTCATGCTACAGATGGAACGGATGAGGTTGGTCGGCATACAGTAGGGACTCATTCTTCTCCATCTTTAAATTTGGAAGACTATCCTGATAGATCCATAGGAAGGAGAAAGCAAGGTAACAGTGCTAGAAATGGGATGGAGATTGACGAGTCTGATAACGTTTCAAGTTTACACATCATGGATTCGTCAGTTGAGAATTTGGAAATAGCTACCATCAATGGTAGAGATAATGAGTATCCGGCAAAGAAGAGAAGCGACAGAAGCCTCTGTCTTAATTCCATGTCTTCCAATACTATAGAAGCTGCAATAATGGACTTGGAGGAACTAGTGAATAGGATAAAATGGTTAAGGGGAGTGTTGAATTTGAGGGTGTCGCCTTTATCAGGTACTAAACAGCCTTCTTGGGAGTTTTTGAAACATCATGCATCATGCAAATGATTGTTCTGGATTCAGTGTTTGACCTCAGCATAAATTTCTTTTTTCTCAAATATAATTCTCGTCCTGTAGATAGTGCTTTTGGACAGCTTATTTTGGAAATGTAATTTGGTTCGTATATTTTTGGAACTTAAGGCATGGTTCCTTGGGCCTTTCATGGTAGGCATTTGCGTCTCTATAATATCTGCTATACCTTAAGATATATCGGAATGATAAAAATGATATTTTAAAATCTTTATATTTTCTGAAAAATGCAATTAAAAAAGGTATTTAGAAAAAATGTATCAGAATAATTTGAATTGTGTAACTTAAAATTGAGTTTGGACTATTTTGATAGATGATTTTAGAATATAGAATATTCTATCATAAAATTTATGACTTATGAACAATTTAAAATATATTAAGAATGATTCATCCAGAAATTAAAATTAAAACTTTCAAGATGATACTTCCTTGCTTAATGATAAATGGTAGCGTCGGGAGGTGACCACAGGTCTAGAAACCGAACAAACCATTAGAATAGACAACAAGGGAAGAAAGTAAACTAGTGAGGAAAATGGGAAGAAAGTAAACTAATGAGGAAAATGAGGTCGCATGGGGCATTTCCATGAAAATGAAAATGTGTTGAGAAACTTGTTTGAGACGTCGCATGACCAAACGACGACATTCTGGCTGCGAAAAGTGTCGAAGTGTTAGCCATTGTCGACAAACCAAAGGCTGGGGTTGTGGTCCTTCGTGCAGGCGAAGAGTTTCGGAAAGCGTCACCGGAAAGTTTTAATTTAAGCTCCATCTCGTCTTCTCTCTCTCTCTTGACTAACCTCCTTCTCTTGTTCTTCCTTCCTCAAATATCTTGTGATTCTTAATGTCTTCATGAGATCCTCATTACATAGACATATACCTTGAAGCCTTCGCAATCACCGCAGTCATTCTTTCAAACTAAGTCTTGCATTTTGGACCTTAACTGATAGCTTTAACTTCTGTTCTTCCATATCCTTTAGCACAGCTAGCAAGTTTGCTCTATAAACTTCGCATCGTTGATTTGCAACTTCTAACTCAGCAGTCAACTCTTGAATTTTCTTTTGCTTCTCTTCCTGCTGTAGAGCATCCAAGGGAAAATTTTTATTATACCATGTGTATTAACAAAAATACAGGCCACATATTAGAGGTTAATAGTTCTTACTCATGTATATACTTGTACAAATACACATAAAATCTGTGTTCTACAAAATAATTAGTAAAAAAAAAAACTTTGTATTTATAGTATAATATCAAAAGATTCACTAGATAAGTACAAAAACAAGAAGGTATCAAGGCCATGTCCCATTCCTATCATCCTATATCAGACCCAAGTCATGAAAACAGCCTCAATTTTTGAAGCTTCAATTCAAACTTACTCGAAAGGTAATTTCAATTTCTTAAAATATTAAGAGATGAGAAAAAAAGATCACCATAGTCTTTAGAATAAAAGAAATTAAAAAAAAAAAAAAAACCATCACAAACCAACAAATATGTTATAACCAAAATTCTGGATGCATTTGATCTTTACAACATAGTTTTTTATGTCAATGTTGATGATGCACACTTATCACATGAGAAAGAGCTTGATGGTGACGAAGAAGATGATGATGTTGGAGATGATATAATTAGAGGATTGGAGCCAAAAACTTGAAGATATTTATGTTTTGTGATTGTATGAACTTATGTATTTCGTGTAGTTTGAACCTATATAATAGTCATGTGTTAAACTTAATTATTTAAGAATTGTCAAACTATCGTTTACTATTTTGACCAATTATGGTGTTGAAATTTTGAATTAGTAGGATACTATTTTTAAATAATAGTCGAGTTTACGAAAGTCCCCACAAGTCTATGTACTCCCACTCCTTAATTCAGTACATTTTATTTTGCTTTGACACAAAAACATGTATAGTTATGGTAACCATGGACACAACTCGTTATAAAATTCATCAAGGAAAGAGTTTGTGTACTAAATTGTTCTAGTGAGAACCCAATGAGTTTATGATCTGAGGAAAAAAATAATAAGTTCAAAGAAACTAACCATCGACTGAGAGCTTGGAACGTCTTCATCTGCTGCAAGCAAATTACCCCTGCTTCCATTGGTTACTGTTGCTCCCTCTGTTGTTCCAGTAATCTGATTTTTTACAGTGCAAACCTTATTAGCTGCTTCTTGCAAAGCTCTCATGGCAACATGGTAGATTTGGATTGATTTTGCCCCTTCTTCCACATATTTGATTGCTTCTTGACGCAAATTGTTATAACGAACTGTTACAGACTCGCGAGAACTACTTGGCAATTCAAATGCATGTTCTTCTAACAATGTACCAGTTTTAGCATTCCTTGTCCAGCGTTTCAACAAATACTGTGATGGAAGAGTGAGAACGTTTTTAGCTCTGAAGACGGTCAATATATGCCTACAAATAATTCCTGAATATTCAAACATCAGACAACTGCAACTAGCTTTTGTCTCCAAAGAATTAAAAGTGACAACATGAGATTTTTGGTTTTCCCCAAATTTGGCAACTCTATATGTAGTGATGGTTCCTGAATCATCAATTTTTGTGGCAGGATATGCAAGAGTCTCCACCAACTCCTCTTGGAATTTCATGAATATCTTTCTCGTGTAAAGACTCGCAGCTTGTTTTTCCATAGGAGATGGTGTTTTTAAAACTGGACTACTATTAGTAGTCTCATAATCGGCTTTTAATTCTCTTTCATGCCAATTTGATACAGCTTTCTCGTACTGTCTAACCAATCCCGGTAGCGTGGTGGATGAATTCACATATCCATCAAAGAAAAAATTCAAACATTCATTTTCCTCATTCGAAGATATCTCTCCAAAGAAACTGTCCCGCAAGTAGACAGGAACCCAATGTTGTCGTGCATTGTACATTGACCGAAGCCATTCATTATCCATGACACAGAATCTTTCCAAGAGTGAATGCCAATAAGAGTCAAACTCATCACTAGTCTCACTCTCAAGAATGCATTTCTTGAATTCAGTTTCAAAAGCAGGATGTGAATGATATAAATGAGCCAGTTTGCCTCGGGTTTCTCTAAATATGCTCCATTTACTAAACCTATGGCGAGTTGAAGGAAGAACTTGGGCAACAGTAACATGTATTGAAGGGTCAAAATCTGTTGTAATGGAGACAGGGTGACGGCCAGACATAGCATGAAGCCAGGTCCTGAATAGCCATATCAAGGATAACTCAGATTCATTGAGAATCAATACACAACCAAATAACACAGGTTGCCCATGATGATTCAACCCACTAAAAGAGGCAAATGGCACCCTATATCGGTTAGTTTTGTACGTTGTGTCAAATATAACAGCATCTCCAAAATAAGAGTAGTTTGTTCGAGATACTGCATCAGCCCAAAATATATTACCACATGAGAGATCATTGTCATCCTGGACTGCATAAAAGAAAGACGGATTTTCGGCCTGCATACGCTTCAAGTAATCCAATACATGTTGGCCCCCGCCACCAAGAGTACGTTGTCTAGTGATACTCATATGTGCTGCAAGGGATCAAGCGGATAGTGATCAAGGATTATCCTAAAAATGGTGCGCTAACAGGTTAAATTTTTAGACGAAATTCATAATTAGACTATAAAAAGATAATCAATTAGAATTTCAAACTCTTAATGAAATGACAAAGATTCTATAACCCTGTTATATCTAATCCCAGTACGTTAGAAACAAATGGGAATAAAAATACTATATTTTTAAGAGTAATGAGAATAGTACAAAGCATATCATCAACTAGAACTCACATAGATAACGCAATTAGCGAAGATATAATATAAGGACAAAATAAGCTCAGAAAACTATGAAAACCAAAAAAAAAAAAAAAAAAAAAAAAAAAAAAAAAAAAAAAAAAAAAAAAAAAAAAAAAAAAAAAAAAAAAAAAAAAAAAAAAAAAAAAATCTGTAAACTAGAGATAAGTTCGATAATCAGTTACGCATGTAAAAAGTATTAGTCCCATAACGTCTGTCCTAAAACAATACCTTTAATCAAATAAGTAAAATCAATTGTGGTTTATTAAATATTTATTTTTCTCAAAATAATAGAAATAAAAACAAAATAAGAACAAAAATAAAAAAATTTAAATTAAAAGACCTGACAAGAATTGACCTTACTCCTGCGTATTTTTTTATAGAAAATCAGGACTCACATAATATCATGTTAAGAATAAACTACTCTATAAGCTCGTAGCTGAGGAAAATATGAATGGAAAATAAAATGTTTCTTACGATCTAACAAGTATGAGAAAGTTTTATAAACTAACTTATCTGTGTACTAATTTTAGTTATGCAAAAACTTATTTAACTTTTTCTTTTTACTTTTGTTTGTTACAAGCATCTATAGAGAGGTTTATCCAAACAGAAATTGAATAATATTTTTCAAGCCATACATGAACCAATACGGCAAAACCAGCTGCCATTAGAATAACTTAATGCCATAACCATAACATAGTAGGCTGTTGTTTAATAAGAGTTAAATGTTGGATATCAAAACCACTGAAATAATTGTAAAGATGCCAATTTCAAAACGGGTCTATTTTGGAGATACCAAAAACTAATTTAATTCTAAAAACAACAACACAAAGAATCACAAATTTGACAAAATCATAAATTTGACAGAAACTTGATGTGTTCAAGGTAGTCAAAATCGATATCTTACTTCAAATAAAAAAAAAACATGTGAATCATAAATCGAAAGATGGTAACTCGGATAGTAGTACACGGATAATAAGATCTTACAGATATCTTACAAATGTTATAAAAATTTACAAATACATATAAAATCATCATATTTTACTTAAAATTCATAATTAGACTTTACAATATATAAAAGAATATATAAATTAAGTGTAAACATTATATCCTTATTACTCTAGAATGGAAGTATCTAACTCCTACTAAGTTACAAAATAGTCTATTTAAACTAAATAATCTTCTAACTTAAATTCATAAAAATTAATATATAAAAATTATATATCTATAAAGAATAAATAATATTTTCAAATAATTATTTAATTATAATTTAATACACATCTAAATAAAAAATAATCAATAAATATAATATAATTTTTTATATTTTAATTTTTAACTGAAAATAACAATCATTTTTAATAGCTTTTTATAACAGTTAGTGCCTTTAAGTTTTACTGTAGATGGATTGGGCTTTCGGATTATAAAGGTTCCGGCCCAAAAACACCTAGAAGAAAACCCTAATGGTTACACAGTGGTTGCGACAGCGGGAGGTGCAGGATGTGCGGCAACGGGAGGTGCCGCCGCATGAGACGCCGCTGCGAGCGGAAGGTGTCACCGCACAAGACGCCGCCGCGAGAGGTGCACCCGCAAGGCACCGTCGAGAGACGCGACCGCAAGGGACCCCAGCGCGACCGCCGCCGCTGTGAGGTGTGCCGCGACTGCATCGCATCGCAAAAATCGCTGTTTTCAGGCGATTTACAACACCAATCCTACGCGATCCTCCAAAATCGCAATTTTCACGTAATCGGAGATCGGAAAAGATGAAGGACATCGTAAACTCGTACGATCTTACAATGTGGATCGCAATTTTGACTACCATCATGTTTTTTACTAAAATGCACATTTTTGATAAAATTGTCTCAAAAGAAGCCAATGCAAATTTTAGTCTCTTTCTTATTTTAGTTCCTATGCTTATCACATAAACACCAAAAAAAAATAGAGAAGGAAGAATTTTGCACCTTGCAACGAAACCATGCACCACGAAAACCACTTTGAAAGGATTTTGACTCAGCCAAAGGAATGGAAGATCAGGCATCATTAATAGGTACTTACACTTAGCTTTTTTAAAACAAAATCTTGATATAATGAGGCTGAAAAGATTATTATGTAATACAACTGTCAAATTATCAACTCAAGTAACTAAGTACATTGATGTCTTGATAAAATAGTGCATAGACAGGTAACCAAAATAATAAAAATTATATAATAAAACTATATATGAAAAATAATACTGTTACACTTACACACATTAAAATACAATTTTATCAAATATAAATATAAATATAAATATAAATATATATATTAAAAACTAAATCCTGATCACTCAGTCCAATTAGTTTTCCGTTTTCTTTGAGAACACAACAATTTTGAGAAGATGAGCAAAGGATAAAGATCCTAAATGCCGTTGTAGCAACATCTCCACACCTTTGGAACAACAAACCACATAACCCAAATTAAGCCTAGAAAAGGATCGAGAGCAACAAGCATTAAAAAAAATGACAATTTCACATAATGATAAGATATGGTGTCAACTAGAATAAGGTATGAAAAAAAAAATTCATATTCATCTAATTTACTATTTTTTCAAACAGAGCTCAAAATTATAGTTAATCAAACTTGACAGCGAACTCAGGGTTATTCCATTTGAAGCAATTAAAAAAATTATAAATAGAGAAATCAAGTTACACCTCCTAAGGTAATTATAAGATACTTTACAATTTTCGAAAGTATAATATTTCTAATGAGTAACTAACCTTAAAACGTGAAAAAATGAAAGGGGAGTATCTTTATTGAAGTCCTTCTAAGAATAGTTGTGACAAGTATCCTAATTAGGAGAAACGCCATCAACCTCCATCGGTTGGATGAATTAATGGTCAAGGAGAGCCCTCGATGGAGACCAAGAAGAAGAAAGCATATAAAGTTATACGCTATGAATGTGTGTGATACCAGAATCATTTCTTACCGAAATAATTAAGAGGTGAAGAGTAGTTAGACTGGAAGCAGAGCAAGAGCCTTGAAATTTCATGGGCAGCCATGTGAGAATGCATTCCTTTCATATCAGTTTGAAGAACAAAAACAAGAAAACTTTTATGTTCGAGGATAGGAGAGATGAGGCTGACAACGTTGTTTAGGTTATAAAAAGCTGCAAAATGGCCTCGAAATGAGTTTCGACTGAGAATTTTTAAGACTGATTAGGGAAGATGACGATACGAGAAACCTCTACCATGAATGTTATGTACCAAATTAATGAAAGGTGTATGAATAATGTTGATGAGAAACTAGTTGCAACCGGTAAAATAGCATAAAGAAATAACTACATATCAGATTCTCAGGTGGAAGTGGAATTGCATAGTATAGAAGACATGTGCAGCATTTTGTAAGAACGGAAATTCAACCTAGAATCGTAAATCTAAAACCCTAAATTTTAAATACTCTAAATATTAAATATTAAACTTTAAACCATAAGCGCCAAATATTAAATTATGTCCTAAATGTAACAACAGTAAAAAAATAACACATAAAAACACAAGCACAACACACAGTCGATTATCATATGAAAAAGATTTAGATAATCAATTATAGTTGGTGACGCGACGAGTAAAATAGCATAAGGAAAGAATTAAATACGTGGAATTGCATAATATAGAATACATGTGCACCGGCAACAAAAAAAAAAACTCAGGAAACACTTTAATTTTGCGTTGAAACATAAAAACAAAAACATGTGAATCAGAAGTGGGAACCCCTCAATAGCATAGTAGGCAAAGTGACATGGCACAATTTCAAATCCTTTTAATTGCTGATTTTCTTAAAGACATAAATATTAGGAATTTCATTTAAAAAATATTTCAAAATATTTATATCTTAGGTACTATATTGTTGATTTAAATATAGATTCCTTCAATTATTTTTTAATTGTTTGAGTAAAATTATTATTATTTTATTTTTTAATTTTAGAATATAAATACTTTAAGTTTATAGAATCTATGCTTTTAAGACATTATAAGTTTGAAAAAAAAAGAAGTAAACTAAACATGTTACTTATTCCCAAATTGGATCATGGACAATTTTTTCATAAAAGGAAACTACATTAATAAATAAATATTAATGAATTGAAAGTTTAAATATATAACAAGGTCGTAAAAGTTGGGTTGACTCAAGGCTAAGTAAGTAAAGCAACGGGTTTAGGTATCAAAGGTCTCTAAAATTTTAATACCAATACGTTATAATGAAATTAAAAAATATTTAATTTTAAAATTATATTTAAAATAATTTTTAATTAAAAATTTAAAATATTTTATTTAATTCTAAGTTTACATTAAATATTTTTTAATGACTTTAATTTTATATTGGTATTATAAATATTATTTAATAAATAATATTTTTGAAATTTTTTCCTAATAAATTAATGATATTTTTTATAAGACATTCAATTAATCTTAAATTAAAATTTCTAATTTTTTTTTATCTCTTTTTACTATTCCATCATATTCACATCATCTATTTATATTCGGTCTCCAACATCTGGAACAAAGGGAGAGATGCCTGTAGAAGACACTTCGATGCTTAGGGTTTAGGGCTTAGGGCTTAAGGTGTAGGGTTTTGGTTTAGTTTGCTTTGATTCAGTTTGGTTTGGTTTGGTTAGATTCAGTTTGGTTTGGTTTGTTTTGGCTTGGTTCTGTTCAGTTTGGTTTGGTTTACGATTTAGGTTTAGGGGTAGTGGGTAGGGTTCAAGGTTCAGGGTTCAGGGTTCAGGATTTCGGATTTGGGGTTTTTGGGTTTAGGGCTTGGGGTTTAGGGCTCGGTGTTTAGGGTTTCGGGCTCAGGGTTTAGAGTTTAGGACTTAGGGTTTAGGGTTCATAATTTCATGATCTAGGGTTTATGTGAGTTCTAGTTGATGATATGCTTTGTACTATTCTCATTACTTTTAAGAATACAATATTCTTATTCACATTTTATTTCTAATGTGGATTAGATATAGCGGGGTCATAGAATCTTGTCATTAAGAGTTTGAAATTCTAACAGATTTCCTTTCCATCGTTTTATTGTGAATTTCGTCTAAAAATTTAGCCTGTTAGCACACCATTTTTGGGATAATCCTGATCACTATTTGCTTGCTCCCTTGCAATACATATGAGTATCACTAGACAACGTGCCCTTGGTGGCGGGGCCATCATGTATTGGACTACTTGAAGCGCATGCAGGCCGAAAATTTGCTTTTCTTTTATGCAGTCCAGGATGACAATGATCTCTCGTGTGGTAATATATTTTGGGTTGATGCAGTATCTCGAACAAACTACTCTTATTTTGGAGATGTTGTAATATTGGACACAACATACAAGAGTAACCGATATTGGGTGCCAGCTCACAATACATTTTATTATGATTTATGCATTTTTTCTCACAACGTCATGTATGAGTCATGTATGGAGAGAACAATACCTTACAATTGTCCAATACAATAGGATTGAACACATTAAAAATAGAAAAAGAAAGCATATTCCGAACAATAATTAAACACCTATGAAATATATGAAAAATTTCCTCTTATTCTATTACATTTTTGAAGTGCTCTGTCCAGTTCGCAGCTTCCTCTGCTCATAATATTTTTTTTCTATTTTTAATGTGTTCATCCTATTGTATTGGACAATTGTAAGTTCCCTCCATGCATGACATCATTTTGCTGCATGCAATGTAATTTTTGAAAGTTGTTTGTACTAGACTGGCAAAACAATATGAAATAATATTGCATCAACATGTCGTACCGCGAGAAAAAATACATAAATCATAATGAAGTGTAATTGTGAGGTTTTTTTTTTTAAAAAAAAAAGTTAGTGTAGAAGTCGTGCTTCGTAGCACGACTTCTGATTGTTCAAAATAAAAAACTCCAGAAAATTGTCTCTGCACACACGACTTTGTATAAAAAAGAAAAAGTACTGCATAATAAAGTCGTGTTATCAAGTACCACTTATTTATCTTATCCTAAAATGTCCTTTCAAGCACGACTTACCAAATTGTATATCTCTACACCAAAGAAAGGATGTCGGGAGTATATCCAGAATTCTCGCATGGACCAGGTGGCACTGCATGCCACCAGCGCAGAACAGTATGTAGATCTGGAGATCAGCAAGGAATTGATAAAACAATGGAGAGCACTTGACTATGTCGCTCTTCATCTTGGAGCAGT
>Ga0209700_101229_pt1 | contig 52462 bp, 14 predicted proteins | sample SiratroredBW_FD_187528 | JGI IMG/M metagenome (GOLD analysis project Ga0209700, IMG submission 187528) | Root nodule microbial communities of legume samples collected from California, USA - Siratro red BW (SPAdes) (version 2) | ecosystem: Host-associated > Plants > Roots > Nodule | place: USA...
TTATTATTATTATTATTTATATTAGTATTATTATTATATATTTTTTAATATATGGAATATTATTAATACTTCTATTCATATTATTTATATTTACATTAATAATATTTTTAATATTACTATATCATTATCAACATTATTTATATTTATATGAAAAATAGTTTTAATATTATTAATATTTTTTATATTATTTTTAGTTATATTAAAAATATTTGTGATAGTATTATTATTATAATAGTTAATAATAATATTATCAATAATATTATTATTATTAATGCTAATATTAATATTCTTATTTCTAATATTATTATTATTAATATTAACAATCATAATCATAAATATAATCATAATAAGAATAATAATAATCATCATAATATTATTATATTTGCTTGTCTGGTGTAGTGGTCAAAGACTCTCTTCAATTTGATAATAATTTCCTAAATAATAAGAATAATGATAAATAATAACAATAATAATAAATAATGAAATAAGTAAAAAGATATCTTATAAAATAAGAATAATAATAAATAATCCTAATCCGTAGGTATTCTTATTAGAATACTTTTGTTTCTAAGGCATATTTCTCATATTGGGTATCCTAATTTCACTAATATTAATTTGAAATTTACAGTATTCAGGATTTGTTTTTGTGATGTCTTCTGTCAATTCTTTTTGTAATGTCTTTTATAAATTGTTAAAAAATATTGTTGAGATCTACCTACCAACTTGATAAAAATATTAAATCACCTTTACAATTTATGTTTTTGTCTTTACCCATGAATTATTTTTTAATGATTCTTAAAAGTAAGTTTATATTACAATTTAAATTATTTAATGTAAATATAAAAATATATTTTAAATATTTAAAAATATTTTTTATTATAAAGTTTAATTACTGTAATTTTGATTTTCAAATATAAATTATAATTGTAAATTCCTTTATATAATAACAATATTTTTATTATAATTTCTAGTAATACAAAAAAGTAAATATTTATTCTGGATAATACACATGTGGAATTGCTGAATTTTCCCATTTATAAAGTGGTATTGCATGTCCATTTGTTCAATCGGATGATGGCTAGGTTCGAGGAAAACCACATCTTACTGACAGACAATGAGTTTGATTGAGTAATGTTATAATATAGCCATCTCTGAATTAATAAAATATTATGTACGTAAAATAATTTTTTTCCCTTTCTTCTTGCAGATTCATTCTTACTGAGTTAAAACTTATCCTTTATAATTTGATTGAATCTAGAGTGAATAAAAAAAATACAAAATGAAGATATTTCTATTGAAAAATTGAAAAATAAATAAACGCGATAATAAAATAAAGTTTTGATATGTATTTCAAAAGTAATTTGTAAAATAAATTTTAAAAGTAGTTTGATATAAAAATAATTTTGAAAATATAAATTAGAGTTAAATAAAATTTTAAATTAAAATAAAATTATTAAAAATTGAAAGTTATATATAAAAATATCAAAATAAATTATTTTCAAAAATTAAATTCATTAATTAATTGAATTTATTATTTTAATATTTTTATTGTAATTACTTTTTTTAATATAATATAAAATATAAACTAGTAAAATATTAAATTATTTTATTTTACTTATTTATTTTAATGTTTTTAAATTCTAATTATTACTTTATTTTTGTAACTTCCACCTAAACCATCAGCTCTGCTATAAACCCAAAAAATGTCATGAATAAAGCATTTAGTTTTGAAAAGAAAGTTTAATTAGAAATATAGCTTCACAAACCTTCACCTACTTCACGGTATAGAGTACATTCATAACACATTATTAAATAGAAACAACTCTCATTAAATTGATCATAAATATAAAACAATCAAATTCATCATCATTTCATCACAACAAAAAACTATTTAGAGACCAGTATTTAGTTACCAAATAAAATAGTTCCTAACGATTATCAAAGTAGTCATCTAATCAAGTTACCAAAATAGTCATCAAATCAAATTTTGACCGCTAAATAACTATAAAATAGAAGTAATGATTGAATTTAGTGACAAATTAAGTCAAATAATTGGTATCTAACATTAGATATCAAAATTTTAGTGACATATGCTATTAGATTTTAAATTGATATCTAACGAGACTAATTTAGAATCTAATTGTATATTCATTAAAACCTTGGTAGCTAATGTTAGATATCAATTACTTGACTTAATTGGTCACTAAATTCAATCATTACTTATATTTTTGTAGTTATATAGCGGTCAAAATTTAATTTGATGACTATTTTGGTCACAATTAGTAACCATTTTATTTGGTAGCTAAAAATTGGTGTCTAAACAACCTTTTTCTTATAATGCATCAATTACATGTGTTTTGACAATATAAATATTATCATCACAAAATAAATCTTATCTCTTCCACAACTACAATCAAAGAAATCTACTTCACTTTCAATGCAAATTAATAAAAAATATTTCAATTCAACATACAATCTATTACATATTTCAATTTTAGTTCAAATTTAAATCTCAAACTACAGCATACCAATTATTTTATTACAATCTTACCAACTAAACCAAATCCTAGTTTAAATTCATCATCAAAATGTCATCAAGTATAGTTTCTCCTACTTATAATTTTTGTTCTCAAATAATTTCCTACTCAAATAAAAAAAACACTCAAAATTTATAACATCTAATTAAAATATTAATTAAGTGAAAATAGTCATTAGCTTTTCAACTACTATAAGGTGAGATTGGATTTTGAAAGAGATTATGTTGAAAGAAATGAATATAGAGAAATGGTAGAGTGAAAACCAAGAGGGAGAAAAAGAAAACTTTTACATGCAGAAGAGAAAGAAAGGGAAAATAAAACAAAATTTTACATTTTTTACAACAGATATGTATATTTATAAAATATTAAATTGGTTTATTTTTTTTATTATAATACACAAATATATTAATAATATAATTATTAATCAACTATTTTGCAAATATTTTATTATTATTTACATGCATAATTGATTATATTAAAATTATAATTGCTTATGCATAGCTAATTTACCTTTTCACAAAAGTTTAATATTAGATATTTTTAAACTTTTGTGTTTTGTGCTTCATTTTCTATTTTTTTTAAATTGTGATTATTGACTCTAAATTATGTATACCAGATAGAATAGAACACATTTTGCTAAAGACTGTCTAAATAGTGTTAAGACTAGATAGATGGTCTATGATGTATTGAGTTTAGAGTGTACATTGTGTTAAACTCTGTGAATGAAGCTTTTTATTTTAGAAAAGAGCTTTCTTTTAATATTGTTCTTGTGTTTTTTTTGCTTGATTATTATTCAAAACCCATCAATTAGCATCGACTGTGAACACAAGAAAAAGAAAGTCAAGAAATTGAAGACATAATCACCAAGTTTGACATAAATTTTTCTTTTTTTTGGAAACATGACTTTAGATAGTGGAGAATTGAGATAAAAGTCATCTTATATAATAAGATTGTGCTGATGATTTGAAGCGTAAGATGAGCATGCCAACATTCACGTCTTAAAGAGAAGGCTAACATGATTAACAAAGCTAAGAGCGTCATAGTTTAGTATCTTGGTCATAAGGCATTGAGAGAAGTCAAGGAGAAAATTGTTGCATTAATATAGGTGAAACCTGAGTCATTGTGTATGACTAAGTCTTTGACACATAAGTTATATTTGAAGCAACATATATTCCTTCAGGATGATTAAGTTAAGAATCATGGAATAACTATTTCAATTATTCACATTAATTTTAATTATTTAATAACAATTAATTTTAATCATTATATATTTCTATGAATTAATTTCAATTTTATGTGCACAACCCAATACAACAAGAGAGACGAAAGGTGGAAGAATTAATCACCTCAAATGGTGAAATTAATCAATTAATTAGTTAATTAAAATCTTATTCCCCAATTTCATTCAATCAACTAAAAATGAAAATTTAATGAACTAAAATTGTCTTCTCTTCTCACAATTTCACACGATCTTAAATTAAATGGTGTAATAATGACATAATTTATTTTTGCAAGATTTACCTACATCTGTAATTAAAGAAAAGTACATTCCCACAAAAACTTACACTAATTTAGAAAATTAAAAGTTACACTAATTTAGAAATTTGATTATGAAGTGACAATGATAAAGAGACTAAAGCTTTGCTTGGTTGGGGGAGTGAATTTGAGGAGATGAATTTGAAGGAATTTGAGTGGATTGTGTGGGGAAGAAATGGTTGTTTGGATTAATGGATGGATGGTAAGATTTGAAGAGATTTGAGGAGATTCATTATGAAAGTTTGGGAATGATTTGATAGATGTTATAGATTTGTTTTTATTTTTTTAATTGATATATTTCTGAAATTACTAATTAACACTTATGAAATAAAATGATAAAAAATTAAAATGATTTGGATTAAATTGATTTTAATATAAAAAATATTACTAAAATTATTTAAAATATATCTTCTAAATTATTTAAAATTAAACATAAATCCTAAATAATGTAATAAAATCATAAATTTATTATTTTATTAAAATATACAATTTAGTCTAAATCATAATTAACTGAAATCTGTAAAAAAAAAAATCCTACAATCTAAACTGCTTTTTTCCATTGAAATTTACTGCTATTTTTGTAAGTATAAATTATTTTTACATTTTACTTAAATTGAAACTTTTAAAATTATTAGTCTAAATAAAAATAGTTTGCCATGTTTTTTAAATTTACTTTTTTTTATTAATTATCTTACTTAAAAAATTAAACATTTTTTTACTATATTTTTAAGAGATTAAATACGATATTTTTTTGAATTCTTATTTTATTTCTATAAAAGTATTAATAAGTTATAATAAAAAATATATAAACAGTCTACTTAAATTGACTAAAAGAAATGAAAGGTGTATTTAAATTTGAAATAAAAAATATTAATAGATAACATTTAATTAAAAGTAACTATTCAAAATTAAATACTCTTATTAACATATATATGATACCATTAAATGTTATATATGTTTACAAAGGTATTTTGTAATTTTCATGTCATTTATGAGGGATATTTCGTAATTTCAAGTTTTATCCCTTCAAATCTCCTCACATGATCCTTCTCATACATCCTCTCAAATTAGGTCAACCAAATAGTCTTCTTCTCTCAAATCCATTTTATTGAACAGTAAATTTTCTAAAATCAGTTTAACCAGACCTAAATAATAAGTAAATTTGAGGGTGTTTTAGTTGAAAGGAAAGCTCTATGAAATATCCACACGTATTTTCACTCTGTTGTAGGTCATGAATTTGTGTGAAGGGTGAATCTCAATGCATGGATAAGATTGGCCCTTAGTGATCTCGTCATGGGTCATATAGCCTTAGAATAATGTTTATATAACCATCATAATATATAATAATGTTTATATAGCATTACAATAATGTTTGGACCCTTGCTCAATCTCAATAGTTATTGTGCTTCCCAATTATTGACATTTCCTTTTCATTGTCCTCATAAAATATTTGAAATAGTTGTTATATGTAAACTTCTGGTACTTTTATATAATACATATTTACAACTTCTGTTTGCTTTCCTTACATGTGACATTTTGTTTGGTGGAAAATGGATGTAAAATCTGTCTACTAGCCATAAATTCTGCATATTTTTTTAGGTACGTGTTCAATCATTTCAAACTAAATATTATGCTAGTCTTTTGTACATATTTTGCTTAATTTTCAGGAACAGTGTACCTTGTTACCTAAAAGAGATGCAACCAAGGGTCACCAGCTAAAAGAACCTATAGAAAACCAGATTACTTACCTTAAAGAGATTGATGAATTTGAAGTAGAGGTTTGGATTAGGTGGCAGAGATGTAATGTAACTATAAATATCACCTTCAAAATTATTCAAAATTATTTCTTTGGGTAACATGCAAATAAATTTGATGTTTCCATTGAAGAGCGAGAAGTTAAAATTCAGCTAATATTAGTATAGCTTCACTTCAATTACAACGTATCACGATTATATTGAACAAAAGTAACGATGCAGAAATTAATAAGAATTGAACAAAAGTGGACAAATAATGAAAATGTTTGGAAAGAAGAATGTATATATACTAACGACTGCTTATATTTTAAATTTTTAATGAATAATTTAAATTATAGTAAAAAAAATAAATTTTAATTAACAATAATTATTTTAAATTATTAAAAAAATTTAAAAATAATTAAATAATATGAAATATGAAACAAAAAATAATATTTTAAATTAGATTATTATTATTATTATTATTATTATTATTATTTTAGAGATTAATACAGTGATTATAGGCAGTAGATAATATTTTGAAGTAGATTATTATTATTTAAAGTTTTAATACTTTTTATATATTTAATCCCTAATTCAGTTTCAGTACAACCTATTAGTTATATACTTAATGAATAAATTAATTTTTACACAATTTGCTTTTTACATATTTGATTGTTAAATTAATCTTTATATAATTTATTGATTCTTATAATTGATCATTAAAGAATGACAATTAAATTAATTTCTATCATTAATTACTAAAATTTTAAATTAGTTTCTAATTAGCGAGTAATTTTACCATTTTAGATAAAACGGTTTCTAAAATAATACTAATAATAGAAACAATAACATTCAAATAGATTTTGGGTTGACAACCTATTTATTCTTTAATAATCCACTTCAAAATCAGAATGTAAAAAAATTAGTTTATAAATGACATTGTTCATAAATATCAAATAATATTTTCTTTCTTTCACAAACTCAAACTCATTAACAGGTTAATATAGTAAAGGGGAGTGTTTTTAAAAACTATAAAAGAATGTGTTATTCAACAACGGTTCTCACCCGAGAGGCCCGAGTTCAAGTCACGGCAACGGAACTTTTTTATTCCGCCCTCCAAACACAGTTCTCGTCAACTCCATCAGCAACCAAAATGCATCAAACTTTTGCAGATAACTTTTTTATTACAGATAGTGCACACACGTATATCTTCACACGACAGTACATATGAAAGTTGTAGGGAGGTTAATCTAAAGATGCAAAACCTATAAAAACTCCCAACACTTAGCAGAAGTAGGTAGCTAATAGGATAGGAAGCATAAAGCAGAAGTAGGTAGCTAATAGGAAGCATAATTGGGTGAAGGTGTTTGTGTTTGAGGCACCATGGCAGCAGAAACCATTGTGTTCATTCCACACATGCCATGCCCTCGGCAGAGCTTGTAATAACCATCGTCTCCCCATCTCTTCCCCCACGAATTCTTTATGACCCAGTATGGTTTGTTGCCGAGCCTCAGAATTGAGAACCCTTTTGCTCTATACCCCACAAGCAACACACCATGGTTCAGAGATTTCTTGCTGCATATGAGAGGGCACGAGACACCCCCAATGTATGTTTGCATGAAAATTGCGTTCAGACCAACTACACATTAAAGTCCACGAATGTTACGACATGCAGATATTACTAACATTAAACATTAAGGATTGTTTTAAGGGGACTTACTAGCAAGTGGACCGTTTTTGACTAAATATGCAGCAATTTGGTTCTCATCCAGAGGAATGTTGGTGAAATTTGTGATCCTAACTGCTACTTTCCCTGGATCAAACTTGCACTCACCTTTCACCCCTGTGTAGGGGTATGCAGACTCCTCCTCCAACCCCCCAGACTCCAGCAAATACTTGTACGCATTTGTCATGAGACCTCCCTTACAGCCATTGTCACATGTGGTCCTTTCTGTTATGTCGCACTGTGAAAAAGAAATTGAAGAAAAAGTCATCACAGGCAAAGTGAAAGAAAAACCCCACTTAAAAAATGAATCGGGATGAATACAATTTGTGACATTTATTTAGATGCATTTAAAAGAAACGAAGAAAGCGGGTTACATAAAGATATGCATCTAACAATCCTTGAAAAGAGATGTTTTTTATATAATACCTGGCTGTCACAGTCTACGAGCTGTTGTTCACTGAGATTGAGGAGCTTTCCGGTGGCAAGAAAGTTGGCTCCTTCTATAGATCCTGTGGTGCTGAAAGCCCAGCATGATCCACATTTACCCTGTTTCCAAATTATGCACAAACCACTTAAGAAAATGGAATACTCATGAAACAGATGAATTAAGTCTTCACATCACTACTTAGTCAAGGAAAATAATTTATTTTTCTTCAATTTATTTTATATTTTTAACTTTTTTCATACACCTTCCTTATTTATTAGGTGCGACGCGAGACAAATAGCACCAAGAATTATTTTTTCTTTTCAGAAGAAAATTGATAGTGCCTAAACTGACATCAGTAGAACTAAATGCTTTAAAGGCCTCCTGATAAAAACGACAAAACTTAGTGTTATTCTCTTGAGTGCTTTTATTTGTTTTTCAGTCAAAAGTTAGACACAGAGTAAAAGTTGGTGTTACGTCAGAAATTTCCATTTTGATGAAATACCAAAAACATATCAGCATCTGTACTTAATTAAAAAACTAAAACAAGAAATTATGAGGTGACATTTAATTTTAAAAAACACTTTCATTTAAAAAAGGAAAATAGTTATCATAAAGTATTAACTTAAGAATCTTCAGGCCCTATAACACTTGTTTTTAGGTAAGGCCTGCAAAAAAAAATTATGGGCAAACCAATTTTTCTCCCCCATACACTTTTTATTATCAATGTAATTTTTGAATAGTGACATTGTTACTAATTGTTGATAGCTGGAATCAGTTGGCTAATAATAGACTAAAAATGACATAAATAATAATATTAAATACTTCTAATAATTAGTTAGTAGTGTGAAAAAAATATGCCACTTCAAAAAATCAAATAATCTTGAATTGTAGTTGGTTGAAAATGTAATTTTTTTCATAGAAATTTTATAAACTTATCATGTATATACCTGCATCTTAACTTCGGTGACAGCCCCTTTCTCTCGCCAATCGAAATCCTCCGGCAGTCCATCCACCTCCAACGGCGGTGCCACATCTCCGGCGCCATTACTCCACGGGAAGCCGCCATTGACACCGGTGTAGTGTCGTTGAAACTCGTCCTCTGTGAGATCGGAGAACTGCGTGACGCCGTGGATGGCGGTGGGGTCGAGCGCCTGATTCTCTGCCGCTCTGAGCATGTTTCCGGCGAAAATCTCCAACCGCTGTAAATACTCTTCCCTGGTGGAGTACTTCCTCCCGTAATTCTCCATGAAGACTTTGAACTTCTTCTCCGTTCGCAGAAGTTGGTTGTCCTGGAGCTTCAACTTTCTGGCTATGTCCTGAACTGTGGTTTGGCGAGCAGAGGACAGGTTTAGAGCGAAGAGAAAGATTGAAAGACGTGCGAAGCACGTGAGCGCATGACCTCGCTTTGCCACCATGTTTGTTCGTGCTTCCTCTGCCCGCTCTGCTACTAACTTCGCTCTTCTTCTTCTGCGTTTTATGAGTTTTCTTGGATGAATGGTGTAATTACTGTTATAGCCTTGGAAGGGTGCTGTTGGAGACTACATGGCGGTGTAGGGCAGGGGTACGTGTGTGAATTGCAAGCGCATGGAAAGGTGGCAGCATGCAGTGGTGAGGCTCAACATGCAACGTGACACGTGGGTAGGGCTCAGAGTCTTAAACCTTGAGTAAGACCAAAAATAACTTTTCTAAATTTATATTTTCTTGCCTTCAAAATATTTATTTGTTACACATACTTGATGACGTACTTTAGGTCGTGGAAGACACATGCTTTCCCAAATCTGCTTAATAATGGTGTTAGGTCGTGGAAGACACATGCTTTCCCAAATCTGCTTAATAATGGTGTGAGATATGAGACAATTGGCTAGGAATAAAAATCTGGAATGAAAACTTTGTTTAGTCAATTAGGTTCAATCTTGAGGGCACATAGGGTCACTAAAACAGGTTGGGCCAAAAACGCACCCAAACCAAGACGTTTGCTGGTGATGTATGTGAGCGGTAATTGGTTTAACGTGAAACTTTGTTTTTATGTAGTAAAAAACCTCTTTATTAAAACTATTTAAGATTTTATAAATCTTATTCTTATTCATTAACTCATTCATAACACTTAAACTTAACCAATTTTAACTTAAGATTAATTTGTCAGAAGAAGCACATCAGAAGATTATTACACTCAGGCGAGGATTCCGATGTCAATGACGGAGATTTTGTTCACGTTAAGAAATCTCTGGATATATGTATTTTTTTAGGATGAAAACACGAGATGCTTATTTGGAAGGAAAAGAAAAAAGAAAGCAATTTTTTCCCTCACAAAAGTTTTAACATATTATACGAATTATTTTATGTTTATTCCAAGTTTAGATTTTTCTCTTAAATATGCTTCCGATATCAAATGATTAATAGTATCACATATAATATTCGTAAACGATAATTAGTTATTAGATATGAACGTATTATGACGACTATAAAAAGACTATAAAAAGCCTTAGGAACAGGGAGAAATCTATTCCACGACGTGAGAAGGAATACTTTATTTGGTGAGCTTGATAAAGCAGACTTTGAAAATTACAACACATGCAGACACATCCAGTGCCTTACAACTGTCAAATAATAGAACAAAAGCATAATAACTATTGAACTAAACACAGTTCTCTAAACAATTGATAAACATTTATACTTCTTCGTGGATCTGCAAGCAAAGTGCACCTTCTTCCCGTTCATGGCTTTCGCTTTCACACTTTCTGCATAGATCCTACACAAAACACGTAAACATCCTGTCAGTCCACGTCACCCCTTACAAAATAAGGATTTCACACAACCGTGAGAGAATGTTTCATAACACAAATCTTTGTTTGAAATGAAGGATTAATCAACAATAAAAAAGAGAACGGAAACGGATAAAGGAAATGTTGGAACTTGTAGTGTGTTTAGGAAGGATTTTATTACCATGTGGTATGATGTAAGGGTGGTGTCTAGTAGTGGTAAGGAGGAGGAGGAGGGGATTTGTAGTAGTAGTGGGGTGGAGGTGGTGAGTGGACTGGAGGAGGAGGAGACTTGTATTTATAAGGCTTCTTGTGAGGTGGTGGAGAGTGGTAGACTGGGGTGGGGACATGGGGAGGGTAGGTGTGAACTGGGGGTGGGGGAGAGTGGTAGACTGGGTGGGGGTGTGGGTAGGGGTGTTTGTGGTAAGGTGGAGGAGGGGAAGGGTATTTGTATGGCTTCTTAGGAGGTGGTGGAGGAGAGTGGTAGACTGGTTGTGGGTGAGGGTAGGGCTTGTGCACTGGTGGTGGAGGAGAAGGGTACTTGTATGGCTTCTTTGGTGGGGGTGGTGGGGAGTGGTAGACTGGGTGAGGGTGAGGGTAGGGTTTGTGAACTGGTGGTGGGGGAGATGGGTACTTGTATGGCTTCTTGGGAGGGGGTGGAGGAGAGTGGTACACTGGGTGTGGGTGAGGGTAAGGCTTGTGGACTGGTGGTGGTGGAGATGGGTACTTGTAGGGCTTCTTTGGTGGTGGGGGTGGTGGGGAGTGGTAGACTGGGTGTGGATGAGGGTAAGGCTTGTGCACTGGTGGTGGGGGAGATGGGTAGTGGTAGGGAGGTGGTGGTGAGTGGACTGGTGGAGGTGGAGAAGGGTAGTGGTAGGGTTTCTTGGGAGGTGGGGGAGAGGAGTAGGAGTAGTGGTTGGCTGAGATCTCAGATGGGAGGCTGAAAAGGATTATGGCAAATGCCAGAGTGACAGAAGCAGAGGCCATTAGGGACCCCATTTTCCTCCAAGTTCACTGGGTTTTGGTTGTGCTCTGAAGTGAGCTTCTGCATCCCCTTTTATAGTTGCTTCTTTACCTTTTAACTCCAAACTCACCTTCTCGGAAGCACGTTCTCATGTACCATGCTGAGTCTGAACTAGTGGCATGACATTGACTTTGAAACCCTTTGGTGGAACACGGTTTTGGAATTGATTCATCAATCAAACTTACGTGCCTTTTTTTATGATTTTTTTTCTGTGCAGATCTCTAATCAAAATATCAACTTCATTTGATGATCTTTAATATATTATTCCTGTTAATAATGTTGGTGAAGTAAAACTTCAATTATGATCATGTTTGAATAACAACATTAAAGAAATACTTAACCAAAAACATATAAGTTTTGTCATTGATGTGCTTATTAATTGATTCCTTTTAAACTAATTAACATTAAAAGTTAAATATGGATAAATTACTCGTTTGAATTAATCTGATTCATAAATCTTGCATTGTAGAAGTGTTAGACTGTGTAAAAGTGAAAAAGGTAAATGAATATGTGCAGGGATGCCAGACTGTGTAGCCTGTAGTTTGGCAGAAACGCTGACAGAACCTATATTTTTCTTTTTGTGGCGGAAGAAAAGACAAACAATCTGATTTAATTATTTATTGTTTCTAGCACTGAAACATCACTCTGTTAAACATGCATGATTTTTGGTATTTGTCTTCGCCAACTTCCTATATTTTTCTTAAATTATTTTTTAAATAATGAGATAAATTAATTGAGCTGTATCACTTGAGAAACTAAAATAAAAATATGGATAAATTTTTTAAATATTTTACAAATTTTTTTTTAACGTACTTACTTTCCCTCTTCATATGTAATTTCAAAATCTTGGAATCTTGTACTTGTCTAAAGCGGTACTACATGATACAGGCGCACATAAAACGACATATTTTTCATCCCTCCCTGTCATTAATTAAGTATTTATTAAACTATTTTTGTAATTATAATAACTGTATGGAAAAAGAAAATCTCCGCTGAACAAACTATAAGTTTAATTCTTTACGTTTTTTTAACTATTTGAGAATTTTTCGTAATGGCGATATATTTTTCTTTATATATATATATATATATATATATATATAATATAAAGACTTTATAAACATATTACTTTAATATTGTGATATATTTTAATAAATAATTTTAGAAAAACTAAATAAAAAGAAACCCAAAAATTTTTAACGGCTAAATTTGTTTAAAAAAATTAAATATAAAATTATAATAAATTATATAAAAGAGGTTTAGTAATTTTAAGAAACTCGTTTTAGTTTTTTTTTCCCCTAAAATTTCATGGAAAGAAATTTTTTAAACAAATCTGAGTATTTTTTATCCACATATTGTTATTTCACAGTTTGACATATATATATATATATATAAGAAGCGAATTTGTACATTACATTTAAATAATTTCTCACAGGGAGAACGAAAAGACAAATAGAAAAGGAATAATATAATTTCAATTATCTATTATCACAAAATTCAACTCCTAATAATGTACTTAAAGAATCTAGATATGTTTATGAATTGCAATGGACGACGATTTTCAATTTTTTATAAAAGAAATTTAATTAATTAATTTTTTTTATAAAAGTTTCTTTATATTTTAAATTTTTATGAGCAGAAAAAAATCAAATTCTTTGAATGATTGATTAAGGTTCAATCTAGAAGTTAACTGTATAAATTTTTAAAAAAAATTATTTAAATGATCTTTTAAAAGCAAAAAGCTGATCTAAATCTAAAACATGGTATAAAACCAAGTATATTCAGATTATACATTATTTTAACCTATCTGTTATCACAATAAAATTGTGCATCGTATAAATAATAACTGGGAAGGCTTCAACTTGGGAGATAGCACCCTAAAGTGGAAAAACATTTAAAATTGGGAGCTGAACTTTCTTTGCCAGCTCAATGCAGGTCCAAATTAACTTTATTATATATGACTACATTGACCAATGTTATATCAAAAGGGATAAATATAAAGGCTTAAAATAAATCTTAACCATTTTTCCATTATTGGCCAAGTATAAGTTCTTAAAATGTGTATTATTTTTTATTTTATTTCTTGACATTATGAATTATACAAAAAAAAATAAAAAATGGTATTCTATGCTCCGTTCCCCGAAAGCACCGTTTCACGTGCCACTATGCATTTCTACTTATAATAGCTTACTGGAGTAGGCCAAGCCTATGAGTTATCCAATGTAATCTTTGTTTTCTATTTTCCCTCTTTGTTCGGGAACTTAAATTAGAAGGAATTTTTTATGGGATATAATTAAAGTTATTTTTAAGTTTATTTAATTGAAAAATTGCTATTATCATTTATTATTTTATTTATAATAATAATAATAATAATAATAATAATAATAATAATAATAATAATAATATAAGAAAGGATGTGGAAACCAAAACAAAAAAAAAATATAAGAAAGGATGTGGTGTACACAATCATTTAAGAAATGTATTACTATTGATTATGTCATGTTACATGATTGTGTATAAATTATAATAACATGATCAATTATATTATTTACATGGTCAATTAAATGTTTTCAGAGTATTAGAAGTTGGAAGTATTTTTGTATGAATTTCGCATTTGTTATCTTCCAAATGCTATGCACTTCTCTTCTTCCACCATTTCATTGTAAAGCTGGGATGGATTAGTGAATTGAAACTCCTCAGCACTTCAAAATTCAGAAAACAGAAAGAGCAAATCAAATTAATTTAATGAATCTTTTATTTCTAAGGCAGATTTCTCGTATAGGGTAGCTGATTCCACTAATATTAATTTGAAATTTACAGTATTCAGATTTTTTTACTTTTTTTTTGTAATATCTTCTGTAAATTGTTAAAAAATATTGTTGAGATCTACCTACCTATCTAAGCCAACTTGATAAAATATTTAATTACTTCTTTACAGTTTATGCTTTTATCTTTGTCCACGAATTAAATTTTAATGATTTTAAAAATTGTTTATATTACAATTTAAATTATTTACTGTAAATATAAACATATATTTTACATATTTAAAAATATTTATTTATTATAAAGTTTAATTACGGCAATTTTGATTTTCAAATATATATTATAATTGAAATTCCTTTAATATAATAAAAATATTTTTATTATAGTTTGTACTTATAAAAAAGTAAATATTTATTCTGGATAATACACATGTTGAATTGCTGAATTTTCCCATTTATAAAGTGGTAATGCATGTGCATTTGTTCAATCTGATGATGGGTTCTAGCAAAACCACATCTTACTGACAGACAATGAGTTTGATTGAGTAATATTTTAATATGGCCACCTCTGAATTAATAAAATATTGTATAATATTTTTTTTTTACTTTCTTCTTGCAAATTCTTACTGAGTTAAGACATATCCTTTCTAATTAGTTTGAATCTAAAGTGAATAAAAATAAATAAATACGATAATAAAATACCGTTTTGATATGTATTTCAAAAGTAATTTGTAAAATAAATTTTAAAAGTAATTTGATATAAAAAAATAATTTTGAAAACATAAATAAGAGTCAAATAATTATAAATTAAAAAAATTAAGAAATTGAAATTTATATATAACAAAACAATATATTAAGATAAATTATTTTCAAAAATGTCAAAAAATTAAATTAATTAATTTAATTTAATATTTTATTATTTTTATTATAATTATTTATTTTATGATAATATAAAAATATAAACTAATTAATATTAAAATATTTTATTTTATTTGTTATTTTAATTTTTTATTCTAATTATTAAATTATAGCACCATGTGAGATATTGGTGAGTTTGAAAAAGTTAGAACCAAGAAGATAGTCTTGAAGGAGAATCCCACATATTTGTTTACGAAATTTTTATAAAGATCGAGGTTCAAATAGTGTTTGGAGCATATTAATTTTTCATTTGAGGATAAACAAAAATGATATTTAAAGCTCTTTCAAATTTGTAGTCAATATGAAAAATTGTAATGATTTACTCTAAATCATGTACAATTGATTGTCACTTTGATGAGTTCAGTTAGATAGTTAAATGAATAGAATGTTTGATAAAAGAAAGTAAAATAACATCTACATATGCATCTTTTCTTGTAACTATCTTAACATTTTCTGTGTGAATGATTTTCTGTTAATCTTTTAGTTTAGCTTTAATATTTACATATATATATATACAATTATTTTTAAAAATATGAGTGTATCTCTCTTCATAGGATTTAAAACAATATATAAACAAATATTTTTTAAAATGAGTTAAAACTAAAGTTTGCTCTTTCAAGAACATCTTCAATAGATATATCTATAATATCATCTACTCCTCCCAGTAACACACAATTATTATAGATAGAAAATAAAAACAGAAAACACAATGAAAATAGGATAAGTTAATAATTTAATTTTTTTTCATTTATTATCATCAATAAACTTGTCTAAACTTCTTATTTCATGCTCATAGAAACATATATTCATTCAAGTATCACACATCATTAACACATTCTTACTATTAATTATAAAAGCAATGGACATAGACAATTGACTCTACTTTGGAAATATTTGTGCATTGAATAGACCCATTTGTTTGCACCTATTATACAACTATAATCAACAATCTTGTATGACAAGGTTAGTTCATCTAGGTCTTTTTTTGATCAGCTATATTTCAAGTTGCATTCACTCAGTCTGAACCTCCTTCGACTCTCACCACCTACCAATATTTATCTATTTGATTCTCATTAGTAGTAGAGTCAGGATACCTCCTTATTTAGTATATCCTTAAACATACACATCCTACATCATCTCAACATGTGTATTTTCTTTCCTGAAAATACTGTGTATTGATCCCATACCACATAATTCAATATTACTCACTTTCGTACTCATATATATATATATATATATATATATATATATATATATATATATATATATATATATATATATATATCTCTAAGTCTATATTTTAATCTAATTTCAATCAACTTAAAGTATCTCAAGGATTCAAATCATTCAATAAAAAATAATCAACTATCTTCAAATATCAATCATGTATTTGTAACATTCATATATGTGTAACAATTAAAAAAAACGCTAATGAAAACTAGTTCAAAAGGTCATATCTCTTGAAAATAGGAGTATAACTCCAGAACAGGGTTGCACCCGGCACATTAGGAGTGACATCTAGTGCTTGAAAATTCAAGAGCAAATGTTAAAAAATGCACTTGGTGTCCAAACTCATACCTAATGTTGTTGCACCCGAGAGCAAATATCTCGAAATGCACCCGACGCATCTTATATGTCTCTCGGGGCCACTGTATAATCTTAAAAAGCTTTATTAGGCATAGATTCAATTATCAGTCATCATCAATATACTTATTTGACCTCATTACAACATATACCTATCAGGTTTATAACACACAAATCAAATCTCTTTATATTATCAAATTTGTCTTAAATCATTATTCTATCTTAACTTATATAAAATTCAATCTATCCACTATGTCTATTATATTCAATCATGAAATCACTTTAAAAGTTCAACAAATCTAGATATACAATACCAATCTTTAAAGTTATTCTCATAATCAATCCAATTCAACAATGAAATCTCTAATATCACAACATCAACAACCTCTATATCATCAATTCAAACTTGCAAGGAACTTGAACATTAGCGACCAAGTCACCTCCACATTCACATCTTCTAACTTAAGATTCTATATTTGAAAGTGAAACTAACATATAAGATATATATAATATAGCTTTCATTGCCTAAATAGAAGTAGAGACACCCGCATAGATCTTCAAATCCCTAGAAATCACAAAAATAGTCTAACATATACTACAAAGTTCTGATCAATGACCAGACTATGTCACTAAGACATTGAATTAACATAGACTCTTCTTAAGGTCTTAAAGGACACATGCAAGTCACTATACTAAGGTAATCCAGAATACTTGAAACTGACTCAAGAGAAAATAAGCAGAATTTAACTTATTTTAAGCAAACTTTTGATCGGCTGTTTTGATAGCGGACACGAGTTTAATAGTAGGTTTTGATCGTTAATCTGATGAATGATGAGGTTAGAAATTTAGAGAAAAAAATAGAAGAGAAGAAAGAGAAAGATTTTCTAAAGAAATAGTGGTTATATGAAACTTAAATCTAAATAAATAATTTTTTGCATATAATTTTTTATTTAAAGAATAAAATATTTATAAATTATTTTAATTATATCACTTCTATTCTAAGGTTATTTCTTAGTTGTTGGTAAGATATCTGAGCTTTTAGGTATTGATTTTAATCTACTTCAAATTTTATTAAAGTTGTATTAACATGATACACCTTTTAACGTGACTTAGAAAAAAAAAATAAGTAAACGGCACATTAAGAAAAGAAGTTAAATATGAAAATATATATTGATTTTTAAATTAATAAAAAATTTAGTAAAAAGACAGTTTGTGAATACCAACATTATTAATATTGATTATGATGTATATGGTAGACTTTTTAACTTGAGTTCGAAACTTGGTTTTAGATAGAAACACACTTTTACATCCTGTTTCATTATTCTAGCAGCAAGTAAAGCTCCACAAGTGACAATGTGGCAAAGAAATAACTTTTATATTTGTGACATGGTTGAATATTGATATACAACAGGTCTCGTTCTCAAATTTATCTCAAATCCCCACCATAACTTTATGTGAAAACAGAGGAGGCAGGTAAACTTTTAAGTTTCATTTAGTTTTACAAATTGAGTTAGGAAAATTTTGGTATTTATTATGTATTATAATTTCATCATATTTTAAGTTAAAGTAGAATTTCCAAATCATTAATTAGCAGTGAATTTACCTGGTTTTGTAATAATTTGATTTTCTTTTAAATTTATTTGTTATTCTGATTATGGTTTACAATTACAGAATTGCTATTTCTTAAATTTAGAAATATTTCTAAATTAAACTTCTATATATGAAAAGAAATAAAATTTCCTGAAATGACAAAAATGTTAAATTGTTTTAGTAAATTTCCATTCAAGCGGTTCATGATAGAAATAAATTTCATAATCAATTCAATGATATGGGTTAGCAAATGTTACGAAAAAGTTCAGCACAATACCAAAGCTAAACTATTAGTAAAAGGTGAGAGTCAACCTGTGTGTTTGTTTTTTCATAGTTGTGAGAAAAGTTTAACTTTTAGATGAAAAGACAACCATATAATGACAAAACCATAGACTTTCAACCATTAGACAGCTGTTTATGTAGTAATTAATAATATTTTATTTATAAATTGTTGACTTATATATTCTATTATATTAGGTTGTGAAATAATACTATCAAAATATAATTTTTGTTAGATGAAACAATTAAAGTCTTAAAAGTTGCGTATATGTTTATAAAATATATAAATCTATGATTAGAGATGTTCTCGTGATTTTAACAAAAATACTAGATATTATCCTTACTTTAAAGATTGTACTCGTGTACAAGTTTATATTCCTCACATTATAAGCAACTTTTTTTGTCGATAAAAAAAAAAACAAATAAAAACTTCTGTTGGTAAAAATGCTTTATTAGTACAAATGTCACGTTGATTTTAACTTTAGAATATGTTTCATCTTTTTGTTGGCGTTGGTAGGGAAGGTTCTGTATATGATTCTAAGATATTTATGAAAATCGTACATAAACCATGTAAAAGAAATAGATATCATTTCCACAATTCCGAAACAAAACCAAAATTAAAAAAGTTGGTGTTAAATTATTATCATTATAATATTTGATATGAAGTAAATTGGATTTTTTCTTCTTCTTCTTCTTCATTTTTTATGAAGTGCAATGGACTTACCTTTATTTCATATAGTGGTAAATGTTACGTTATCAAATTCTCCAGTGAATATGCTCAATAAATTTAATCATTTGTGTTATCTCATAGCTAATATCGCGCTTTTCAACCTGATTGCTGACTTGCTTTTCATTGAGATTTTCCAAATAATTTGTTGGAATCTTTTTAAGAATAATTAATTTTTATAAAAAGGTTGAAATGTTTTAATAAAATATATTTTAAATAAGAAAATTTATATTCTTAATATATCTTTTTAAGAATTTTTATATTCTTAATATATCTTTTTTTTCTATCCATTTTAGTGAAAGTATTACGAGATTAATTAAAACTGAGACATTGTTAGAAATACCATTTTTGGATTGATATTAACTTAATTTTTTATTTATATTGATAAGAGTTATTTTTTTAAAATTATTTCTATTATTGTTGTAGACTATTCGGGTTTATTTGACTAATATAGTGGAGGCTATATTTTGAGAGATGTGAATTGAATTTTTTTAACATTTGTCACGGTTTATTTTTTTGATGTCTGCATTAATTATGTTTTATATCATTAATATGTTATTCTTTATTAATAGTTTATTAGTTTTATTTTTCTAATATTAGTTGAAAAAATTTTAACTAACACTAATTATGATTGTTTCTTTTATATTAGTTGAAAAAATTTGTAACTGGTATTAATACAAAAGTCAGCAAAACATATATCAATCAATAATATTGTAAAAATAATTCGTGAACATAAATAATTGTATTTGATATTAATTATTTTTAAACGATATCAGATAAAAATATATGTTAAAAAGTTTTTAATCTAGATTGAAAAATAACATTAAAAAATATCAGTTAAAAAATATTAACATTAATATTTTCGAATTATTAATAATGATTTAATATTAAAATAATATTTTTTGTATTTGGTAGTAATTAAAATATTTGACCTAAATATGTAAATTAAATTTAATAAATTTGAATTATTTTATAAAAAACTATTTTAAATAAGATTAATTTAAATACATTAAACTTAAATATTTTAATAATTAATATCAACCAACAATATTATAAAAATAACTCTTATGTTAGTCGATATTAACTGAAACAATTTTCACCAATGTCAAGTAGAAATATAAGTTAAAAAACTGTGACTAAAAAATAATATTAATTAATACCATAAAAAATAAAAAAATATTAATATTTTTAAATTATTAACAATTATTTGATATTAAAATAGTTTTTTTTATTTGATCGTAATTAAAATACTTCATCTAAACACCTAAGTTAAAATTTAATAAATTTGAATGATTTTATCAGGAAAAATATTTTAAATAAGATTAAATTAAAATATTTTAAAAATTAAATTCTCCCTCTAAACTGAAGGTAATTTGTTGTTGATAAATAGTTATTGGATTGGAGGTGCCTGGTTTTTGTAGAATTTACATGCAAAGAGAGAAGTTATTAAATAATTTAGTACTGTAAGCTAAATTATCATCTCTGTAAATAATAACATGACGGAATAATAAAAAAACTGTTATCTTTCAATACAATTAAATGATATTTTTTTCATATCCTTAATCAATTAAAAGACAAATTAAATTAAATTAAATTTAATATCATAAAAAATGATTTTTTTTTAATAATCTAAATTTTAAAACTTTAATAACTACACATATTTAGCTATGATTGCCATGACAATCGTCACATTGATTAGAAAATAGTCATTTATCATTATCAACGTGCCCTCACTATCATAATCAATTTCACCGTCATGACTCTCATAGTCATACTCAATTATGATTTATGGATATATTTACACAACATAAACACTTAATTGACACTTATTATTTTCTGTCAGATCATTAATAATATTAATATCTTTTTTCTCGCTTTACGAAGAGAATGTTCATGAAATATTTATTCTTTATATTGCTTTGCCAGCTTAATACTCGAACGGACACCTTCACAAATTACATTGCATGCAAACAAAATGAAATAAGTCATGGAACGAACAGTATCTTAAAATTATCCAATATAATATGATAGAACACACAAAACAGAAAAAGAAAATCCATTCTGAACAACAATTAAACACCGACGAAATATAAACACCAACGAAATATAAGAAAAGGTTTCCTCTTATTCTATTATATATTTAAAGTGTTCCCTCCGTCCAGTTCGCGACTTCTGCTTAGATCCTAAAAAAAGACATGTTATCGGTTAATGTCCAAATCCTTCAGAAAATCAAATAAATAAATATTTTACATGAAAAACTTAACAAAATATTACAGTAAAGATCAAAGAGTGCTTGATATATAGATATAACATGCAGAGAGAACAGAAATATTTTACCATACTGTTAATGGAGAATTATTTTTTCACACATTCAGTGGGAGAAAAAGAGAAAAGGAGCAACAATGATAAATCAAGTGAAGAAAATATAAAAATGAGGTTAGAAAAGGTGTAAAAATAAAGATGTTATGTTAGGTAGAAATGTAGGTTATGAATGATTACCATGTGGTGTAATAGCAAAGCAGTATTTAGTGGTGGTAAGGTGGAGGAGGGGAAGGGTATTTGTATGGCTTCTTAGGAGGTGGTGGAGGAGAGTGGTAAACTGGGTGAGGGGAAGGTGGCTTATTGTGCTGTGGAGGTGGAGGAGAAGGGTTTTTGTATGGCTTCTTTTGTGGTGGTGGCGGTGGAGAGTGGTAAGCCGGCTGAGGCTTCTTTGGCAGTGGAGGTGGGGGAGATGAGTACTTGTAGGGTTTGTTTTTGGGTGGTGGTGGAGGGGAGTGGTGTGGAGTTGGAGGGTACTTGTGCGGTGGTAGTGACGGAGGAGAGTGGTGGAGTGGAGGATGAGGGGGTGGTGGAGTGGGATGGTGATAGGGCTTCTTGGAAGAAGGTGGTGGAGGAGAGACATGGTTTCCTGAAATTTCAAATGGGAGACTGAAAAATATGATGGCCAAAGCAAGAGTGAGAGAAGCAGAGGCCATTAGAAACCCTATTTTCTCTGAAGGTGGTTTTGGTTATATGCTCATGTTGAGAAAGGCAAGCAAGTCCATTTTATATACCACTTAGCTCTAAGCATCTTTCTAATTTTTGTTTATTTTTTTTCCTTCAGACTTAGTACATGCATGCACCAATTACCATTTTGTTATTGGTTTTGGGAGCAAGTGTCCCAAAGGGTTTTGGAACCGTTGTGACCCTAAGTGTTTTTGGAACGTTGGATTTGCATTTCATAGGCTGCGTGCGAACCAAGAACGAAAGCACGTTTATTTTTCTTTACCTCCCAAAAAATACCATAATATGTGTATAATTATCTTTGATCCTAAGTTTCTGGCTGAAAGAAGTTGCTTAGTGACTTTGTAATTCTGTTTCAGTTTTTACATTCAAAATTACTAGATTTGTAAGATATGAAGCAGCTGTGGGGATTATTTCTTCCTAGGGAAAGTTTTAAACTGAACTTGTAAGTGTCTTCAAATCTGTTTTACTGAACAAATAAGTGCCACTCATTAGATTTCAAACATTGGAAAATCAATGTTACACGTTTACGTAAGTCTTTTATTGGTAGGTAATTCAATTTTATTTTTTATAGGTGGTTTTGATTTTATTTTAGTTTTAAAATTTAGGGTTTATTTTAATTTTAAAGTCAAATAAGTAAGTCGACGCGTATTGGATATCAAACATGGAATAAATTTTCATTTGCAGTTTTTAATTTTTACTTTAGGCCTATAAAAAAAAAAAAATGCATACATTACAGTATTACTTTTAGTTATAATATGTTTTGGAAAATGAAATGTCTCAATCTGTAAGTAAACTCTATATAATGTTCCGGTAGCAAATATGATATCATCATCGGATGTGTAATTATTTGCCTCATATATAGATATTATACTTTTACGAAAATAATCATTAATTATATTAATACTTTAATTATATATTTCACTTTTAAAATTAAATTATTAATATATTGTTAAAATAAAATTGTCAAATAGATCCTTATTTAATAAAAATATTAAAAGATAATTTTCTCTCTCTCATACACACTTTATATATATATATATATATATTGGATGTAAAGAAACTGACTTTTAACTAATCCGAGAAGTTTGGGGATGATCTTTTCGAAGCACTAAAGTGCCTCTCCATTCTGATATTGACAAAAGGAATTTAAAACATTCAAATAGATACAAATTAAACGTACCTATAAGACTGAATTTCATTTCAATGAATTTTAGGAGAAAAAATATAAACAAAATTATATGAACTTTTGTTTATAATCTAATTTATATAATTCACATCTGTCTGTATGATTTTTTCTCTTAATAAAAATTAGTCTCTATTTTTGTCTTTAAAGTTGTGAAAAAAAAAAATTGTATACGACTTTTATTTCCTAAGTAATAAGATTTTTTTTTATCTCATAAGTATTCATACCACATGAGGAAATGCAAATTCAGTAGACATGATTAATAATTTCTCTAGCTTAATTATCAACTTTATTATATTTTAGTATTTTACAAATTAACTTAAAATTAATTATATTAGATATATAATATACTTTTAATTTTTAATATAGATCAAATTAATTAATGATCCGATTGTTTGACCTATGATCTATTAAAGAGTGATTGCACTGAGTCGATGGCCAAGCATATTTTATAAAATAGTACCTTTTTCATACAACTTTTTTTACAACGAAGTATTTTATCGTGGGATCAGAATTAACATTTCAAGTTAACATTTCCATTTTGTGAAACTAGTGTAGGTGTCTTGAAAATTCTATATTTGGTTTACTTTTCTTTTACCAAACATGCATATAATGATTAATAAAATTTAAGAATTTATAAAGTGATTATTGTCTAAAATATAATTTTTAAAAACAGTCATTTCATATATTTAGTGTAACAAGTTACAAATTTGTTTTAGAATAATAATATGTAAAGACTTAAGAAATAATCTAAGAGTAAAATTAATATTAGTAAATGACATTTAAATATTTTATTGTTAAAATGACAACTTCATATATAAATAGAAAAACTAGCTATTCATATCTTATTTTTATAAAATTATCATTTCGTTATAATAGAAATTTTTTTTTTCTATATCTTCTATCTAGAATTGTGGTTTTATTTTGTAATCAGACTGGTGATTGGAGGTCAATCTTAGACTTCTGGTGTCGAATAGAGCAAGAATGCTTGATCAGATTCTTGAACATATTAAGTTTATTATTTTTTCATTTTCTTTGAGTCAGTTTTCTAGGGTTCTTAGCTACATTAGTAGTCTAGCATGCATGTGATTTCTAGTACATCAGGATAAGTTTTTATTAGTTCATGATCGTAGTGATATAGTCTGATCTCTGATCAAAGCTCTGTAGTGCAGGTTAAGAGATTTTGTGTAAACTTTAGGCTTGAAAGTTCTTTTTTAAGAGTGTTCTGCTTAAATCAGGTAAGGGAAGCTAACTACTGTGGTTATATGTTTATGATGTTGTAAGGCTTTAGAATTTGAAATTTAGGATCAAAGATGTAATTTGTGTTATCTGTGTTGTTGAGGTCTCTTGCAGGTTTGAAACTGATGTATTTAATTAATTTATTTATTTGAGTGTCGTTTATAAATTATAATAAAACAATTTCAAAATAAAATATTTTTTAATAATTTAAAACAAATATAAGAAGAATATATACATATTCGTTAAATTTCACATCTAATTTAAATAATTAAATTAAATATTTCATATAAAGACAATTTCGAATAATAGTAAGACAAAAAAAAAAGTATTTGTCATCAAGGTGATTTCACCAATTACATGTAATGATTGATTGTGTTTTTTTTTTTTAATGTGTAGAAAAAAAAAGGAAAAATATCTCATTGGCTTATTGACATAAGAATATTATAATAATATAAAGAATAGACTTAACAACGAGAACAACTAATTCATATATATATATACTAGCTAGTAGCTTATACCTATGCTTAATTATTAGTATATGTGATTATTCTTAAATTATTATGTCACTTTGTTTTATGTGCTTCTTATTTGAAGGTTAAACCTAGCTAGGCATCAACTAGGATTCCTAGTTGTTGAGTACGACGGTCCTATGAATGCAGATAACTTGCCCTCGATCCCACAATTACATAATTTAAATAAAATATTAAAACAAGTCATCTAAAAACAACTTAAATGGTTTAAAGTCTGATTCACGTTTCTAATTTGTATGGAAAAAAGTAAAACAAAATGCACCTTTTAATTTAATTAATACGTCATTTTCTTACCGGTAGTGGAGCATAATTTCGGATAATGAAAGAGATTATCTGTCCCAATGGAATTATTTTAATATTTGTTTACATTAGTTCAATTGTAAATTTAAAATTTCATACGTAACTTACCATATTTTTTATATAATAGAAATTTTATTACATAAAAATTTATATAATAAACTTAAATATAAATATTCATACATTCATCATGTATTTCAAATTATACTTCTCTGTATAAGATTTAATAAAATATCTTTATAAAATTACAAATAAAATAAAATGAAGTTTCTCCATCACAATTCACTAGGACTCACACCACCTGTCAAATTTTTTGCTCCCGTGTAATATACACGATCATCGTAGTTTTAAAAACAAAACAAACAACACACAAAAAGAAGGGTAAGCTAGAGAGTTTTAGAAAAATATATATTTTCATAAATTGAATTTCTATCTCAACAAACAAGAGTTTGTGTAACATTTCCTAAAAGTTACTCTCTTAACCGTTATAATATACTTAATATATAGGTAATTAATAAATACATATCATATTTTTAAAAAATTAGTTAAAAAGTATAATATTTTTTTTAAAGTTTTATATTTACAATACAAAATAAAAGGAAAACATGCATGAAAAGAAGATCACATGTTTCATCAATTCACTAAGGAGTTCTAACTTGCTAGATATATGCTCACATCTAACACATGATCATCGCAGATAAAAAATTAAAAAGAATACAACAAAGACAAGAAAAGTAAGCTATGATTGAAAAAAATAAATATAGATTTTTGTTTCAAACAAATATAAAATCATATTTTGACATTCTTGAATCTCATATGACATACTATAATCATCACATATCTATATTATCAAATTTCATATCATAACTTTACTTACTCTCATATAGACACCTAATTCTTATTCCGGAATATTGTACACCTTTTGTATGACAAGATTAGTTCCACTAAGATTTTTCTGACCAACTGTATTTCAAGCTGTAGTCACCCAGTTCGAATCTCACCACTTAGTAATATTCATCTATTTAATTCCTATTACTAGTAGAGTTAGGATATCTTCTTTCCATTGTTCATTTACTAAGACACACACATGACTCAAATCCTTAGATAATGAATATCCTAAGAGCATGGACACGAGTATCTTCTTTCTTGAACATACTATGTCTAGATTACCACTTAACTTCATTCATACATTAATCAATATCAAAATTATATATTATCTAAATATCAAACTTACTCAAGTCATAAGAATCTCTTAGAACTCATTACCATTCATCATGTTATCAATAATAGATTTAATCATTTCAATTACAACTATAAAATAGATGTATAACTATAGAGAGCAATAAAAATCACATAACATATCACATTCTATAGGAATAGGAGTAAAACTCCAAAACAGGGTCGTGCCTGGTGCCCAACACAATAAAAGTCTGAGAGCAACCGGAACTGGTTGCGCTCGGCGCCTTAACATTTATGCTCGGTGTGGCCAAACCCATGAGCAACTTCTCCAAAATGCTCTCGATGTAGGGACCTGCACCCATTGTGGGTCACACCCGAGAGCATTGAAATTGCTTCTGCCACATATGGTATGCGTGTGACACATTTCCATAATCTAATTTTACCGATATCAGTTCAAAACCGCTCAATTCTCTTAAACTACACTTAATACCAAATAATCATTCAATCAACCTCATTGTATTCATGCAACTACTCACTACCAATAAACTAAATCTTATCAAAAAATTAACTATCTTTATACTTATCTCAATCAATTTACTATCATAACAAGTTCAAAGTAACTAACATCTCATACATTTTTCTATTCAATAACTATCTACTATATACTTTGTTCAAACAACATATATCTATCTACAACCACAATCAAATTTCCTATGCATCCAACTAACATGCCAATAGTTATTCAAACATATAGAAAAGTTGGAATATGATAACCACGTCACTCATACATCCAAGTCTTCTAATTGAAGGTTCTATTGGAAAATAAAATTATCAACTAATAAAACATGTAATTAGCTTCCCTTATCTGGCTTAAAGTAGAGCATTTCCAAAATAGCTCCAAATCCTAGAAATCACAGAGGATCTCCTAACCTATCTCACAAAGCTCTGATCAACAATCAAACTACATGCCAAGAATTAACAAAGACTCCTATTAATACCTTAAACGTGTAAGCAACTTTTCTGAAGTACCTAAGTACACTTGAAGATTGACTCAAAGAAAAATAAACAAAAAATGAACTTAATCTATTTAAGAATTTGATCGATACTCTTGCTTTATTTGCTGTTACGAACTTAGGAATGACCTCTAACTATAAGTCTAATAAGGAATGAGATCAAAAAACTTAAAGAAAAAAAGTAAAGAAAGTAAAAATAACATATTTCTATAAAAATAATAATTTTGTAAAACTAAAACTTTAATATCAATTTTTTTTATAAATACCCGGTTTTGATTTAATATTAAAATATTACTTTTATTTCAAAAGAACCATTTTCTAGATTATTACAATTTAACTGTAATGTATTAAGACAAATATTGTTAACCTGTACTGTATTGATAATGTAAAGACGTATTTTATTTAATAAGTTTAATCAAACTTAACAAATAATCAATTTTTATGTTATACGGATAAATTCTAATCTTATAGTTTTTTTTTTTATATATATATATAACTGTTTCTATTAGATAGTTATGAAATAAGAAAGATATATAAATGCAATTAAGAGACAAGATGATAATATAGTTATAAAAGGATGTTGTGGGAAATTTATATAAGGGTGTTATTAAAAAATTATAAATTAAAAAAATACAGAAAAAGGAAAGAAGCACAACTTTAAAATTTGAAAGTTTTAAAATAATTACTGGACTATTTATTTATTTATTTGTTACAGAAGTCGCGTTTTTATATTATTTTACGACTTTTTTTATGGAAGCAAAGTTGATAAAATTGACTTCCTTTGTGTAAAAAAAAAATTAATCGACACAACCTTCTCTTTAAAATAAAATAAATTTTGATTGTGTCCTATAGACATGAATTATTATTTCGTTATAAAAATTGTATTTGAAAATGTGAGTTCTTCTTTAAATTAAAAAATTCATAAATTTAAAAATATGATTTTTATTTATTTTTTATATAATCCTAAATTGATAATAATGAAGTATGAGTGTGGTAGACATATCAGTGTAATATTTTTTTTATAATTTTAGTGTTAAGCTTACAAACATAAACAAAATAAATTTTAACACGATAAAATAATCTACATATCATGTATGGTAAATTAATGGGAAGAGGCATTGGCGGCTTAAGGCTTTAAGAGGCCTAAAGCGAATAAAAAAAATAGGTTTTTTTAAATTAATAAAATAATTAAAATTATGATATTTTTATCTAAAACTTATTTTTTGAGTTTTTTTGATGCAAAATTATCTATTAAATTGTTATAATTAATTTTATTTAGAATCATTTTGTCTTACAATTTCATTCTCGTATCCTGAGTTTGTGAATTAGAATTATTATCATAAGTTTGAGAATCAAAATTATTATCCTGAGTTTAAGAATCAAAATTATCTTCTTTGGACTACTTTATTATTGTCTTCACCTATACTTATATTGTTGTCTTCACCTAAATTTATTTATATTGTTATGTTGTTTATTCAAAGAAGACTTACCTGTATTTTCTAATTCATTTTTTTTGTTTATTTTTATAAATTTATCCATAGCTCCTTTTTGTGATTCAACAAAAATTTCAACTTTTTTTTTTATGTTTTGAATAACCTGATTTAAAATTTTTAGTTGCCATATTTGTATATTTTTATATAAAATTAAAAATTATAATATATATCACATTGAATATAACTTATAAGTATATAAAATAAGTCTAAGTTAAAAATATAAAATATGATTGTCAAGACAATAAACTTGATCCTAAGTCTCATATTATCTTTAGATCTTGTCCTTTGGTATGTCTTTAAATATAATTTGTAACTTCTAAATTCTCTTCCTTGAATCTGCACAAATTATTTTAAGATTAATTAAACAATAATAAAAAATAAAAAAAATTTGGGATCAATTGATCAATCTCATATTATTGATGCATTCAAAAGGAGCAAAAGTGAACACAAACTCTTCCTCAATCTACTGCTCTAAGTCTCCAACTAAAGACACGCTCATAAATGCACATTATAGAATAATGAAATATGAAATAAAAGAAATTTAAAATTGGGAACAAGTTGAAATAATATTATGGAAGGAAGGATAAGACTGAGGAAAACAGGAGATAAGTGAAGAAAGAATGAGAGAAGTGAAAGAATCAGACAATAGGACATATAAAAAGATAATAATAGAGAAGAAGAGATAAATTAGAAAGTTTTGATACCTAAGATTCATTGACTTGACTGTTCAATATTATTTTTAATATTATTAATTTATTATAAGAAAGTGTCAAGAATATTATTCACTAATAGTATTTATAGTACCAATATAAATTTAAAGTCATTAAATAATATTTATATCACCAATGTAAACTTAAAATTAGTTAAAATATTTAAATTTTTAATTAAAATTTTGTTAGTATAATTTTAAAATTATTTTTTTATTTTATAATAATATATGAGTATTAAATTTTTTTAAGTCTTTAAGGCCTTAAGGCCTAAAACATATTAAATTTTTTGAGGTTTTTGATGTCTTGAGGCCTAAAGCATATTAAATTTTTTTGAGGCCTATAGTATATTAAATTTTTTTGAGGCCTTTCAGACCTTGAGGCCTAAAGCGCTTAGGCCTTGAGCCACCCTTGGGAAGAGGTATTCATTACCTTACCCTTTCATGTTATAATTTGAAGGATTGAAAATGAATTTTGATAAAGAAACTTGAGAAATGGTGAATGTACCAGAGACACCACTCGTCTTAATGGATTCTGGGTTTGGTTGAAATCGAGTAGTAAATAAATAGTAAAATATTATATTATTATTTATCATGATTCTTTTATTATAATTTAAGAGAATGTTTCATTTTATTGTGATCCTTCATAATAATGATTAAGGATGACGTTTCACTCTATTATGATCTTTACGTATAAAAAGGAGATGTTTCCTTCTATTATGATATGCCCATGATAAATATGCAAGAAGGCAAAATTGATCATGTAGCGTGCAAAGGCCAAGAACTACTTGGGTGAAAACAAATGTAATTAAACATATTCACAAAAATCAAAATCATGATGCATACAAGCATGAACAAAATAAATATATGTGTTTGAGGCCATGGCACTACTCATCCTTTACAAGAAAAAAAAAAGTAATTGCGGGACGATTACAAAAAAAGGTAAAAAATAAAGTTGTTCTTGGTAATTGCAAAAGTAAGTAACCTAAAATGTTACATATTCCTACGAGCCAGGACCCTCCTCGTATAGAATGGTGGTGGTTGGTGGAGCTTCGATAGCCACACTAGAGATATCATCTATTGAAACAAGTCGCCCACTGTAGACGTCCTTGCCCGAGTCAAGCTCATTTTCCACCGGGACTCCATAAAGAAGAATAGCTTGACGAACGGCTTGGTTGAAGCCTTCAGAGTGGACGGTCAAAACATAGTCTTTTAATTCGATAAGTTCCAACTCCATTTGAACCTTTTCAGAAACCGCTTTATCGTGTGCCAAAGTTGCTTCTCCCAAATTCTGTTCAAACCCTGTCAGGTCACTGAAGAGTTTTTCTTTTTCTTTTGTCAGCTCCTCGCACTTCATTCTGAGCGAGTTGCGCTCGGACTCCACTTTCTTCAACTTATCGGCTTGAACCGAATTCGCATCCAAGACAACCTTCAGAGAATTGGCTGAAGTAGCCAATTCTTTTTTTAATTTTAAAATCTCAATAGCATAACCCTTGGCTATCTCAGCGCGCATAGTCTTGGCAAAGACGAGTGCACGACTCTGCATCTCTACGCAAGCAGCTGCCAACTCATCGGTAGAAGACAAGTTCATAACACCCCTCTCTGCTGGGGAAAGAGAGAAGTTCATCCCTTTGAAAAACGATAAGTCGGGGGCAAACAATTGGTTGACACTACTAACCCTAACCTCCGATGACGTGGGTCTAGACCTCTTTGGCGAATAACGAGGAGAGGAATGTTTCTTTGAACGATCCTTCCTTTTATTTTTATTCTCTGTCATTTTGGGGGGAACCAGGTCCACCAAGGGGACTTGAGCAGAAGTCCCCTCCCGCCGAGGTGTCCCCTCCATTGTTGAGTCTCTTTTGGGATAAGGTGTGCGCTCTAACCTTATTTTCTTTAAACGATCGAAAAATCCAGCACCTTGTTGGGCCATTACGCCTGAAAAGAAACAAATAATTCAGTAGAGTTAAGACCAACTTAGTGTATAGTAAACGAGATAAACACATACCCTTTAGATCCATCCAGCGGTGCGAGGAAAGATAAATCTTAAGTATCTTCCGGATAGAGAGCTTCCTCGGAAATTGATCTAATATGTTAAGCATTTTTTTGTCATCCTCAATCGTGGACGACCTTGGCCAAGAGTTATAACAAACAGGATTTTGGGTCCAATACAAGGGAAACTTAGGGTATCCCCATCAAAGAAATGGTGTCGGCCAGTGGGTTCTATTGAAATTTTGAAAAAAGCGTTTTTGAAATATTTATAAGATGAAGCAAAAGGAGAAAAGAGAACTGCCTTTGATTGACTTATTAGAGATAACCACCTCACAGGACTAGCTGGACGGGAACTAAAATAGTGTAAATACACATGGGGAGATGGTTTAAGCCGAAACATCTCAGCCAAAAGCCGAAACCCTTGAAGGGACGCCCAGGTATTAGGGTGTAGTTGTGTGGGAGCTACATTTAAGATACGTAACACATCCATAGTAAATTTATCAAAAGGGAGCCGCACGTGTGAATCTGTAAAGAGACATGCATACATATAGAAAAAATATGTCCTGTGACCCTCTCGCCCATAACATACATTGTCTATGGCGATGCAACGCTCTATGGTCAGGTCACCCTTAGAAGCACAATTAAAGAGCATGGCCACGTTCGACACAAAAGAATCCACCATATATGAACACCTATATTTGGAAAAGTGGTGGGTTACTTGAGAACTCGCCCATTCATACCCTGGCCTATGCGGGAGATCGCCTTCAGCTATCTCTACTGCTAACCTTTCAGTCACGTCAGGGCGGTGACTCACAATCTCATGAATTTCTGTCTCTGATGTATCTCCAGAAACGTCAATTGAACCCTCAGAGTCCTCAGAATCTCTCGTGGACACACTATCTGTAGACTTAGAAAGACTAGATAGAAAAGACATGATTATCTCTGGAAACAAATGCTCTACATCTAACCACTACAAAAAGTCCTTAAATGTCGAATATTGAAGTAATGTCAAATGTGGTGCAAACAAAGAGAGGTCATCCCTATTTACAAGAATTTCAAGAGCAACGGTCGAAACAATGTGACGTTTCGCCTCTCGATGGTTGGATCTTAACAGCATAAATGTCTAGAAGGGCTTACGTCATCACAACTTCCCATATTTTGAACTCTTCGCCTTACCATCTCGAGCTCGGAAGATATATGCAGGTATAACGCCTACTGCCTGGCTAATGAAAGTGTAAAATTTTCTTGCAAGGAATCTCTCGTGGTTAACACTCGAGATTAGAAACAAAGTGTACTCTATGCCTCAAAATGTTACTGGGAGGCACCACCCACCTTAAGGAACAGGTTCGATCGAAACTGTATAATAAACGGATAATAAAATATTATATTATTACCTATCTGTACACATATCAGTAATTTGCAAAAGTTGTAAAGATTATCTAATAATATCAAGATGGTACTATTTTGACTTTTCTATATATATCACAATAATCACAAGGACACATACATTTTATTGAACCTTTATCTACTCAAACACACTAACCACAAGAACATATACATTTATTGAACCTTTATCTACTCAAATTCGATATGCGTAATAACTTAAGTTTTAGAGTGCTTTTGACATATATCCGCTCCAAACCGAAGACCTACACTATTGAAGCCTTAAAGACAGTTGTCGTTCAATCCTAAATAAAAATGTCAGAAGAAAAGAGTGTACCCTTTCATACCCGGACAAGAAGAATGAAGATTTGTTCCCCTCTTTGAAAACGAGTTTAATATAAGTGAAAGTGGTATAGCATATCCTGATGGATCTAAAGTGGAAAATGAGTTTATAAGAGAGATTGGTATTTTGGAAGGATGCTGAAGAAATGATGTCCGTTGATTGTATAAAGGTTCTCAAAGCATGTCGGTTTCGACATTTAAAAAAAGCATGATTTATAGAATCAAATCTGCAATTGGTCATTTGCAATAGACAAATAGGCACCCTTTCATCATCACGACCCGTTTTCGATATTCTTCACATAAAATACTGGAGTAGGTGGCCACTAATCTAATGCAAACTCTTACTTTTTTGTTTTACTCCTTCCAAAATAAAAAAAAAAAATTGAATGATTTGCGACCACTAGTTCCTCTAAAAGATACCAATTAATTTTAGTGAATATAAAAACTATCGTTAAGAAAGATGAAGAATATACATTGGACCGATGGCTTGTGCTGGAGCACTAGACCCTAGATCTGACCTAAATGCTAAAGAAATTTTTGGAAGTGATGATTGGATTAATTTAGCAAAACTAAGTGATTCTTTCTACAAAATTATTCTTAGTCCTTATATTTCATGGTTACTGTGCCGACACAAGTTCTTAAAACCTTGAATCCTGGTGTCCTTAAGACGGGTCAAATTAAGGCAGCGCATATTAAAAGCCTGAATATTGCCTTTACATCTTTATTTGTAGGAAAGAATATAATCATTTGTAAGAAATGTCTATAAAAAATTGAGTTGATTACACCAAAAGCTGTTAAGATGGTCCAATTACAATTAAAATTATGACATATTAATTACTATATTTTTAAATAAAAATAATTGTAATTTTATTATTAATTAAATTATAATTTTAATCTAATGATAAGAATTCGACCCCATCAGTTCTATCTCAAGGTTAAAAATATTTTTTCCGTAAGAGAAGTGTACTAATGTTGAAGACTTACTTTGATATCAATTCAAATGAGTCTCTAGATGTATCTTCTCGGAAAAAAAACTCAATAAAAATATCATCTTTATAACTCTGTTTGTGGATAAATAAATAATTATTTTATTTTAGTGTAACGTAATTTGTTGGTTATAGATTGAATTTTTGTTCGAACCTTTCTATATATAATATTGACATAAATTTAAATATGAAAAATTATTATTCAAACGTACTTTTTTTAATCAGTATTTATATCATAATATTTTTAAAATATAAAATTTATTTATAATTTTAAGAAAAAGTAAGAATATAAATAAATAAAATTTTGCATAATTTTATTTATATTAATTTCATAATTATCTATTTAATATATTATGTTATAACTGTTTATATTTATAATTATTCTGACAGAAATTTTAACTATATTTTTTGTTAGGATATTTAAAAAATAATTATTAAAATATTTTTAAGATATTGATTATATTTTTAAAAATATTATATCGTTTATAAATAAAAATGGTTATATAAATACATTATAATCTTTTTTATAATTTAATTAAAATCTATTTTTTTAATAATTTTTAACTTATAAAAAATAAAGTGAAAAATCAAGTTTTATAAAATTAAATGCAATTTCTTTTATTAAAACATAATTTATGTTATATCTTAACATTATTTAGTTTGTTATCATATTTTTATCTTATTATATTCTTATCATATAACATTTTATTTTATTAAATCATATTCTTCTATTTTATTATATTGTGTTTACTAAAAAAGTTTTTAAAATTTAAAACAGATATAATTTATATACATTATTTTCTCTAAACTCATTAAGACGATTTTAGAAACAAAGAATTTAACAAAAGTTGATATTACACATGAAATTATTCCCAATCAAAATTTGCTAACGTAGTCGATGCCTTTTAACGCTTGCTTTAACGATTTTAATATTTAAGTAATTTTTTTATAGAATTTAAATTTATATAACACTATGAAAACTACAAAAGTTAAGACATGGAACCTATTTAAATAACACATTAAAGGCCTAAATTTTTTAATGAATAATAAATCCCGGATTTATCGGAAAGTTGGGGGATTGGTGGGTGGGAATTGCAGTCTATTATTAAAAATGCAGGGCTGCTCAGCCTTAATTAAGTTTAATTTTCAAAACTTTGAAAAACAAAACCTAATTTGTTACTTGTACTAAAACCTCAACCCTGTCACTGGTTATTCAACGCTAGAAATTATCGTGTACAGGAATAAAAAACATCAATTTCTCCATTACTAGTTTTGAATGGGCCAAAATATACTCTTTGCAAGATCTCTCATAGGCTTTTTCTTCCTGTACCCCTGATTTTCCTCCATAAATTTGAATATTGTAAATTTACCCTTTTAAAACAAAACATAACATCCTGGCCAGTTGGTGATAGAGTGTTTGTATATATTGTGGATATGAGTTAACTTAGTATTGCTTTCACAAGTCATTCCTGACTTGATTAAATATTTTTTATTAAATAACACTTAACTTTACGAGTATTGTTTTTGAATTATAGTTATTTTTAGCTAATCTTGTTAAAAAGTAGTTTTTCTAAAATATTTTTGGCTTAATCAAGCACTATTTGTATTACAACCACTCTAAATTTATTAAAGAGTATTTTTTACTAAGTCATTCCTGGTTAAATGAGTATCTTTTGGATTCCTAGCCACTCCTAACTACTTCATTCACGCCTGACTAAGGTAGAAAGGTTAAGTGTTTGAATGATCATTAAATCATTAGGTTTGCATACTAGGGAGTGTTTGTGTTTCACGAGGATACAAGATTTAGGTTTTGTCTCGTAGTACAAATCATTGATTTAGCTTTCTAAGGAAGGATTGTGTCCTTTGACGAATATAAGGCTCTTAAGCAATCTCTTCTAGTTAGTTGGATGACCATTATTAATGTCCTTCATAGAGCTTTATGAGGCTCAAAAAATCTGAACAACTTGTTTCTTTTTTATGATAAGATGTTTTATATAGGTGCTGGAAGAAGATAGTCTTTTTAGAAGACTATTTATGTCCACTGCACAACTTCAACTTACTTAAATATGGATGCTGCATTAAATGTACTCCTTGCAACTTTAAATGCATTATTTCTTTAAGCAACGGTCTTGATCGCTAGCAATACTCATCTCCTTAGGTAGCATAGTCTTTTACACCAACTCATGGTAAAAGTGTACATCGTACAGATAGTTAAACCAAAGTTAAAATGCTTATTTGTGTCAAAAAATTATATATATATATATATATATATATATATATATATATATATATATATATATATATATATATGAGTAATACGATGTTAGCTTAGTTTACGTGTGTATTGTTCGATCTTGTGTGCATTTATCAAATGTAAAGAAATACTACACAATGTTATATCGTTTGACAGACGGAACACTTGTTTGCTACATGATCTGTTGTTGAAACCAATCATCTTATAAATGATGCATGATCATGTTTTATATTATGTAGTTTTTAGCACTTAATCAAAAGCATATGATGTTGGACTTTTGCTCTAACAAATATGTCTTGATGCATATTTTTATGTTAGTCAGATGTAAGTATTTGCTTAGTTGTTAGGAGTTACACCCATATATGTTAGTCTTGTAGATATTTGACTTGATTGTTACTCATTTGGATTGTGTTAATTTATTGACTTCAACAAATTTTAGTTTAAAACAAGTTGTGAGTTATGACTTACTATCTTCTACAATTCATTTATACATAGTCAAAATAAACAATGTTCACAAAAAATAATAAGTTGCATAAATGAAAAATATGTCATTGAAAAGCTCACTTACAATATATCCTTAAAGTCAAAAATGGAAAATCTAAATACATAACATAACTAGTTAACTATTATTCCCATGTTGCCTCCCTTATACAACATATGGACATCTAATATAAATGATCCTCTCATTTGTCACTCCATGGGCTAATTGGGGTGTAGTTTTGGGTTTCCTCCAATGTTGGATTACCTTTAATATGTCCACAATCAATTATCTTCTGTAGTACATTGTCGATCCTTTTGAATACCCTACATTCATTCAAATGACGTAAGTTACTAAATATATTCCAAAAAATAACCATGGCAAATAAAAAATAGATATACAACAACATAATTACTTATTAGACAAATATGATCTTGTTGTAATGTTGGTCACGCATCTCCATCATCTAGACTATGAGGGTGACGACATGGTAATATAGTGGATGAATCTTCCTCTACCCCATGAAGTATGTATGTGTGTGACATAAATTTGAACCATTACATGTATTCGACTACTCACACCAATGCATGTGCAACTAGTGTCACACTATACGAGGTGGTTGACAAAGTGCACCCACCTATGATCTATAATGGCCACAACACCACCTTTAAATGGCATAGGAGGTTGAGGAACTGTTTTTTGTACCCATATTGGTGCAACACATGTTTTGGCAAATGGTGATGCAAACACGTACCTAGATGGACATCCAAATATCATGGATATTGGCTCAAACAACCTATTGGGACGATGGTCATTTTAAAAACTCTATATCATCACAGCATGGGTCAAACCATCTATTAGAAGGTCCTCAAGGAAATCCTCCTTAGTCATCATGTCCTTTTGAAGTACATTCATCACATTATTAACACTATTATCATTAACAACTTGTTCATAATATCTTCTATAAACCAATTTTGTATGCCTTTTATCTATCATTTCCTTAAGATATACTATCTATTGTCGTATTCATAATTTTACATTTTCAAATAATTTTTATATCAATAAAATTTATTTTCAAAATACAAATTTAATTGCGGATTACATAATCTACAATATGTTTCGTCGTTAAAAATATATTTCATATTATACAATCGAAAAAATTACCAAAGTAATTTGGAATAAACATACAAAGCATCGAAAATGAAAAAAAGTTGTTGAAAATCAACCTCGTAAACGGTGTTTGGTGTTTAGAGCAATGGGTGTCCAAGATGAATTCTGTCAATGACGAACTATTATAACAGAGGCTCTGAACCAAAAGTTCAAGAGCAATGGAGAAGGGTGTACGATGCTGGTATACAAAAGAAGATTAAGTAATAAAAAAGTTTAGATTTATATTATATATTTCAGTAATGGCAAAATGGTCACTTTACCACCACCATGAGGTGCAGGTTAAAATCACAGGGGTGCATGAAAAAATGGCCTCTCTCCTAAGTGTGTCTTGGTACATATCAAAAACAAAAACTATTTGCATTAATTGGCCTTAAAATTAGATCTGACTTTTTCCTGCTCTCCATTTTCATATTCTCAATTCCTTTCTTTTCCAGTCTGCTACCAAAATTAGGGTTTTGCTATTGGATACGTATGCATTTTCATAACGGGAATGCATTGCGTGTAAGATGGTAAAATCGTAGGTATGCTATGATCCAATGCATTTGGATGGAGTTGGATTGGAGTTTCTATAAATAACGTGAACATCTACACCCTTACAAATAAAAAGTTCATGTTTTTATTTGTTTATTATATATATTTTCAGTACGTCGTTTTTCTCCTCACATTATTTCAGAAAATGTGACAATACAACAAACACACATTCATTCTCAATAGTTAAAAAAATGGCCACATGTTTGTCAGGTATTTTAAAAATAAAAGATTTTTTTACTTATGTGATGTGATAGATAATGATTATGAAGTGGTGGAGAAAAGTATAAGGAGAATGTAAAATTAGAATACGAAGAAGAGAGAGTTAAACTTGATAAGGCAAAGGGTGAATTATTTAGAGCATGGTTTTTATGATTATCCACTCGTTGATTTTTCTTAAAGGGGTTTCCTGTTACATTAAACAACTCACAACCTTTTTTAACACAAGACTTTTACAAGTAATTCACATCTTAATTAATAGTTTTTCATTTTGTATTTACTCATCCTTACAATTTTAGGTAGGTGAAAAATATTCTTTCATTCTTAAAAGTAGATTCTTAAATAAAAGTTAATTCTTATTTTTAAATATAAGAACCATTGCCTGCCAACTAGACAAAACTCCAATGACAAGTACTTGTTCTAACTACAGTTTTAATGCTATGTTTAATTTTGAGAAAAAAAAAAAACAGAGATATGAAAATAAAGGACAAATAAATTGGTATAGAGGAATTAGTTGGAAATAAAATAGAATGATATCCTTTTGGTAGAATAGAAATACAAATATTGTTTTAAAATTGTGTAATTTGATTGATTTAACAATAGATAAATTATTAATGTATTATTTCTTTACCCTTTACATATTAGAGTTGGAAAAATGAGTCTAATGACTTGGTTTATCAGGTTAAACAAAATAAAATAAATGAGTCTAATTCTTATTTTAAATATAAGAACCATTGCCTGCCAACTAGACAAAACTCCAATGACAAGTACTTGTTCTAACTACAGTTTTAATGCTATTTAATTTTGAGAAAAAAAACAGAGTATGAAAATAAAGGACAAATAAATTGGTATAGAGGAATTAGTTGGAAATAAAATAGAATGATATTCTTCTGGTAGAATAAAAATACAAATATTGTTTTTAAATTATGTAATTTGATTAATTTAACAAGAGATAAATTATTTGAATAATGTATTATCTCTTTACCCTTTATTAGAGTTGGAAAAATGAGTCTAATGACTTGGTTTATCAGGTGAAATAAATAAATAAAATATGCAAACTCGATCCACCCGTATCCAAATGGGCTAAAAATTTGACCTAACCTAGCCTACATCAAGTCCATAATAAGATATTTTGGTCCAATTTAATAGAAAACAAACTTTAAAAATAATTATAAGTTAGAAAAATTAGATATTTACTTAATTTTTAGAATTTAAAACATCAATATAATTAAATTCAACTTTTAAATACAATGATTTTACATATAAATTCTAAGATATGTATTTGTTTTAGTAAAGTAATACCATTTTTTATGTTTTTAAAATATAATTATTGATTTTAAAATGGACTAGTATGGTAAGTTCATTTGGAATAGAGAATAAATGTACTATGTCAAAATTAACTGACTTAAATTAATATCACTTTTTTTAAAGTTAGATTCAACTCATTTTATGAGTTATTTAGACGAATATATCATGTAATATTTTTTTTTTCAACTCTTATTTTGCCAACTTTAAGTATATTCCAAAATGTTGAAATAATTAATATCATTTATTTATTTTTACTCATCTTTTATTCTTTTCATTTTCTTACTTTGTAGACAATAATATTTTTTTTATGACGGTTAATTAGAAATAGTCAATGGAAAAAAAGTGATGATACTTTTACAATATATATATATATATATATATATATATATATATATATTTAACCATGATTACTAATGAACTTTTGTTCGTTTAATGTTTTTAATAACAATTGTACCAATAATTATTAATATAAATGTAATTGTTTAAGTTTTTCTATTGATATTGTTATTCACTGAATGTTTTTCTTGTCTTTATATTTCTTTCATCTAGTCTTCTTATATTGTTATTATTATCTCTTCCTCTTTATATTGCTGGCTCATCTTTGTCTCTTTTTCCTTACATTGCTTGTACCACTTTTGTAAGTCCTACATTCATTCTCAACACCATTGCTATTGTCATTGACCGTGACTGAATTATCTTTTTTTTCTTCTCATCTCATTTCATTATTTTGAGTTTTGATTAAAAACACCATCTTCTTAAACCTTAATGTATTGTTAAAATGGTATATATATATATATATATATATATATATATATATATATTATTTATTTATTTATTAGGAAACAATGTAAATATTAGACTTTCAGTATACTGATTGAGTTACATAAATATTGCTGGAAAAATTTGAGGGAGGAAACACCGTCAAGATCAAACAAGAATGAGAATAAAGCCCAACTCACTTAAGGGAATTACACCACCTTCAACCCAAAACCTTAAGGCATTATGTTTGTGAGTTTTCTTTCTTATATGTTGCTCAACTTTCTCATTCCTACTCAATATGGTACTTAGACTCACACTTGGATACCTATCAATCGCCCCCTCAAGTGAGATTCCTACTCAATTTGGTACTTAGACTCACACTTGGATACATAACAATCTCCCTCTCAAGTGAGAGTCTCTCTTCCACATTGGTACACTCTCTCTCAAACGGAAAACACAAGTACATTCTTCGTCATGAAGACTTTCGATACAGGGATAAAATTGAACTCGTCAAAGCCAGTTACAGTCACAAACCATCAACTCTGATACCACTTGTTGGGAAAATCAAAGAGAGAGAAATGCCAGGGAGACAAACAAGAATGAGACAAGACCCAATCCACACAATGGAATGACACCACCTTCAACCCAAAATCTTAAGGCATTAGATTTGTGGGTCTTCTTCTTATATGTTGCTCAACTTTCTCATTTATATTAAATGTGGAACTTAAACTCACACTTGGATACCCAACAGACATTAATATAAAACTAAATAAAAGTGTACGATATACACCAATACACTTTTAAAAAGAAATTAACATGTATATGACTTTAAATTTTATGCTTTACAATTTGTTTGGACTCACATGAGAAATTAACATGTATATGACTTAATATAATGGCTTAGTACCTTTAAGGATAACTGAAAATTATAAGATATATTTCATAAAACAAATAAGCAAACAAATTATATAAGTTAATTTTGGACATGGTTTACTGTTGATGTTGGAGGTTCAATTTTTCTCGAAGTCACATTTTTCTCCTTTATTTGCTTGAGTCTCTTATCTATGCTTTACTAATGGAGACCATCCAACCTCAATAGCCATTGGCTAAGAGGATAGAACAAGATGAAGCCTCATGGAAGAAAACTCTACATTTAAAGAGAAGAATACTAGGAATTTCTTATTTATTCTTAGTCTTGTTCAAATTGTATAAGTTTGCATTTTTCTTTCTTGTAATCATAGGATTTTGTGCAAATTAAATAAGTAGAATGCTAATTTTTGACTTCAATTAAGCCTCAATTTAAGCTTGAAAAGTCAACCAAAAATCTTAAGAAGCATAGTCCATTTCGTCTAATGAGAGACACATGAAACTTGAAGTCCCATATCACCTAAAATAGGTCATAAATAGTCAAATTTGGGACACTCTTGGATGGAGAAACTAGTCCTCTAAAATTTCTCTTTTATGCATTTGCATTTATGTGTTTTTAGTCTCACATTTTTAAATCATTAAGAATAAGGTTCTTATGTATCTATAAATAAGTTATACATATATATGGCAGAATTTGAAAATAATATAAAATTAATAAGTTAACTAACTTGTTGAAGACTAATTACTTTTATACAGAGAATGACTAGGTATTAAAATTAAATTATATATTTATTAACTAAAATATTTAATCTAATAATTAAAAATATTTAATAAATTATATGTTGGTCAGTATTAGTTTTTCTTTTTCTATAATAGATCATTTGAACTGGTTAAAAAAAATTAAAGCAAAATTTTTAGATTGGTGTAATTGTGTCATATTCTATAAGATAGAATTTTTTTTAATTCCCGCAATAAGTAAATTAATAAATTAATTGTGCACAGATAACATGATTTTATTATAAAGAAATCATGTTTCTATTGTATGTTATCTTGAGTTTAATATTAACATTGAAATCGTGCTTCCCCTACATGATATTGTAAACCTTAATTTATTGTAATTGACATTAGGAAAAAATAGTAAGACTCTTACTTGTGGGGATTGAAAGTATTTGGTGAAATTAATTGTAACTAACAAAGTCTTGGGTGAAATTAATTATAATTGACAAATAATATTGAAATTAGTACTAATGAAAGCACTAAGTGAACAATGGTAATTGACAAAATCTGCCCCAATAATACAAAACATGTTAGGAAAGATTAATTGTAATTAACAAAATAATAATAAGATCATTATTAATGAAATAGTTATAATTGAAAAGTTGACTGAAATTAAATGTAACTTACAAAGCATGCTGGATGAAATGAATTGACATAATTAATAATGAAATTGTGCAGGGATCCACATTTTTTTTCTACACAAACACTTTTAATTTTAATTAAGTATACCATTAACAATAAATTAAACAAAATCATGAATTGTAATTGACATAATTAATAATAAAATTATGCAGGGATCCACATTTCCTGCACAAACATTTTTACTTTTAATTAAGTATACCATCGACAATAAATTAAATAAAATCATGCCAAAGAGACACAATCTCAATGTTAATATTAAACTCGTGGTATACTGTTACAATTTTATATTTCCTGAAAATTGAAAGCTTGTAATAGAAATACAATTTTTTTTTTTATGATAAAATTGTACCACCTATGCATAATTTATCCATTATGAAAATTAATTATTTTTTATCCCATTACTTAATATAGAACAAAAATTACACCAATAGGAGAATTTTTGTCAAAAATTAATGAATAGAGTATTTGATACTTATATGATTTATTAATGATGTAATTATGTATAGTATTAACTGATATATTTATTAAATACTAAAATTAACAAATAAATATAACTTATTTTTTTCTTTACATTGAATATATTTATTAAATAACATAACTCTGTTCAAACTATCCATTATACTACTTTCAATAAATATAATATATTTAATTATTTTCATAATTTTTAAACTAAAAAGTTATTATAAAATTTAAATCCTTATTAATTACTAGGAAAAAGTAGTTTAGGAAACTTACTCTTTAATAAAAAATGTAATACATTTATATTGACAAATATACATAACGATGTATCTCGTTACTTCAAATAATAAGTTATTTTAAACTAGTCATAAGAGTATGTATATTAATCTACTTGGATATCAATAATAATATATAAAAAAAAATATTTCTATTTTTCTGTACATATTTTATATTTCTATTTTATTTTAAATATTTTTTAAAATTAAAAATAAAATAAAATATTCAAAATACTAAAATTGACTGTCACGTAGTCACTAATTATTTTGTTTATTTAACAATCGTTATTCATTGTTTTTCTAAAATATATAGAGACACATAAGACTTTTTTAATAATAATAATAATAATAATAATAATAATAATCTAAATGATATTTTTACTTCGTTCATATAGCATATGTGATTAGTTATGTGTATAAATGTAAATACTTTTATTCTATAAGTGGTTATGAAATAAATGAATATTAATATATCAATAATCAATATATAATTAATTGTGTAATTATTAAATTATTGAGATATATATATAATATAGTTGTTTGTTAGAATGGGATTAGACAAAAATACAAAAAAGTTATACTATAAAAACTAAACCCCAAGTAATTGGCACGGTTATTCTGTGTTCCGTAACTTGCCTGAACCCATTGCCCCTCTCATTGCTACACTTGATGGAGCATTTCTCTTTGGTGGTGGCATATCTCAAGGAATGGCATATCTATCAGGTTATTCTGGAGATGTGATCAGATAAATTGTTGTGCACTCAAGTCCAGTTTCTAGTCTTCTTCTGAACGATGATGGGTCACTTGTTATTTTAGGTAGTGAAAATGGAACAATTGTATTGTCCCAATATTACAAAAATTACTGAAAATCTTTCATATGACTTTCTTAAAAATTATATATATATATATATATATATATATATATATATATATATATATATACTGACAAACATTCCACAAAATTATTTCAATTGTTAACAGATTTATTTTAGAAAAATACTATCTAATAATATTTATGAGATAAAATATGAAACATACACATAAATATCTTAATAATGGTCCAATATAAAAAAGTACCAAAGATTGAAAAATGTCCAAAGTGCGATTTTTTTTACTCATTTTCTTCCTTATTGATCTTTTGATAAAGTACTAATCTTTTGATCTTCCTTATTAAAATGACTATACGTATATTTGTAGAAGATGAGACCATATGTCCGGGAAAGATTTTTGTTTGTGTAAAAAGTTGAGACACCCTTAAGAACTGTTTTTTATTCTATCTATTTTTTATCGTTTAAAAAAATAATATAAAAAGTAAGTTAACCCAACTTACATATCATTGATTGAGTTAAAATTAAGTAAATTAAACTCAATTTATTTTTCTGGTAAAAAAAAAAATATTTTGTGATTCGACTCAACCTACCATATCTCATCTTGAGAATATATACTGCGGAACGGATTTATTTGTTGCAATAGGGTCTAAGACCCCAACTTTTTTTCCAATAATAATATTTATTTTAGGCAGAAAATTATTTTGTAACTGAAAAATTGTTCTTAATTAGAAGTATCACCTTTTTGTGTAATGTTATTTATAGCTGTGTATCATCTTATTGATCAGTGAAAATTATTCAAATTTGGTGTATAATATATATATATTACTTTTCATAATTTTTAGACTAACAATTGACAAATACATATTAATTGACATTAAAAATCAGTTAACCACAAACACTTTTCACTTTTTAAAATTTTAATATGTAAGATATTTTTTTTATTTAAAGAATTTGACAGTGACAATAATGCTACTTAAGTGTTATTTAATAGTTTTATTTTATAACATTTTATTTAATATACTATTATTCAAAATATAATTATATTATATATTTTTAATAAATATAATATTTATCCTATTATAACATAGTTCATTATATTTTCCTCTCTCTTAAAAAATTAATTAATCATAAATATTTCTATAATACGTTATGATTATTTTGAATATATAACCTGTTTTAATAAAATACTATTATTTATAAAATTTAAGAAAAATTAAGAATTTTGGGGTTGTCATGACATTCATATGGAAGAGACTCTTTTACTATCTGTCTTTCCTAGGTGTCATTTGTTATAATTAAATTTTTTTTTCTTTACTATTGCAAATAATAAAAGTGTTTTAGAACATAACATATTTACTTAATTCTTGTATTTTTCGACCGTCAAAACTTGATACCTGGGCCAAGTCCAATAAATTACTTGTTACTTTTTGTTTTTCAAAAAGGGAAAAACAATAAAGGGCATGCTTACATCAATTCACGTGCAAATGGACAAACAAATAGATAACTTTGATATGCAAGTCAGAGTCTTTTGTTCATGAATGATTGAGTTAATCACAATGGGGACAGACAAAACTATTCCTATCTACTTTGTATAATTCACTGCATATGATAAAATAAATATATAGATTGCATGTTCCTTTTCTTTTTCTTTCAAAACCATCATTTTTATGAATTAAAATGTTAACAAAAGTAGTTATCTTTTATTCAAAATCATATGAACAAATTTGATCAGAGCTTCTACCAAAAAAACTATGGAAAATCTCATATCACACATACCAAACATATTGCATACATATAATGAGAGTGCAGTCATGAGATTTTGAAAATTTTGAAAGCAACTTGTATTTAATAACATGTATACGGTAATCTCAAATGTTATTGTTCGAAACTTAACATTGTAAAACTGATTTGATCTGATAACGTGTGGAATAAGGATTTGTTGGAGTTTGGTTTTGGTGTGAAAGAATTATCGGAAAAAAGAAAAATGGAGAGGAAAGTCGTAGACCATATAAAGACGAAATGAGATGAGTGGGTTTGATAGTCACGGACGAGTGATTTCCATATGAAGAGGCAAATGACATGAGGTGCGACAAAAGTGTCACAATATCTTTACTAATAATTACAATAACGAACATTGCAGAGACTATACTGTCTCTGTTGGATGCTGAGCACTGTGTATATATGTTCAGCCACCACCCCTTTTATTCATTTACTTAACGCCATAAAAATCTTTCACCAAATTAATAATGACGTGAGACCTAACCCTAATTGTCAGCAACCACGGCACTGCCCTACAGTGCATGCTAACATGCAAACAGTTCAGAGAGAGAGAAAAAAACTCCATATGAATGCGAGTTTCAAAAGTGGTCAACATGGTCAGGAATATTTCAAAATGATAGGCTAAAAGGGTCACCTTTAAGCAAAGGAATGTCAACAAAAGCACATGAAAATGTGAAGGGTTTTTATCAAGTTGTAGTGCTGGTAATAGAGTTAGTAACCATTTTTTTTTAAATTAATATACAATGAGGGATTATTAATAAATTGTTAAACAAGTATTTTCAGCTAGTTTAAATTATGATATAAGCACATATTTTTGTAAAAGAAGAAAGTAGTTTGGTGTCTGATAAATAACATTTTATATGTAAAAATTCATAATTATATTTTTAATTTGTATGCTGTCATGCACATTTATGCACGTTTATACTATCGTCTTTTAATGACATTTTCTTGAAAAGTAAGGAATTAGGTATATGAAATACAAAATTGCTCCTGCTTCATTTTTAAGTTTTGTGTAGCTTTAGTCGGTATGGTATATGTTAATTATAACTAGAAAACAATGATGAAATTGAAAGGAAACCAGGGTTTGTCGTTTCCATTGGAATATATCGAATACGTGAAGATTCTCAGCAAGAGAGTCAGCATCCTCGTCTGTTGAGCATTGTTCACAACCTGGCTGGCTTTACCGTATTTTCTTTTCTGTCTCAAATTAAACTTTATCATGAAATTCAATGAAACAGTAAATTCATTCAGATATGTCTATCACTATCAAAGTGAGAGTACTGAAGAGAAAGTGTGAAGAGAAAGGGATCGATGAAAAACATAAGAGTTGCAATTTATAGAATGGAAATCATAGTTAATATACCAATTAGACTTCTTTTGATAACAAAATAACCTCAAAGCAGTTTTAAATAAAGTAACAAGATTTTTTCTTCAATGTTGTTTCATTCTGCCTAATCTTTTCCATATTACAACGTTGACTTTCCAAAATGATGATTTGGCTGTGCTGACTTCAGGTCAGGGTTCGAAGAACTCGGTACCACCCATGACACGTTGTTGTTGTAATTGTTCTCTCTGTGAAAACCCACCATTTATATTTCTCACCATTCCTCCAACACCCAAAAAGTCTAAGGTCAACTTGTCAGAACCTCCAAAGTTTACATTAAGATTCTGGGGTAACTTATGGTTGGACTCGCCAACGTTGTGAAACCCACAAAGGTTGTTTTCATTCCCTTGCATGTTCCTAAACAAGGACGTGTTTCCATTGGAAATAGAGTTCATTAACCCTTGAAGATTGTGGTGGTGGTGGCCATTTTCAGCTTTGGAACCATTGCTAGACATTCCTCTAAGTAAAGAAGAACTGCTGGTGGTTGTGGTTGAACCCATTTGAGACGCTTTTTGAAGCAACACAGTGGCAGACATATGAGGGGATGATACGTTTTCTATTGAATCACCAAAGAGCGAAGAAAAACTTGGACCAACATGATCACTTACTGCAGGGTTGTTATTAACAAAGAGTGGTGGTGGTGTTGTTCCTTGGTCATTACCGCTTATGTTGTTGAATTGATCAGAGATAATGGTGCTAGTGCTATTGCTACTTGGGAAGAAGCTGAGATTGAAGGGATTGGAATTTGGAGCAGCAACTGATGAAGAATTGGAGTTGTTGTTGTTGGTGTTGCCATGAAGATCAGTGAGCTGCATTAGGCGATGTAGTTGTTTGTTTGAGAATAGTGGTCCTTGTTGTGATTGGTGTTCTTCAAATAATGTTTGATTGGTGTTGTTATTCATGAAGAAAGCTGAGGAAGGCATTGATTGTGGTGAGTGTCCAAATGAAGACTGATTTAGAGGTGGAATCAAGTGCTCAAACTTTACAGCTGCACCAACACTGCCAATGTTAGTGACTGTTTGGTTCTGATTTTGAACTTGGGAAAGTTGGGTGCCCACTTGGGATAGGGTTAAACTATTGTGGTTTGTGCCAAACAAATGAGTCCCCAAAGGGCTTAAGCTACTGGGGTATCTTGCACTCTCATGTGCTAATGCATCACAGAACGCCCTATGAGTGATAAAACTGTCACGCCTGCATCAAAAATATATTGGAAAAATTAAGGTATACAAAAATTAACCACGTACGTCTTCCACCATAATAAAGATTAACAAAGGTGAATTAATAGAATATAATAATCAAAATGTTACTAATCAGCTCAGTAACAACTAGTATGCACCACATCGACAGATAAAGTTCTTGACATAACCATGTATTTATTTTAATAACGTATATAGGTAACCTAACACCGTCCAACCTAAAGAATTTTGGAACTGCAGAAGTTCAAGATATATCAATTATTTAACCAACCAATTCCAAAGGTAGTCAAATATAAAAAAAAAATAAAATAAAATCATAATAGGAAATATATTTTCTTTGTAATTGCAACTGCAATTTTGAAAATAAAACTACAATGGAAACAGAGGGCCCAGGGGATCATTATACCAAAATATGATACACACAAGAAATCCAAATCGAACTGCCACTTTAAGGTCTCTCTCCTTGATCAATAAGAGAGAATTATTTTGAGCTTCTGATGAAAGTCAATTATCATAAGACCAAACATGGGGCCAGTTCAATAAATGCAAACAACATCAATACTTGTCTATTTTCTACGACGAGAATTCATTTCAAAACAATCGTACAATACAAAAATTGCTCATATAGAAGTGGCGAATTAATGCTGAGAATTTGTTTAGCAATTCATAAATAAATAATAGGCAGCAGTGACAATTATGCACCTCGGACCCATTGCAACAAGATAAGTGTATTTATATTTGAACCAAGCCAAGCCAAGCCGAAAGAGAACAAAAGCCAGCATCTCCAACTCATGTGAGAACAAACCCAGTATCACTATGCCTGTTGCCTTTGCAAAGTTACTTAACTGCACGTGAATGGGAATAAGGGTGGGGGCACTGTTCCCAAGGACCAAAGTTGAACTTGCTTGTTTTTTCTTCCCAAAGCATATCAATTTTGGTACCCCATTTCAACAGTGTACTCACGTGCAAGCAGTCTCCTGCCATGCCTCCACTAACACCCACACACAAACTAACAGCGAAATGAATGGAGAAAGTTCTTGTTCACATTTGGACTATTTACTCAAGCTACATCCTCACAATTTTTTCCCAACTTCTTACATGGTATAATTGACTTAATCCATTCATGCTTATAATAAAAATGCATCAAGCTTAAAAGTTTTTACTAGTGTGAAATATTCAAAACCACCAAAGAGTATGAGAAACCCTAATGTTTCATAAACTGGATGGTGTGTGTATAGTATACACACACTTGAAGAATGTATAAAGTGCAGGAGAAACTAAGATAAAATGGGTTGTTACCTAGAGAAGAGAGTGCCACAGTCACATCTGTACTCTCTAGTGCCACAAGTCTTGGAATGTGCTTTCCAATCAGATTGAACAGCATATTTCTTTGAGCACTTTTCACATTTCCACTTCTTCTCACCATGCTTGCGAGAGTAGTGCTTCTTGATCCCAGTGAGGTCTCCCAAAGCCCTTGAAGGATCATGATGGACGCAAGTGGGCTCGGGACAAAGATAAACCTTTCTTTTTTGCTCTTTTGTACTCTTCTGCTTTAGCTTCCAAGGAAGGTTGTGTCCTCTTCTGTGAAGCTGTAGGTTTTGCTCCCTTTGGAATCCTTTATTGCACACCTCACATATAAACCTGTTTGTTGCCATTAGGGTCTTGGGAGATAGTTCTATCACCTCAGCGTCTGGATCTTTTACCCCCATAAAAATGACAAACAACAAATTATTAAAAAACTCTTTTGCTTCAATCACTTGCTCAAATTGAATACGCACAAGACACAGAAGAATAATCTTTCTTTTTTGACCTTGTTTTAGAACCACGTAGGCATTTCAATAGTAATGATAAAAAAATTTAAAAAAATTATTAAAAAATTTAAACCAGAAATTTCATGCTTTTGAGACTCTGGGAGAAAAGCAATCCAACCATGAATTGAATGTCTCTACAGTAAATTAAAGAAGTCAATAGCCCTAACTCATATTCATGATTTAGGGTTTGGTCGTGTTTGTTATTGAGAAAGTGAAAAAAGTGAAATAAAATTGCAAAGGATGTGTATCTGTGTGTGGTTTAAGCAATCAAATTTAACTAAGCTACTTGCTTGGTGTTCCAGGTTGATTCCTCCGTTTCTTTTGAGGCACTGTGATTGGAGCAACCATGGAGGGTTGATGGTGTGTTGTAATCTGAGGGGTTTCTTCTCTGATTCCCAAGAATGGAGTGGATGAGGAAGCTGCCGCCATAACTGTTGTGCAAATCTGGAACTAATATCTGAACCAAAAGTAGAACCTATCAAATATCCGAATATCCTTCTGCTGAAAGAAAAAAATATAAAAACCTCAATTGCATGTTTTCTTGTCCCTTGGAAAGAATAAACAAAAAGAAAGGGAAAAAGAAACTACAACAGAATGAAGAGAAAAAAAAAAAAAAAAAAAAAGAAAAAAAAAACAACAAAAAAATGAAAAAAAAAAAAAAAAAAAGAAGACCTGAAGTATGTTTGATTTTTTCCCTGCTTTCTTTGTCTGTCAGGAAAAAAGAAAAAAAGAAACTGAGAGATTAAATCACAAAGATACCAAGAGAAAAGTATCTCAG
>Ga0209700_101232_pt1 | contig 52432 bp, 23 predicted proteins | sample SiratroredBW_FD_187528 | JGI IMG/M metagenome (GOLD analysis project Ga0209700, IMG submission 187528) | Root nodule microbial communities of legume samples collected from California, USA - Siratro red BW (SPAdes) (version 2) | ecosystem: Host-associated > Plants > Roots > Nodule | place: USA...
TATAATAATAAAAAAATAAATTATTAAATAAACAATTTATCTCATATTTCATTATTTTCATTCTCTTTATGATAATAACAAAATTACACAAAAAAAAAATATTTTTTATTTTTAAATTGTTAACTTCACACACACACATATATATATATATATATATATATATATATATATATATATATATATATATATATATATATATATATATATATTCCATGCATCATACGCAATATCTGAAACAGCTTCTGTCTCCAGAACAGTGCTGACAAAGCAAGAAGACATCTACTCTTAGATGAAGCAATAGGTTCAGAAGCTATGTCATTCATTCGAAAAGGGTAAACTCATACAACATCTCATCCTCACAGTAAAACTCAGTGAAAAATTTTTAAAATTTCAAAATTTTAGTATGATGTATGATCAGAATAGACATGTTAGAGCATTGCATTTATCATATCTGTGCATGTAATAAACTTTGTAACATTGTGGATAAGAAATCATGACCACATCTATTAAATGTGTAGCTTATTTATTTTCCAAATTATTTTAAAAAATTACAAGGTGGATAAATTGTACTTGCATATACAATTATGAATAAATTATATTTGCAAACACCACTTTATTTTTGTGAGTACATACAGTTTTACTTTTCTTTTCCAAATACCAAATCCAAAATCCAAAATTCTTTCTAAAATTTTATATATTATTATTAGTTGTAGTAGTATTATCAGGTTTAATTATATTTGTAGTTCTTGAACTTTAGCATAACTTTGATTTATCAAATAATAATATAGCAAATAAAAGATGAAAATATGTATAAATTGTTATTATTTTATGCTTTAAACACTATGAAAATTGTGGTGTATCCAAAAATTTGGAAGTGTGAGAAACCACAGTCAAAAGGTATAAAATTTTGGCTCCTGTGAATCAAGACACACATTTATTTTTTTTTAAATATTGGATAACATGATTTTGATGTGTTTAGATGAGACATTACCATCTAATTTTCACTTGCAAACAAAAAAAATTCCTAAGCTATGCTAGAAATGGACCCATTTAGAACAAGTGTGTAAGACTCAATATCAAACCCTAGAAGAAGATTAGTGACTAGAATAACTCCTTGGTAATTGTTACTAAAATAAAACCAAAATCCAAGTGAAAAATAAAAAAATAAAAATCATTTGGGTAAGTATCTAAATCAAAAAGATTAACTTTTAGAAGAAAAATATGAAAAAAAAAAAAAATAACACTATGGTACTATAGTGTGTTGTGAAGATGAAGGTGATATTTTTAGCATGAGTTGAATTAAATGGTTATGGAGGTTGATATTTTGATAAAGTAGCTAGGCACATAGCCCCCACATAATTGATTTGGTAGTCTTAATTAGGGACCAATAAGACCCTGCCATAGGGTACCCACCACTGGGCTCACTTTAACCAAATAAATACACATATTCTGCAGAAATAATGTTTGTAATAAGTTGTAACATGTTCTTTTCTGTCATTAATATTTTAGGTAAAATTTTGCATGAACTCACTCAATAATATGTTGGCAACGTGCAAGCTACTCAAGAGTAAAATTTTACATCAAACACAACCCAACTAGTATGAACTCTTTGGATATATATAAATACCGAATAAATGCTGATTTTTTTTTTTCAAATCATACTTATATATCTACAATATGTAAAGTAAATGAAAATGTAATGTTTTAAAAAATAGAGTGTGAATGTAATTTGAGAAAATATATGAGGTGTGTAAGTATAGATTCTTCTATTTTTTTTTTTCATTGAAAGGCTTTATGTTTAACCTGTAAGAACTGTAGAAAATTTTTAATGGATTGTTTTTTTGTTTTATATGAAAATGGTGTTCGTGAGAATTTTAGTATGACAAGTATTTTAAAGTTATCTTTGTGTGCCATTTTTTCTTTATATTTTGAGATGAAATTTATGAAGTTAATTTTGAACCTATTTTGGATAATTAGAGTCAAATTTGATGTTGAGGGCTATAATAACCTTGTTAATTTAGAAGATTAAAATTTTATGTGTGGTTATTTTTTTTTATAACAATACATATCTGATTTCGTTTTGAATAAGATTGTTGGCGGGAAAATATATATCGGTATGAAAAACAAAAATTTGTTGATAAGATTAAGAAATTGAAGAATGTATATATAAATAGAGTACACAATTGAGTATTGCCTGTAGCTAGGTTTCCAACAACTTTAAAAAAAAAATCATAGATTCATAGAAAAAAGATCTCAATAATTTGTGATTATGTTCATCACCAAATTCAATGTTTCTTAGGTGACCCTTTATCATGCATGCTAGCTATTTCTAATATCTCTGAATTGTTTTTGGTGAAGTATAAATAGAGTAAAAAAAAATCTATTATAATATTTTTTTTCTTACTTTCTTCCACTCGTTTTTTCTTTAATTTTTTCTTCTCAATAAGATACGTGCATTATTGTATTTTAGTTTTACCTATTTTTATTATTATTTTATTCTATTTACATATTTTTTCAATTAAAGTGAAAAAGTTGTAAAACTATGTATTGGGGTATATAATTTGAACAAAAACTCATAACTTAAATATTGAAACAACTCTCCATCTTCTAATTAGTAAGTTATAATTGTAGAGCATTCTTAAATTTTTAAGGTCATATTTAATTATTATAGACTCTATCTTGGTTTCGTTTATTAGAATAGTCACACATAATGCACATACATCTTACTCCATCTTTAATTATAATTTAAAATATATATATATATATATATATATATATATTTTAATATGTATAAAAAACATATTTTTAAAAAAAATTATATAATTAAGGGTGAGTTATTATACATATACACCCTTATATTAACATTTAATGATTCACTTAGCTTACAAATAAATATTGTTATATTTTAACTATCATAGTCTTGTAACAATTAAATATGAATATTGATATTGACAATTATGGAACATCACTTAACTCTATATATATATATCATATTGTTGTTCAATAAAGTAATAACCATATTGTAACAAACACTGTTTTAAGTTAAAATATTGTGATTGATTCAAATTTAAGTACCTGCTATTCAATTAGAATATTCTTTTTGAATCAAGCTTCCAATTTGTGTTGACAACATCATAATAATGAATGAACAACCAAGATTTCATAACTTCCACAAGTCACACAATTACAACTATAAAATCGTGATATTTATAATGTTTTTCCATCACTGTTCCTTATAATAAACAATCATTGTGAATCTTACTTTTAGTTCATAATTACATTTTAGTATTTATTATTTTTGCTTTGACATTCTTTATCTTTTTCACCGCATGTGGTGATTTCATACAGAACAGTTTTTTGAGAATTATATTGTTTTTTTTTTTTAACTTTAAAAATTTCCAAGTATGTTATTGTCTAAATATAAATTATATTTAAAATTTAACAATGGCTATCATTTTTTTAATTATTGCTATTGTGAGTGTATCATTACTTTAAGTTCTAACAATCATGCTTTCAACAACAGCACTATATTACTGGTGAACAAGGAAAACGTGTAGTGTAGAAATAAGAGTAACAGTGGTTGTTTGCTTTAATTGAAAAATAATTATTTGTATGAAAAGTTTTATGGACCACATCCAATTTTTCATAAAGACTAACAACAAATTCAATAGGTGAATTTATTTTATTTGCCAATGCCATCAACATGCATGGAGAATCTTTCAAATTTGTATTACTTTTGCTTGAACACATAGAACCCAATTATCTTAATTGAGTATATAACATAATTAAGTATAATTTATATTTTTTAATAATTACCAATATTTATTAATATTTAGTAGACACATTTTATTACTGATTTTCTCCTTGAATAATCATAACATTATAAAAGTGAATGCAGATATTTATTTTGATAACTCTTATATTATTTTTTCTAATTTTCATATAGATTTTAGTAATTATTTTTTATTTTAATAATTTTTATAATATTTAATTTTTAATTAAATTATTTTTTTATCATCATAAAAGTGAATACTCATAAAGGCTTGTATTATCACTAGTTATAATAAAATAAATAATTAAAATAATAATAAAATTATTTATATTTTTATATTTTGTGAAATACATTTAATTTCTTGTTGTAAAGTATAATTTGTTTTATTAAGATTTTATAATGATTATTCTTTATTTTGATTTAAAATCTATTTTAATTCTAATTTATATTTCTAAAAATATTTTTTTGACATTAAATTATTTTACAAAAATCACAAATAGTAATATGTATCAAATAATAGAAAATTATTTTATAAGTAGGTACCTAACTTTTAACTTGAATGGGTAGTAAATACATAAATATCTTTTAGCATTTAATTACATTGCATTTCTAAATATATCAATTTACAATTTTTATATTTTATCATATCAATTTAATAACTTCTAAATGTTTCACTCATTTCTCTTTATTCTTTTATTTTTTTTCCTTAATCAAAACACAACACTTTCTACTCTTTCTCTTTTTACTCTCTTATTCTCAACTATCAATCCAAACAAAACACAAATAGATACAACTTGCAGACAAATGGCTACATTTTCATTCATGGTAAAAGATTCAATTTATTATTAGAGAGAAAACCAGAGGAAGGAATGGAGGTGGTGAATATTTAGGAGTTTAATTTCATTTAAATTACAATTTGTTAGATTACATGGATATAAATTTGGGCCAACAATTTTGCTCATTTACCTCGAAGCCCACTAACAGACTAATACGCCATTCTAGCAAATTTTTAAATTGTTCCAATTTAAAAATATATTGACTGATATTGGGCTAGTGTGATTTGACTAGATCATTCATGTTAGAAACTTGCAGATAATGGTATTTTATTTTTGGTTAATCTGTATTTTTAGTCCTGATCTTCCGGTATATCTGATTCTGACTCCAAGTGAAATAAACTTCTCTTAAAAGTTCATAAAACTATGATTTTAATCCATCAAAATCTTCTGTTTTAAAGACTAAGCAATTTAAAGTGTTATTTTAGTTTCTCAAATTTAGTGTTCCACGCAAAGAACAGTTCCCAGACTTAACCATTATCAAATATCTTTCCAACTACATAGTTAGGGATTAATAGACCGTGAAAAAGATACTAAAATCCCAAACTCAAAAGGAAATCATTATACTGCAAGCAATCATGAGTATAATTTCAATGCTAAATATCCATAGATGTACATCTACTGTATATAATAAATATAAATATCCGAATACTAAATTGGATTTTAGTAAATAAGGGAAAAATGCTCTCGGGCATAATATGCTACTGTAATGGTTCTCTTTTCCAACACACGAATAACTAGTTTATAGCCAAAGTATTTGCTGACATGTATGGAGAGATACATCCCTGAACCTGAAAAGAAGTCATTTTTTACATAAGAACAAACATACATTACTTAATCATCACATTCGACAAAGAAAACCAGTCTAACTTGCAAATAAACACAAGCAACTAGCACTCCCAAAAGTTACCAAACCTTGGATCCATGTACAGAGTCAAACAAACTCCATTTGAACTTTTCAGACATCTAAACAGCCATATAAAAAAGAAGAAACTGCAGTCCATTTTAATATGAAGGTATATCACCAAGAAGTGAAAAACTTGGCAACACAGAAAATCCTAAACAACCAAACACAGCACACAACAAAGAGAAGCAAGCAATTTTGGACTGGGAATTACTGCTCCCAAACCTGCAATATTCATTTTGGCAGGCCCAAATCACAAGAAACATGGGTCATCTTTTACGACACTCATAGTCACACCTTATTAGTTTATCTAAAAACACGAATCTAAGATGGCTCCACCTTGTTGCATTCATCCTAGGAATGTTTAACTGAACACATTCTAGCAACTAGTAAAAAAGGGCTCAGACAAGAGATAGGAAGCTGATTGAATAAACTTCAACATATTATCTTTCATTTCTATAAGATTGTGTTAAGATGAAAGCAAAAGAATGTAAAACAACATCTTGCCTGCAACAAAGAAGAGGGAATTTGGATATAACCCTGTAGCAAGAGGTTGACTTTTTCCAAGGAACTATGTGGCACAGGAGTAATGACATAGAGCACACCTTTTACTGTGTCAATGCCCCTCACAATCCCTGAAACATAAGAAATCAAGATGTTAAAAAATGAATATGCTTAGAATTATCAAAATGCATAACAGCTACTCAACTAGAACAATAGCTTTTTGATTTGTGATCATCATACTCTTGTTTTATTCTTTCTCTTCAACATCGGTGGAAGCATGACAGCCTAAATAGGTAGAGATCTCTTAAGATACACTACACTAGAGAGGTCATTGCAAAGGTAAGAGACACTGGTAAACTTCTTACAACTAATAGAAAGACGTACAAGATAAGCTAACTCACGAATGCACATTAGCTCATAGTATTTTTGTCTTACAAAATTTGAAAGTAGTTGAGTTCAATAATACAATTTCTTTTAAAAAGCATTATAGTTTCCATTTTGTTTATAAGGCATTTGATGTTTTCAAGACTTGAAAAACATAGAATGGGTATTTTCAGGTAGTTTGCAATACTATTGCAACCTCAATAACTTTTAAATCTAAAATTTCAATTTTGCAGAAGTATTTCAGTAAAAATGATCCTCGGTTTCAGAACAGAACATAATGAAACATTTCAAATTCAGAAGTTAATCAAATGACCTACCAAGGCCGAAACACCAAGGTAAATTTTCAGGTCCTTCAGAATCAACAGCTAAGCCAACGATACTAGCATTCAAACTGAAGAATATTTCAGAGCTTGGGACCTGCAAAGATGCCGGGAGATCATTAAAAAAAATTTATGCTTACCTTTATATAAATAAAATAGATATATGAAATATTGCTGAAATTCCTAACAAGAAAACAGCATATTTATATCAATAAGATTTGAAAATCAAGTTAGATTAGAAATAAATAAAAAATAAAAAAAATTGACCAAATGGATAAAAACCAAACTCATGAAGGGAAACTCAGTCAAAAGACTCAACTATTGTGGTGCCTGTGAAGGGTTAGACGTATGCAACTTTAACTTCTAAATTATCAAGTAACAAGGTAGCAACCATACTGAGGTGTGGTGCGACTCATAATCAGAACAAGTAGCAAGTACATTTAAGCCAACCTTACAATGAAGATGCCGAATTTTTATGCTTCCAATGGGAACTTCATAAGGACAGTGCGAGGCCAAGGCATGTGCAAGTTCCTTGATCGTAGAAATATTTGAATCACTAGAAAAGCACTGTCTGAAATAAGCCATTATTCGTAAATCACGTAGGGGACGTGGATCCTTCTGAAAAAGTACCCTGGGGAAACAAAAAAGGATATATGTTACCTGAAGCATAAAGACGGTCATAAAAGGGCCAAACGAGAAGCTGCAATTTATAACAACTATCTATCAGATTTGAACTTACGATCTATTTAACGAATCCTGACGAGCTGAATTTATCTCAATTAGGTTAATTGTTCCATCATATTCTTCATCTAACCAGAATTCTCCAGCAGGAAGATTCTTATTTTCGCTGGATATGCTTATCTTAACTACATGTGTCGGAGAAATATATTTCAACATGTCCACTAATACATCATAACCAACACCTGAAATGCCAGATTAAAGAAACCATGGAATAAAGTACCATAGTAGATGATATATATCATTACAATTCTAGAAAAGAAATAGTTTCGAAAGCAAATGCAGGATTAAAAAGAATCAGAGTAACAGCTGAAAAAAGCGAGCTTACCTTTCACCCAGCCAGGAGTATTCACAATAAGAGGCAACTTGACATTACAGCGATTTTCTCCTGTCTCAGAGATGCAATACTCCTTTCGGTAATAATCATAAATGGCAAATACATAACTTAAGTATGTTGATGGATCTCTTTTAGAAGAAACGTCACCAAAGAAAAGACACCTGTTGCATAAAAAACGACAGATAGCCAAGCAAGTCCATCACATTTTAATAATGTAATACATGATTTGGCTGACACATACAGGGTTGAACACAAAGATTCAAGGCACAAAATATGTCATCCAACTCTGTCTACAAAAAATTTCACAGCAATCAGAAAAGAACCCTATCCCAACGACTCCATTCCCCAGAAAGAGAGACACAGAATAATGCACGGGACTCCAGACTTCTACAGCATCTTGAGAAAAAGGAACAACCATGTACAGAACAAAATCATATGAAAAATGTCAATGTCTAGTATTATTTCTATTTTTGTATAACAGTGATCTGATGTCAAGATGGGTTCTACTTAATCCAGAAGTATGAAATACACATTGGTAGCAATCATCTTGACCTAACTGACAATTGGAGAATAAAACATGCCAAAAATCCACATGACTACTGAATAGATGTTAAATGCTGTCACAAATTAGCAGCCTTGTCAAATGTTACAAAGATTCAAAGCAAGATAACAAAAATTAAACAAACATAGTTTCAGCTCCCAAATTATTGAGATGAGATAGCACCATACCTCTCTGGTGTTTTCAGGCATGGAACTGTCAAATCTAAAATAATTGAAAAAATGAATAATTTTGAAATAAATTATAAACACTTTTTTTGCAAAAATTAAGACAGGGATTCACAAACCAACCTGGGGTTACTTTATGAACAACGGTTAGTGACACAAAAGCAGGAGGAGTAAACTCAGGTTGGCCAACATCAGTATCAAGATAAGCTACTTTGGTGTATTTTTGCAAGAGGATATTTAAGAGATAGCGGGAAAAGGTTGTCTTCCCACAATTTTTGGCACCACATATAAAAACAATAGGAGTTGAACTGTAAGCAATGGACTCTGCAGCCTCTGACCATTGTTCCGGAATATATATCTCCTGTGAAGGAGAAGAATCCATCTCTTTCTCTCTGTAAAATTGCAAGACAGCTTTTATTGATTAGGCCATTTCTTTTTTGCCCGTGACTCATGCAAATTTCCAAATGGTGCAATCTCAAAATTAGTTTAAAACCGAGATTTCTTCTCAAACAAAATTTTAAAGCATTTTTTCCTCCAAAATTAGTTTTAAAAGAAATACAAGTGAAATATGGCATGCATTAATTTTTTTGATAAAATTCAATCTTAAAAGTGGTTTTAATATATCGCATAACAGCATAATTTCATTACCTGGAGAGTGATATTCAATTTCACAAAATAGAAACTTTAATTATTTACCACATCATAGAAAAACATAACTAAAACACCATCGGGACAAATGTTCTATACAAAAAAAGAATAAACACATTAAAAAAAAACTTTCACAGCTTCAAATTTTCAGAAAACTAAAATTTGTACTGTACTAAACACTTCCTATAAGTAAAAAGGAAATAAACAAATGTTAGAATAAAAAATCTTCGTCTCTCTCACTCACAGCCTCTTCCTCACAGAACCACTCACCACTCGCAGGAACACAAGATGAACGTGTAAACTATTTTTTCTCATTCTTCGTTGATTTGAAAACAGAAGGCCTATATAAAACCCCAACAACCACATGTTCAGTTTATTAACCTAACAGATTTCTCAAACTACTGAAACCCTAACTCTTACTAAAGATTTATTACAAAAAAAATTGATAGATTTTGAAACTAAATAGGAAGAAAATGCGAACGAAATCAACAATAATGTGAAAGAGAGAACCTGCGAATTTTCGATTGGTGACGCAGAACGGATTTTGAATCCGACGGTGGGATTTTGATTCTGATGAGGAATGGGAGGAGAATAATGAAAGGGGTTTTAGATTAGGGTTTTTTATTCCAAAGAAGAAAAGAGACTTCTACAAAACCCAATATATTGATATTTTCCCTATAAATTTTATATTAATAAGTAAAATAAATGTTTTATATAAGTTATATTTTTTAATCTTTTATCTTTTAAAAGGGAGTGTATTTTAATTGTTATTTTTAATTTAAAATATTCGACAGAAATTAATAAATTTTTAGTTCCGAAAATGAATTGAAGTTCCTTTTCCCGCGAATTTTCCCTCTCATTCATGGCGCCCAAACTCTCACCAAATATATTTCTTCTTCTCTTCTCTTTCCTTCACTCCCAAAACCAAATCCCTAATCCCTTTCTTCTTCTTCTTCTTCTTCTTCTTCTTCTCTCAATGGCAATGGATACTCGAAGCTCTCACTCTCACTCTCTCTTCACTCACATAGCTTCCAGAGAACTCTTCCGAGGTTTTTCTCTCTCGAGCTCAATTTTCACTTGAAAACTCTCACGTCGTTTTCTCACTCTCTTTCTGTGTTCGCAGTTCGAAAACGACCGCGTATGGACGGATTCGTCTCCGCCTTCAGCGAAATCGGATCCATCGACGTACATCACAACGCCGAGGACACCGTTCCTCTCTCGCTCTCCTTCTGCAAGGTACTCACACTAATAAACCTTCCGCTTTCACTATATATATATATGTAGCTTCTTTCAGTGTTTTGGAAAACTGTTTGCAACCGCGATTTTTGCCACGCCGTCACGGTTGTCACCAGCTGCATTGGTCTGTGATTTGTTACTACGTTGAATGCAGTATCGAGTTTTTGACGTCATTGCGATTGTAATTGTGACTGCTCCAATTGCATTAGGTCGAATCTTATTGCGGTTTTGACTGTGCTATCAGTGTTTTTGAATTGGCATTTGAAGCTTTAGATTCATCTTTTGGATGTGAAAAAAATGGAAGATGTTCGAAGTAGCTTCTTTGAATGTGGAGAGTGGATTCATGTTTGACTTGAACCGACACGAAATCGAATATGTGGTTAAGGAATCGTGGCGATATTATTTGTAATTATACGCTGTTTATTAGGAATTTGATTGCAGAGTTTAGGTTTTTAAAGTCAACATGATTGCAATTGTTGCTGCATTTTCGCCCGCAGTTTGTTAGGACTGACTGCTGTGTTAGGGTTTTTGGAGTCATTTCAAGCTTAATCGTGGCTGCATTGACCTCATATGTCTGCAATTTATTAGGATTTTGAGCGCAGTGTTGAGGTTTTTGAAGTCACTGTGATTGGGATTGCAGTTGCATTGGCTGTATTTGTTTGCAATATTCTACAATATCAAACGTTGTGATGAAACTGTAGTTATAAACTGGGCTCCTTATTTATCTTTTCTCGCAGACTGCAAAATTTGCACACATTCTTGCTGTGTCTGATGAAGACGGTTATGTTAGCTTGTTTGATACTCGTCGCAAGTTCCCTGTTACGTCAAACTTTGAAGAAAACCCAGGTCTTTTTTCTTATTTCCTCTTTATTGTTTTGAGTTCTATGATGACATAAATATAGAAGCAGCAGAGTTTTGTGGTCGGTTGTGTGAAAATTTTCCCTATTTTAATCTCAGAACAAGAGAAGATCTGCAGTTGGGTTTCGCATCAGAATGCTGTTTTTGATATTTGTTGGATTAAGGTACATGCAATTCATATATCTTTTAATCCATTTAATTAATTATTAATTTGAGCTGTTTGTTACTAGTTTTGTGCATTACTTGATATGGTTTGTAATTGTTTGCAGGAGGATATGCAGATTCTCACGGCATCCGGCGATCAAACAGTAAGTCACTCACTCTGTTGCATGCACAGAGCAACGGTTGATTATTGCACAGGACTTCATAACAGAACTTGTTGATTAAATTGAGATCAAATTAAGTCTATATAGATTTAATGTTACTGGGTTAGAATTGCATAAATTTTTGTGATCATTGTGTAAATGGATATAGTATTTAATAAGCAGTTTTTCTTCAAGACGGTTGTGTTGAATGTTCTTATTGTATGTTCACAGATAAAATTATGGGATGTTCAAAAACAGAAGTGTCTTGGAGTGTTGACTGGGCACACGGGAAGTGTGAAATCTTTGTGTTCCCATCCAACTAATGCGGGTGATGTTTCGTTTTACCCGCATCTCTGCGTTTATGCATAAACTATGGATTTTTTTTATAACTGCATAGTGATTTAATAGCTATTAATATTCACTTTATATTAAAATTTTCAGATATTATGGTCTCTGGTTCTAGAGATGGATCCTTTCGTATTTGGGACTTAAGATGCAACTCCACTTCTAAGAGTAAGCGTGGAGAAGTTAGCATATGGTAAGTGAATTTTTTTTAATTTGAAAAACTAATGAAATTATAGGTTTCTTGATAGTTTAATTCTTGGTATATTGACAATTATATTTTTATTCAAAAATTCATTCATTATCATATATGATTACTAGTTCAATGGGTGCTGTCAACGGAGCACATGTTTCATCTCAAGCACGACGAACTAGGAGGGGAAAGGTTAGTTTTTGATGGATTTAGGTTTCATTGTATTCTGCAAGCTAAAATTTTCTAACAATACCTGATTATTAGGCTGCTTCCATGAGCATTACATCTGTTCTTTGTCTCAAGGACCAAATTTCCTTAGCAACTGCTGGCGCGGTGGATAGGTTAGTTGGAAAAATTACTTATCTAAGTGAACATTTAATTTTCCAATGTTTTTACCCGAATCGATTAGTTTGACCAACTAATTGGTTTATTTCAGCGTGTTGAAGTTTTGGGATACCAGAAATTTGAAAAGTAGTGTCGCTCAGACGTGTCCAAGTCCTCAGTCAACTGAAAAGGTTGGTTGGAACTTTGCTCTAAAGGGATAATATATTTTTTATACTATCATTAAGTTTCCAATTAATGGTGTTGGATAAATTGGATCATGATTCTTAAGTGTAGTAAAAGGTTATAGTCTCAATTTAGAATAATCACTATAGCACCCGTAAAGTTAAATGTAACTGCGGTTGGAAATGTCAGGTGTATTATGCCTTTCATGTCATTAGAATTTTTTATATATTGAAAAGCGTAAATGATATTGTGTAGAGTCTCTTGACAGTGTTCTTCATTGTCATTTCAGCAAAGTTTACACGGAATATCTAGCTTGTCCCAAGACGAAAGTGGACTTTTTCTTTCGGCCTCCTGCAGGGATAACCGGTATCATCCTATGATAGTGTGTATGTTTTTTATTCTCTAAGTTAAGAATATTCAGCTAAATATAAAATCTACCGTTTCTTTCTTTTTGCAGAATTTATTTGTATAACACTCTTCAACTTGAAAAAGGGCCTTTAAAATCTTTTTCTGGGTGCCTAATTGAATCATTTTTTGTAAAGGTGAGAATTGCACCTGTATTCCAAATCTTCTACATTCAGTTTCTGTCCTGATTCCTGACTTTGTCTGATTTGTGCAATTTCAGTCCGCAATTAGCCCTGATGCCTCGAACATAGTCAGTGGTTCTAGTGATGGAAATGCCTATGTTTGGAAGGTTTCATTCTTACTTATAAATTACAATGAGATATTAAGTTTGATGGATATGTTGCAGTTGGGATTAATTTCACTGAATTTTTAAAATTCAGGTTGACAAGCCTCTGGAAGATCCTACTATTTTGAAAACTCAAGATGGTGAAGTTACAGCAGTTAACTGGTAATTTGGAAACCTGGTGTGGTTATAGTTCTCTTTAACTTTCGTTTCTAACACTATTTATTTGACAGGTGTAGCTCTGAAATTGGCAAATTTGCAACTTGTTCTGATGACTTTACAGTAAGCGAAACCCACTGTTTTCTTATTCATTTAACTTGAAATTTATTGACTTTATAAACCAGATATTGCATTTTATCTGCAATGTCTTTCAGTTTAGGTGTGTCTATTAACCGATTTGTTTAAGAGGGTCTCAAAGCGTTTCTTTCAGCATTCTAATTTCTCTCAATATGTTATTTTCAGGTTCAAATATGGAATAAAAACAGTTATGTCTCTAGAACTCAATGTGCATCTGCCGTTCGAAGAAGAGTAATGGCGATTCCTAGTACAGAGTGCAAAATGCTTTTAAATAATGGGAAAAGGTACTCTAAAACAGATGAAGATGCTTTTTCACCCGATCATAAACAACACCCAATTTCCTCACCCACTCCAATCACACCACCTAAAATGAACATATCTGAAGGCCACAGGAACCAACTTTCCTCAGGTGTTGATCCAAATGTGGCTTCTCAAAAAACCCCTGAATCTGCTTTGAAGAGCCCCGCATCTGTATTGAACCCTCCATCCTCCCTAAAAAGAACTATCCGGGACTACTTTTCAGCATCTCCAAGAACCTTGTAGGCTTGTTAAACTACGGAATTCTTTGATCAAGTAACAAGTTTCTGCACATATTGTTTGTACGGGTGGCTTGAATCTCTTCAGCCATGATTTTTGGTAAGCTTCATTTTCTGAGGTTTTATACATCTCGTTATTTTCAGATGTAGACATGATCTAAGGAATTTGTTATTGTATTCATAGGTTTGAAATGTAAAGTACGTCAAAGGATTCTTTATAGCAATAATATTTGTTTTATACCCCAAATTCAGACCAGGCAGGGGAGGGAGGCCAAAAGGCTGAAAACATAAAAAGCTGCACAAATGACTGCTTCCGCTTGTTTGCTTAGACAACGGGTGTGTTTGTTTTTAGATTTGCATGTGAAACCTGACTATCAGGTTTTACCCAATACAAGTACGCCAAAATGTGATGCTGACTCAGATACCCACTTTAATGTGAATTAGAGAACAAATTCAATGGAAAGCATGGCTAGAAATAAGGTGTCTAAAATTGGTTTTGACCCGGCGCTCTTTGCGCAGTTAATGAGACTATTGACTGAATGCCACAACTCAGATGCAGTCACATCTTTTTCACACAAAAAAAGCACTGTTTTGTAATCCTAGTTTTGATATTTAACAGCCATAGTTTTATTTTTTTTATTAAAAAGTATGGCAGATTCAATAATATTATCCAGGAATGAAGATATTAGGATTTGTTTGGTATGAGAAGGCATTTATTTATTTAAAAAATATTTTGAAATGTAATAAATGTTTAAAATTAAATTAGAATAAAATGCTATAATGCTTAATTATTTAATTTGCCAATTATTTTTATAATTTTTTAATTGGATAATTTTACCATTTAATAAAAAAAATAATGGTTATTATTCTTACCTAAAAGTGGATTTAAAGTAAGTTTTATCTTTGATAATAATTGTTGAGTTTTGTTACGAAATATTTTTATCTTAACAATGATGGTTGGGTTTTATTGATGAAATATCTTTATTAATAAATATAATAAATTATAGTCTGATAAAAAGTGAGATAAAAAAAAGTAATAAGTGTTACTTAAAATTTGGGCTTTGTTGCTTGCACACACTAATGAGGGCAAGTTCTTGGTCAAGTTACTATGAAAAGTGAAGAGCATTTATTATCGTCATGTATTGTTTAAAAATTTAAGGAAATTTTTCGACAATAAAAGAAAGTTAAGAAGAGTATTTTATTTTACATTGAATTTGACCTTTATAAAGAAAAAGTTAAAAAAGAATAAGATCACCCCTTATTTTATTTTAAGGATTTTATATAGCACATGTTAATCTAATATGGAGGAAAATTAAATACTTTACCGTCGATGTAAAAATAGTGTGTTCAAAAATCTGTGATTCATTGATTTATTGTAACATCCTTAAAAAAAATAAGATACTAGAATCAAAATTACCTTATTTTATAAAGACTAAAAGTAATGATTTAAAAAATTTATAAAAATAAAAAACAGTTTTTTAATAAAAACCAAAATAAAAAAAAAGTGCTTGTTTTACAGTCAAATAATAATTAACATATTAGACATTAAAACATCACATAACTAAGAGTAAAACTTTCTTCTAAAACTACTTATAAAAAGGTGCAAAGGAAGTTCTAGAGTAGCTGAAACAAGATCACATTAAAATTAAATGAATTCATCATATCACTATCAACAATTTTTCAGAACATAGATACAAGACAAATTCGTATATTTTACACGTGGGAGACCAGATTCTATGAAATGTGAAGTGTGTTGAATTCTTAATATAACATTACTGATTAATGTATAGCTCTTGTTTCACAATGGAATAGCATCCAATAAGGCTTGTTGGTTCCACTATGAATTGTTCATGAAATGTGCCCATTCTTTTGGTAGCAATATCAATTCCAAGATCCTTGAAGTTTGGCAACCCCTCAACTTGAATGCCATCTCCACATATCAGGAACTGATTTCCAATCATAAAGGATCCTGAAACTCTGATTGCAACTCCATCTTCACCATGAGCACGGCATTGAAGCTTCTCAACAACATGCACCAACTTTTCAGGAGGCCACTCACCAACCAGTGTAGCTCTAATACTTGATAGAGATGTAAAGATGTTATTTGGGCCACAGTGTTCTTTTCCAGAGAAACTACATAATGTAGAAGGGTAATGTTGTTGTTAGTGATTGAGGTCTTGAGAAAACCATTGAATCAAGTTAACAAAATGTCATAATCCATTTTTAATATTCTACAATCATTAACCATAATCTACTTAATTTGAACATGCCCTTTATACAATGGTGATCCCTATGGGCCAAGGAGTGTATTTTAGGCCCAAATAAAGGAGGTGCGAAAAGTAATCTATTAATATGCATCTATTAGAAAAGGCCCAATTCAGGAGCCCAATTTAACTATCAATACTACCGCCTATGTAAATTGACACTCTTAATAAACATTCAATTATGTCGTTTTTTGGTTAATTTGTTGAAGATTTAATACCAAGATTATTAAAAATAACAGAATTCCATTTCAACTCACTACTTGAATGCTTAATCAGAAAAGCATAAAAATGTGATACTAGGAAACAAAAAGATCATCTTTTAATTGGGCTAGTCAAGAACGATGATAAAAACCTCAGCGACTAGAACAAATGGAAATTCCAGACATCAATTTTACTCAACTATGTTCCATTTCTTAGGCATAACATAGGTAAGTTAATACAAATTGCTACACTTACAGCAGAAAGTTGCTTTCATGCAAATTGTTTATATTGTATTTTTCTTAATCATAGTATAAGAAGAGTAAAGTGTTACAAATTCCATCTTCATGATGCAGAAATAAAAACATACCTGAAAATCGAGGTTTCGTTATATAAGTTCCTTGTATGTTGCCACAGATCATCAGGTCCATCAAATAGCAAGTAATAATGTATTGTCAACATCTGTAGAGGAAAAATGCAAAGTCAAAAGAAATATTTTGACATTAAGTATCAATTGCAGCCTATCTAAATCTCTAAAATATTGACATAAACAGTGAACACAGCAAGAACATTATCCATGCATAACAAGGAAATGAAATTCTAATTTTCTTTAAGGTTAATTCAAACGATGCTTGGGGGAAAAAGAGCTTGTAATTTCATTTAGAAAGTTTGCAAGAAGGCCTGAAATGAGCATTACAAACTTTATCTCATATTATCATTAAGCAACCAGTGAAAAGTAAAACTTCTTCACACTGAATAATGGCCACTAATTGTTTCATGTTTTTTAGTCACACAACTATGGAATAAAATAAGCATGCCAGTTTAAATAATACAGAGATGAAATTTGGCAGCTACTTACATCAGCCAAGTCCTTCATTCTTTGTGTAGGATCGAAAACGCTTCGAACAAATCCGGCTAAATCTACCTTGTCATTCTCATACTTTGTGATAAAGGGGTGCAAAAGTAGCTGCACTAGGACAACAAAGAATCATCAACTTCAGGATATATCCAATAAAGCGTCTAAATATAAGATTGACTTGGTAAGCTGTATCACATTCTAGAGAAAACAATCTATTATCCACCAGGAAAATATGCAAATTCAGAAAGATAGTAAAGTATAATGCATGATCACCAAAAGTTTATGTTTTGGGTAAAGTGAAACAAAACATTCAGCTTCGACAGCCACAAAATTGCATAGCATAGATGCTAGAAAGTATGGTTTATCACATTAAGGTTTTTCTCATTTATCTCACCTGCTCTGCTGTTGGCCTAGCGTCTGGATCCTTTTGTAGGCAAGCATCAACAAAGGAGCAGAATTCTGGTGAAAACTTGTTTTTTGATGGTGATGGTGATGGATCATCAAGGATCTGTCACAAAATTAAGTATCATTAATTGCAAAGAGAAGTACATGAGTGAAATCACATTAGTTACTCAAACGGAATAGCCATACAGCACATGTATTACGTTGTATGCCTTACAACACTTGATATGAATCATCACAATTATCTGAAATTTATAGTTACGTTGTATGCCTTACAACACTTGATATGAATCATCACAATTATCTAGAATTTATAGTACTATTACAGTTAGGCTTAAAGTTCACTTCTTAAAATGATATTAAAATCATTTCAGAATTTATTCTAACAAGGTTGTTGAGCCTATCGGGTTATCCTTAATTTATAGTCCTATGCACAAGTTAGAAAGTCTCAGCGTGAGGGGGGAAGAGGGGTTGAAGATCGCATATCGACTAGAGATAAGGCCTTTTATAAGTAGATGCAAACCTCACCTTACAAGTCAGTTTTATAAGGTTGAGTTAAGCTTAAAGTACATTTCTTAATTATTACAAAGCTAAATTATATATACTTTGTTTCCTTTTGTGTGATTAATGTTATTATCTCAGGTGACAAGTGATGAGAAAAAGGCATGTAAATAAAATGGCCAAGAGGATATTCTTCTCATACAAACATTTACATTCAATTAGACAAAAGGAAACAGAAAACATCAGAATGCATTGCACACACACCTGCAACATAAGATTCACAGGACCTTCATTAGCTGTATATGGGAATTCTCCAGTCCCACATTCTAGAAGAGCAAGACCAAGGCTCCAGATATCCGCAGGATAAGAATAGCTTTCATTTCGAATCCTCTCAGGAGACATGTATGTAACAGTTCCAACAAATGTAGCACACTGCAAAGGAGCAAATTTGTTTTTTTTATGAACAAGAACTTCACAACATGGTTGTAATAACACGACCAAACAAACAAATTATTCACATTTGCAAACAATTCTATGGAAGCAACACATGACAACATACGAGACAGAGAATATACTGACCATTGCCACTGAATTCTCTAAGCCAGCACTAATACCAAAATCAGTAATTTTTGGCTCTCCCTTCAAATTCACCAATAGATTGGCAGGCTTTATGTCTCTGTGAACTAGATGTCTGACTCCATGCAGATAGCTTAGACCCTTCCAAAAGATAAAAGATCAAGAGTTACATATCTTAGTCTTTTTTCTGAAAGCAAAAACTGAAAAGGAAAAATACAATATTATTTTCCTACGTGTAGGAGCTTCTGAAACATGAATGATAGAATAGGTTCAGGTATCCTTCTATGCATTCGCAAGATATCTGCAAGTGATCCTCCATCCATATACTCCAAAGCTATGCTTATCTGTCCAGAATCTGGGGTGTAAAATGCTCCATGAAATTCCACAAGACCCTCATAACAAGGTGCTTCACATAATGTCCTTATCTCAGTGAGGAGTTGCTGCCTTTTCTCCTGATTGGCACAAACAATTACAAACATCAAGCAAACAGGTGATAACAACAAACATTGTCATAACAAAGTGTCACTGTTTCCAATGAGATTCAAATTAAATTAGTAACCACAAGTAACCCACATGAGTTTTATAATGAAAAACCACAAGAATCAAGTGCAGGAATAATGCTTCCTACCTTCTCAAAGATATTGATCTTCTTCAGAGCCAGAATCCTATGTGTTGGTATATGCATGGCTCTCTGCACAACACTACTGGCACCACTACCAATTGCTCCAAAAATTCTCATTTCTTGGGAAGCACATTTGTACGTTTTCTCACTGTGATCAGTTTCATCCAAAGACCACGATGATGTGCACTTCTGCAACCCAAGCTCGTTGATATTGTACACCCCATATGATCTACTCAACAAGTTCACAGTTCCACCATCCGAAAACTTCTCAATTGAACCAATCAACCAAAACCCAAAAACACAATAACAAAAAAGAATCAAAATTTGACAAAATCATTGATACCCATTTCAATAAAATTAAGAACAAACACTGGACAGTAGTGAGGGGAGAGGATTACTGTGTAAGAATCACAGGGGTCCAAGGTTGAACTTGACGAGAAACCCTTCTCGGCATCGAATAAAGGTGCAAGCTTTTTCCTCAATTCTTCCAACCCAGACATTGTTCTGAGAATTCACATGAAAAAAATTGAATGCGACCCTTTTGTTGCTCTAATCTGAGGCAAAAAAACAAAAAGGGGTTTCAGTTCCAACGTGCGATTTAAGGTTTTTCCGTGGGTTGTTGGGGTGGGAAGGAACACAACTTCTTCGTGAGATTCAAGGTAACAAGCGGTGTCACGGTACTCGAATTCGTGGATTTGTGTTTAACACACGAAAGATCAAATGTTGCATATACAAAAGTGAATATTTTTTTCCCTCGCAGGTTCTTTATTGGTGTATTTATACTATTCTGTTTCTTTATCTTGTGAAAGATTTAATATTTACAAAAATTGATTAATCTTTAGTTAATCAAAATTTAGATAGGTCCTGTTATATTTTTCCATTTTTAAAGAATAACAGTCTTAATTTTTTTCTTCAATTTAATTTTGAAAAAACTGAATAATTTTGAAAAAAAAAATATTATTTTAAAATTTCATGTTTAAAAAATAAAATCTAAATTTGTGAAAAAAGATATTTAAAAAAAAAAAATCTAATGCATCAAAAACAGATTCACTTCAGGTTTCTGAAATTAAAAACACTACTAAACTTTAATTATATGTACAATTTGTGATTATTATACTTAGAGTTTAATTAATGTAAAAGTTTTAAACGTCGAACTAATAAAATTTTCTTATGGATTTTAGATAATTATTATAAAAGTTAATATATTTATCATACATACAATTGTGAATTATATATATATATATATATATATATATATATATATATATATATATATATATATATATGTATGTATGTTATGAATTTATTGTTTCATTTATGTATTTAAATTTGTTATAATGATATGTAAAATATAAAATTATCTTCAATATTTAATTTTATGATTAAATTAATTAATTGTTGTAGAAAAAAATATGAATATGATGAGAGCTAACAACAAAAATAAGCTATCAAACTTTTATCACAATTTTAAGCAAATTATCATTAAGTTTTTTTTTTTGTTGAAATTATAATTCATATACTGTAACTAAAAATAAGAAAGTTTCTCATTCATTCATTTAAACATCTTTAATACCTCCTTTTTTCTATTTTAAACGTGTATTTTGATTCGAATAATTTTAATTGGAATAAACCATTTTAAAAATTGTAAACATAAAATAAGAGTGCTTCACTCATGATCTAAACTTTTTCTCTTTTCAATATTTTTCTTCAAACACATTTTTATCTAATATAATAACAAATTTTTAAAATATTTACACGATCTAAAAAAATATATTACAATAATTCAGAACTAATTATATAATTATTTTAAATCAATTATTGTCAATCACTTCAAAATAAAATTTATTTCGTGGATCTTTCTTGTTTATCACATTAGGCCACGGAGTCCCTTGATAAAGGCCAAGTTCTAACTTTTATACTTTTGGACTATAAATTATTTTGAAAATTTTTATTGTGTAATGATAAGTCTTATGAGGTATGTGAGAGTGAATAATTTGAAATGGTCAAAAAAATAATTTTAAACCATACTTTCTGAATTATATTTCAGAATTTTTATTTTAAAACATATTTTTCGTTAATATTTTCTCTGTAACCAGGAAAATTTTAAATATATTTTGATAAGTACTTCTTAGGAGATGTAAAAGTTTTAAAAGATTATTTTTATCTTTAACTATAATGAGAAAGTGAAGAAAATAATTTCGGAAGTTTCAAAAGCAATTTCTGAGATTCATTTTATGAAAATGAAGTGCCCCTCATCAACCACAACACAACTTTTTTCTTGGACCTATGTTCTCAAAAAGCATTTTCCTTTTGCAAAAAGAGAACAAGAAAAAAAAAATTGGGCTTCCATTTTCTCCATGCCCACTCCATAGGGTCATGTAATTTTAGTTGTAAAAAGTATAATTAAAATAAAATTGTTATACCATGGAAGGTCACATCAAGAACTATTACAATGTGTGTACTATTTTATAGTAATACTTTAAATGTGATTTATAAAAAAAAATGTTTTGTTTTATAGTAAATATATACAAATAAGTTGTTAATTATTGAAAAAACTATACTTCATGATCTATTTTTATGATTAAATAATAGAATTTTAAACTATTAGATAATGTTTTTTGAAAAATGAACTATAAACAAATTTAAAACATTTTATTTATATTTATTATAAAAAAAATTATCTCTTCAAAATTTTATATATTTTGTATTATTTTTAAGTTTAATTTCTAAACTTTTTCATTATCGGATTTCACACTTAAAAGGACAATGGAAGATATATCAAAATAACCTAATAAGTGGAAGATTTGATTTTATAAGTTAGAGATTTCTCATATGGAAGTTTTTAATTACAACGAATATTTTTTCTTGTAAAACAAGGTACCTCGAGGTAGCATAAACTACCTATAATTATTATTTTAAATTGTAACGTTTATGTAAATATGTACAATTTTGTGTTATTAACTGTGTTGATGAGAATGTGTTATTGAAGTTGTTTTCAATATTGTAAATGTGTTATTAAAGTTTGTTTGGAAATGGGAAACTAAAATTAAGAATATATTAGTATATATAAGATACATAGCAAGTTTAGACGTTCATAAGTATTTAAAAATGAGATTAATTTCATGCTTTTTAGAATTAAAATATAAATTTATATATTTTGTTATTTTTTAATATATGTAGTTGTAATGACTTGAAATTTAAATAAGAAAGATGTTGAAACAAATCTATCCTATTTTATTTTATTGTGGTTGAAAATCGTGGTTGAACTTTAAATTAGAATGTTGTTGAAAAGTAATTCTATTTTACATATAGAATTACCTTACGAGTTAAATGCTTAAGAATATATTTTTACTCATGAGTTGTTTTATGTTACTTTTCTTAATGTAAGAACTATTGTGATATACTTAATTATTATTATTTTATAAGAAAGTTTAGAATATAATTATTAAAAAATCAATAGTTAATGATTTTTATCAATATAACAATAAAGGTACATAAAAAAAATGTTTATACAAAGATAATTTAAGGTGATATAATAAAAGTTTGAATGAAGAAATTTAATCTTAACCATGTTACGTCCATTGTTGTTTAGTTATCTTATTTTAATTTTTTAATAATTTTCTTTATTAAAGACAACTAAAACTTAATATATATATATATATATATATATATATATAGCAATACATACATAAATTAAAACTCAAATAAGTAAAAGTTATAAACTAACTCCTTGCAAAATCGATAATCCTATTTATAGGTATTTCTTAAATCGATAAAATGAATAAAATATTAGTTTATAGTAAGACTTATTAAATATAGGTCTTCCAAAAAGTGTCAATTTATATTGAATTACAATAATGAAGTTGAAGTTTGCATATCAATAGTATTTAAAATGAATGAGATATAATTTGCTAAATAATATACGTTATTTTTTTATTGGAAAAAATGTGAGATAATATAAAATGTTATTATTTGATTAAATAATTGTATAAGATAATTTATAAACATTATGCATATTCTTTACATATGAAATTGTGAAAATCTTAATCTTTGGTTTACTTGTCAATTAGTTTTACCAAACATTTCCCTTACAATAAATTAGTTGACCAACTTAAAAATTATAAATTACGAACCAATAAAGCAGTAGTTAGTTTATAAGCTATTAACTAACTTATAAGATAATTTTGTGAAACACACTCTTAATTTTACAAACTTATATTAACATATTTTCAATCTTAAATATGATAGGAATGTATTAGACATCATACATTCGTTAATTACACATTAATTATATGATTAAATTAAAATATAAATGGAAGAAATCTTTATTTTATAAAATTAAGTTAACCCCATATGCAAATTATAAGAAATATCATTAGACAAACGAATTGAGAGCAAGATAGATTCCAAAAATAGAATAATGTATCTTATTTTGTTCTAAAGAAGGTGATAACGACTTTAATAATGTAAGCTTTAATTCCGCAATGATAAGTACACCGACACACTTTAACTAACTATAACAATATTAACAATTAATTATTTAATAATCTAAATGCACCATATAGTTGTTGAGGCCTTAATTAATCATAAAATGGGTTCCAATTTAATAATCACAAGAAAAAAAAATAATGACTGTTATTGGAGTATGGTGAAGTGGGTCAGCTCACAAATCCATCATACTTATTCCAAAACCATTTTTTTTTTCACGATATTTCCGTATTTTTTTAATCACACTTCCATAATTTATTCCAGATTATTTAATTTAAAATAACATAAAATATATAAAATTTTTCTTAAGAAAAAATTCAAGTAAATTTTTCTAAAATTTATAAGGGTGTCACAGAAAAATTGTTTACAGATAAAAACCAATGTCAACGTAATTGAATGATATTTGTATCTTTTGAACCTTTCGGCCATGTTATTGAAAACGTTTATTTTCAAATACAAAAAAAAAAGTAAAGGTGGAAAATAATATTATGGATATCTTTTATTAGAAATAATAAATCAAACTCCTACTTCAGAAACAAACTTACATGGAAGCTAAAACTGAAATAATATATTTCAAATATACATAAATAATTTATGAAAAAAATATTTATATTATAATATAAAGCTATTTTTAATATTTAAATATTAAAATTTATATTAGAAAAAAGGAAAAATGAGTAGCACAACATAAATAAACTTTCAATTATTAATATATTTAAATATTAACATTTATTTTAGAGAATATGAAAAAAAAAATAAACACAATTAAGAATGTATATGATTTGTTTCGGTATCTAATGGATTCTTAATCTTAATCCTAGGAGGAAAATAATACAGTATCTCTTTAACATTGAAAAATAATAAAATAAAAAATACAGAGAAATATAAATATGTAAAATAATATTGAAGTATTTTGCCAATATAGTAATGAAAAAGAAAGAATAATGAGGAGATAGTTAACCGGTAAAATAATAAGATAATAAAATATGTATATCGAAATCTCGTATTTTTCTTTTACATGTAGTTATAAGTAAATATTAAATAATTAGTACTTAAAAAGTATATTTTTATACAAAGAATTTTTTACTAAACAAACATTTATCAATATATACATTATATTATAATTAAAATATTTGATAAATAATTTTTTACTTATACTATAATTAAAATTTACAATAAATGACATTAGATATCTATTATAAATAATTTATATTATTATTACAATTTAAGTATCATAATATATTAAAATTTAATTCACAAAAAATAAGATGAAAATATCAAATTAAAAAACAAATAATAAAACTAAGTATATGAAAATAAAAGGAATAATGCGATTTTAGATTATAAATATAACCCCTAAAAACACTATTAATTAAGAAAAAAAATTATAAAAACACTCTCGTTAATGATTTCTAAAAAAACACTCACATTTAATTTGGAGATTCAAAATTATAATATAAGACTAGTTGTTGATATTTTTACTTCAATGCACATGTATATGATCTCTCTATGGCTTCAGTCACCCTTTTTGGAGTCTCTAAATTTGTGATGTAGATTAATATCTTACATTAAAAGAACTATTTTTTTGTTCTCATCATTTATATTACATCGGTTAGATATACATTAGTTTTATATATAATTCATATAGAATTCTAAAATAAATTGATATAAAATTAATGATGAAAGAAAAGTGTAGTTTAATCATTCATTAATAGAACAAGATTTTTCATTTTTTTATGCATTTCTTTCCATTAAAAATAGTTATGTGATCACGTACCAAAAATTTGCTCTGACAATATATATGAAAACTGAGTGAACAAAATTTGTCTTGAGCTATATACTCTTTAAAGCTTGAAATGCATTATTTTTGTCTGTGACAACTTTGAGGAATCTGTTTTTTGTGAAGTGATGATATAGAAGCAATAATGGAAGCTACACTGTTTCTTTTTATATGTATTTTCTTTCTTTCCCAAATGAGCAATAATTGAGGAGAACACAGTGTATATACACAAATTCAGAGGACAAAGATTTGCATGAGATATCTTGGAATAAAGCTTTATAGAAATGGATCCTTAAATGTGTGCCCTACAAAAAAGATGGGGCAGTAAAGGGAAAGAACCTAATTTAGAATGTACCATTTAATACAATAGTTAAAAAGCACATCAATTTATTTTCTTTTATCACTTTTGTTTGTCATGTTTGTTTGATGCTCGTTACTCATTGTTATAAATAACTATGGCTTCATTGCCGTTTTGGACCGTCAATATAAGAAAAAAGTTATTTAGAGATTAATTTTTAGCTATTAAATGAGATGGTTGTTAATTATAATCAAAATATCCACTAAATTATATTTTGTTTGTTAAATAACTACAAAATAAAAGTAATGATTAAATTTAATAATCAATTAAGTCAAGATAATTGATATCTAACATTAGTTACCAAGATTTTAGTGACCTATATTATTAGATTCTAAATTAGTCTCTAACTTAATTAGATACTAATTTAGAATCCAATGGTATAGGTCACATAAAACTTTGGTTGGTAGCTAATGTTAGATACCAATTATATTAACTTTTTAATTGGTCACTAAATTCATATTTTGTACTTATTTAGCAACTAAAATTTAATTTAATAACTATTTTGGTCATAATTAATAACTGTTTCATTTGGTAGCTAAAAGTCTTTAAATAACTTTTTTCTTGTATTGCGTGCAAATATACAATGGAAGTTCTTGCTTATATATACATATATTTTTTTTTACTCATAAAAAGTGTAGATCATGTAAATAATTAATTTCACTTTATATATATATATATATATATGTGCGAGAATTCAACTAAGGAAATAATTAATGTGTTAAATCAAATAAAAAAAAATAGTTAAATTTGATTATTTACATTTTTTTTTTCAGTACATTACGACTTTTTATTACTTTATTTGTTTCTTGAGTCTAGATCAGTATATTAATGATATTGAGATGGTGGTCTTGATTAAAGATATAAATTTTTTCTTTCAATATATTATGATTTTTGTTCCCTTATTTATTCTGCAAGTCTAAAGTTTAGTGTGTAGACCAGAGTTGGTCATAATTACATATATAAAAATATTCTTTTAATACATTATGACTTTTTATTTTCTTACTTGTTTTTCTAGAATGGATGATAGTATAAATGATGTCGAGATAGTTTTAATGATATAAAAGTTTTCTTTCAAAAATTCATCGTCAAAATCTTTAAGTCTACCTTTAATCTTAATATATTTTTTTATCAACAATAAAAAATAAATAAGTATAGGAATACTTAGAATATTATAAATATACAAAACAATATACTTACATCACTTCCACTAATTAATGTACTTTCATTTCTAAGAGGACATAGATAATGGAGAACAATATTATATTTGATTAATTATTTGATCACATTATATACATTTAATCATTGAATTATATGCTAATAAGGTATTAAGACAAAATGGATAGTTAATCTAAACTCATCTATCTAAAAGATTCACTAAAACGTTATAAATAGGTGAAGATTTCAAATATACGCTATACATTTGTTACACATTTTTTTTATCTCATATTTTTTGTTGACTTGAACATGTGAGTATTTTTGAAAACAAAAATAATACATCTCAAATTATGGATGCATGAGAAAAAGAAGATTTTAAATGAGAGGACAAACGTGAAATAAGAGAGAAAGCTTTCATTATATAAAATCACTTCGTTCCATAAAAATATATAAACATGGATATTTATTTTAGTAGATAAACTAACTCGTATATTAGTTTGAATGAAATTATACTTACATTAAATTTTAAACTTGATTTTTCAAATAAAATATACAGTTCAAAATTTTATTTTTAAAGATAAAAATAATAATTTAAAAGAGAAACTCTATGAACATAGATAATAAAATTATTTGACAAAACTTTACACATTTGTAATCACGAGAATGTAAATCACAAAACTATTAGAATAAAAAAAGTTACTCTTAGATAGATTAAGAATATGTCTAGTTCAATTTTGTATACTTTTTAAAATATTTTGTAGTTACCCTTCTTAATTTCGAGTAATCTTTTTTATAATTACGATAATATGATTTTAAGATATGTTGTGCAAAACTAATTTAATTTGATTTGTTTTTTATATTTTTTATAAGGATTGAAGCATCTTTCTTCGTTTAATCTATTCTTTATTATTGATAAAAAATAATTTATTGAGTATATTTACGTCTTATAAAATGTTTTATTTTTTCTTCTTAAACAAAAGTTGTATAAAAATAAAAACAATTGCAATATATAAGATAGATATTATTATCTCATTATGTATAATTCTATATATAAAGCGTTTATGGCCACTGCGAAAATGATTTAAAACTTACGTATAGAAAGAAAACAAACGTTTGTGACGCTATAAAAATGTAAAAATATTAAACTTAATTTCAGTTGTACATCTTAAATATATATATATATATATATATATATATATATATATATATATATGCCAAAATTAAAAAAAAATCTAATAAACATACCAACATTCCCACTTTTATATTTACGAGAATAAAAAAGATACAAAAATCACGAAACAAAATAAATAAAGGAAAAAGAAAAAATCTGGGCCAGTATATCATTACATATTTGATAACTTCCTAATGCAATGAGTATTTATCTTAAAGTTCTCACGTTAGATTCTTCAAGATACGTGCGTTATTAGATAATCTTTTAAATTATTTATTTTTTTTATTGACAAAGGAATATATATATAAATAGAGAATAACACCTCACTTTTAAATTCTTTATGACACATTAACTTTAACAAGATATTACTAATTTCTCTATAACACATATAAAAAAATTATTATTATTTATGATTCATGTAACGTGAAGGAGACCAGCCATCTTCATCAATCAAATATATATCCATTTTTAGGTGCCTCATTTGCTTATTCCAACTTTTATTGTAACTAAACTAATCTTTATTGAGATTTTTGATGAAATTACATAAATATTTTGGTTTTTATCCCTACATCTATCTTGTTTTAATTATTTAAAAAACATTGAAGCATCATTTTTACCCTATGTTATAATGTGTATATTTCTACCTTATGTTGTAATGTGTATTTCTATAAGAGAGGTTACGGTAAGTGTTAAAAAAAAATGTAAATTCATAAAACTTTAGGAGTAATTAGTGTAATTTATAATCCATACATACAATATTCTGTTTTGAATATTTCACAACTGTAAACATTAATCTTATTCCTTAAATACGTAATCAAGATTTTGATCTCGAAATCCTTATAAAAAATACATGTTAAAAATGTTAAGTAAGTTAATAGATGCGAGTATTAAGAAATTTTAGTGCTAAAACTTACGTCATTTAAATTAGTTAATTATTTTTTCACCATAATATTAATATGGAGTATCTATTTATTTTTTCAGTAAAATCTGACTAATTATTTATAATAAAAGTTTCATTTCTTAATTATATTTTTTTTATTGATAAAATTTCAAACATAAAACCTTAATCATAGATATGTTTAGACAATTTTTTTAATAAGAAATTCTAAGAGAGAAAAATGAACAAAAAAAGTTTCTCCAAATTAAAATTAACTTATGTAAAAATTAAAAATCAATATCTACAAAAATGACAAAAAAAAAAGTGTACAAATTATATATTAACTAATTCTAACTTTCTCAAATTTTGTCTTCTTGTCCCTACATATCTTAGTATGTGCTATTTAAATCAATAAAAGTCTCGAAATTTATATTAAGAAATTTGTTTATCGAAGTCCCAAAGACAGTTGACAAAACAAGTATTAGACTTTGTTTGCCACAACCTGCCGACTTTCACCTGTTCATAATCACCTTTTAATAACAAATTATCAATTTTTAATTATACTTTATTCTTCTTTTTATAACTTCAATCAAATCCAGAAAACCTAGATACCTGTGTACAAGATACAGCAGAATTAACAGAAAATGCTTCAATAGAAAACATGAAAACAGTTTTCATGTTAGATTCATTCATTGAATTTATAGATCATTCATTATGAAAGAAAAAAAAACTATTTATATTCGAGTATATATGATGTATGGAACTGTGTAATAAATCTCATTTTATTAAATTGACCAGTTAAAGCTATTTTTTTCTCTCATCAAATATTAATTTAATGGTTGATTTTGTTATTTTCAGATAATAATTTTGGTTGTATTTTATATAAAATATTTTTTTCTTGACCGATTTTTAATCTACATATTGTATTTATTTATTTATGATCAGCCTACATAGTGTATAACTATATCTGATTTTATATATAAATTGGGTGTCTTTTAATTGAATATCAATATCTTTTGTCTTTCTAAATGAAAAAAAAAAAAGGTTAAATCATAATGGTTTCCTATTACTACTTGCTTAGAGGTGTCATTGCCATATTAATTTCGGAAGCAAAGAAAAATATGGTAGGAAAAAATTAATATAAAATCTACATATAAAAAATTAGGATATGTGCGAAGAGAATTTAAGAACAAGTTTAATTTTAACTTTTTCATTTTCTAAAGTGGTGTTTGATAGAATCAATTGATTAGTTACTTAAAAATGAAAACTAATTAAAAGTTACAAAAATAAACAACTGTTAATTGACTTATTAAATTAGAAACATTTAGTAATAACGGTAAAGGCACAGTAATATAAAAGGGTACATCTTATATATCACTTTCACATAATTTTTTTACTTTATAAAAAGTATTGAAATAGTTATATATAAGATTGTACTTTCTATATACATGTTGCCAAGTTAAAATTTCTGCACTCTCAATCAACCACACATTTATCACTGATAACGACTTTACAAAATTTGAAAATATATATAAAAAAAGTCTTAACTTTTACATGTTAATGCATAAATTATTTACTATAGTTTTGTGGGGGTTGATCACATTGCAAGATAATTAACCTAGATATTCTTGCACAGTGTTTGACATTATTATAAAGGTTTTGTCATAGTCATTCTTTTTCAATTTGTTTCCTCATTTTGTTTTCTTTTTCCACTCTTTCTCACAAGAAAATGCTCTTTGCCTCTCTATGTCGTTTTTCTGTTTGTCTCACTATTAATTTGCGGGTTTCTCTCATCTTGTCTTGCAACTAACTAGGGTTCTTCCCTCAACTCTCACATCCAACAGTGACTTCCCAGAACTCTCTCTCTCAGTTAGGTGCCACACTTTTTCACACCCAAATATTAAAGATTTAACAGATCTTCAAAGACCAAGCCTGCACCCACATTTAAGGTAATCATATTATATACATTTTTGTTAATTTCTTCAATGAAACCTAGCTAGTTAGCTAGCTAGCTTCACCAGGTATATATATATATATAGTATCTTTTTTCATCCCAATTATGTAATTTACCTCTTTTATTTGGAAACTTTGCCTTATAAATTAGTGTTCAGAGGTCGGATCAGGGTTTTTGTTTTGGTTTTTTTGAATTTCTTGAGAAGGGTATAGATATATACATATATTCTGGGTGATTGGTGTACCATCCAATAGAAAGAGATGAAAATTGAGAAAATTCAACATGTACAATCCACCAACAAGAGCTACTTGGTTGGTGTACCTTTTTCTTACCTTGTAGCCACTTCCAATTCAGCTACACATATACAAAAGGCTAAACCTACAGATTTAGAGAGATTCACAGGGAAATAGACAAGTTAAGGAATATGCAGAGAATATTGAACACGAAAAGAAACTGATCAAGCACAATTTATAAAATTTTCATGCATAATTATATATATATATATATATATATATATATATATATATATATATATATATATATATCTTTTGATTTCTTTTTCTTTTTAGTTTTTCTTCATTTCTTCTGGACAAAAAAGGAAAAAGAAAGCAAGGGTTCTGGGTACTGAGAATCTGTAAATAGTAGCACTCAGTTTCAAAGAAGACTTTGGCACAAAAAGTTAATAGAAAAAAGTTCAAAAAGTATAGCAGCAGCAAAGTGCTTTAACAAACAGGCAAAGTCTTCATAACCCTAAGTTTAATTAGACATATATACATGGAAGAGATTAATTAAGTTCCCAAATAGCCCTATTACCTTCTAATCACTTCAAAATACTCAGATATATCTATCTATTCACATGTCCATATATATGATCACTAAAATGGTTCAATATTAGTAATATCTGTTTTTGTTAATGGTTAAAGACACGAACACAATACTAAATACTGTCTGTTTTTTTTAACGGTTAAAAACACAACCACGATTAATATTAAATATTGTCTGTTTTAGTTAATAGCTAAAAACATGAACACGATCAATACTGAATACTGTCTCTTGTTGTTAACGGTTGAAAACACGATCAATACCTTAATTCCCCAATACTATGAAGAGATTTGTGATTGTTATTGATTGGTATATAGTGTTTTGTGGTTGTGAATTTGAGGTAAGTGAAGATCATGGCTTCTTCTAGCTACTCCAATTCTCCATGTGCAGCCTGCAAGTTTCTGAGGAGGAAATGCATGCCAGATTGCCTTTTCGCCCCATATTTCCCCCCAGAGGAGCCTCAGAAGTTTGCAAACGTGCACAAGATCTTTGGTGCAAGCAACGTGAGCAAGATCCTGAACGAGGTGCAACCCTATCAGAGAGAGGATGCTGTGAACTCTCTGGCCTATGAAGCAGAAGCAAGGATCAAAGATCCTGTGTATGGTTGTGTTGGTGCCATTTCAGTGCTCCAAAGACAAGTTCTTAGGCTGCAAAAGGAACTTGATGCTACAAATGCTGATTTGATCCGCTATAGCACTTGCAATGAAATGCCAAATAGTAGTAGCATTCATCATGGAGGGAGAAGCAAGATGATTAGTGATGATGATGGTGGTGGTGGTGGTTCCTCACATGGTTCAAGTTTCTATTATGCTTCTTCTGCTAATTGGAACGATGATTCTTCAGAAAATGGCTACCCCAGAGGAGATATATAAGAAGAGAGTGTGTGGTTAATTCTCAACCCTCTATGCATCAATTATGATACACTCACGTATTAAATTTCAACTCAGCCACTTAGGGTTTTCTTATTGTAAAGTATTGGATGATGATGGGTCATATTCTGTGTATATATATTTATATCAGGTCAAGTACATAATATATATATATTGGTACAATATATGGTATATATGGTATTGTGAAAGATGACTCTGTATAAATATATTAAATTCATAAGGGTATTGTATTTGAAGGTTTCAAGTTTTATGTGAAACTGAGATTTTATGAAAAAGCTGTTATGTGTAAACATATTTTTGAGAGCAATCAAACACATTACAAAACTAGATTTAGTGTTTAAACTCGAAATTGTTGTCTCAAAATATAAAAAGGACAAGAAAGAGCAAAGAGATCTTGTTTTCTCGTTGCAAAAGACTCACAATGTAATTATATATCCACCATTTAATTAATATAATCTCTTCAAAAACCTTAAATGAAAATTGATATATAATTACAAGTGAAGCAAAACAAATCTAGATAAGATGAAATTGCTGTCTTTGGTATAATTAATACCTTAAGGAAAAAAAAAAAAAACTTGTACTTTTAAACCAATAAATGAACTTATCTCTTAGCAAACAGATAAAAGAAAACTTGTCATGATTTTTTTTCATTGGCATGGTTAGATATGTGTCCTTTAATTTTGACCACTAATTGATATTCCACTATTTTTTTGTCTGAGAAAATTTATTATATAAAAGGGCCCCCACTCATTACAAGCCATGTATAGACCAGAGTTATTTAAGGTTGGGGTGTTAGCCAAATGGAATCTCTTATTGGTCTACTTTTTATTTAATACTTTGATGTTATATATTTCAATATAATATAATGTCACCTACCTTTTCAAGCATGCACTTGCAGTTCATGTACCTACTTATATATATATATAAATTATTTATTCTTTAGGTGAAGTTCTCAAAATGGCCTTATCAATCAACCTTTTCAAGCATGCACTGCAGTTTCCATGAACCTACTTATAATTTTTTATATGAAAACAATAATGATAAATATTAATAGTATTATATATTAAAAATAGAAATACATAAATTATGTAAGTTTTTTCTATTGTGCTATTCTTTTGAGCGATGACGTGACTTTAAGTCTTAACTATTTTTATACTATTATATGTCCATATTATCATTTTTATTCTCATATAAAAAAAACTCATTTTATACATCGTAGTCTATAGTCCATATAAATTATTATATTAAATATATATTTTATATGGAATACTTATAGAACAATTTCAAACCGAAATAAAGTTACTCCCTCCCTCCCACTATGTCTTTCCGTTTTCTCATCTTTCCCAAAAATAAAAAGACTTAATGCGAACAAACTTTTGGTAGTGTTATATATATATATTGTTTTTATAAGAATATTTAAAAAATGTGAGTGAGTAAGTTCAGGTAAAATGATCAACTTCAACTGTTAAAATTTTTATTTCCAAATTTGAATTAATTGAGGAGTACCTGCAAGAATATTTCGACATTCAAGTTAAAATGAATATAGGCAAATGAGTGTAGGGACAATAGTCATATCTGTGTGGTATCCTTTTTATTTATAAGGATGATATTGGGTCTGTCTCTAGTCTTTCAAAATCCACTATTATCAGTTTGATTAATAGGGTGATTCTCACAAATCACTTAATTTAGTACTTGTTTTAAGATGTTATATGAAAATTTAAGTTTAGGATAAGCTTCTCAAATCATTCTTAAATAACAAGTTTAAGGATCATTACCGAGCTATACAAAAATTTAGTCTTTCTTTTCATTATCTGACTCACTTCGAATAATAAATTAAATATATATATATATATATATATATATATATTTTGTAAACTAATTGCTTACTTAACCTTTCATATTTATATATATGGTAAGAAGCGAGAGTGTTATGGTGTTGACTTTCCTTGTGAATGTTAATTAAGTTGGGTTTTGTTTTTCCAAAAGAAAGAAGAAAGAAAATGAGATAAAATATTGATATGATGTTTTGGGCAAAGGAACTATTTGCATGTCTTGCCTCCATTTCAACACGATGAGTGTGGCACAGATGCCTAGGGATATAGGATCTATGAAGGGGATTGTTTGTGTTGTTGTTCACGCATGCCATCACATTTGGGTCATTCAAGTTTCAACCCCGTGGGACAAAGGAACGTGCATGTTGTTGCCATACCAGGGAACTTTCTTCAACATTTTCTTCCTCCCACTCTATTCAAATTAATATATGGATTTGGTATTAAAGTACTTGATTCTCCATTAAAGGTGTTCTTTTATAATATTTTAATTTTAGAGATAAATAAACGACTTACTATAATAAATATATATTGTTATGTTTCCATCTTAGAAAAAAAAAGTAACTCCGTTACTAATCGAGTAATTGAAAAAGTATTTGATATATTTATTGGTTAGGTCATTCTCCAGAAAAACTTTAGAGTTAAATTTTTGCTAATAAGAGAGAGTTTACATCTTATAACGCTGATAAAATTGAAGATATTGAAACATTTATGTTCATATTTTTTGTAACCTAAAAATATAAAAATATGTTTTTTTTTCTTTGAAGTATAAATTCAAAATACTTAGTTTAGACTGAGAACTCTTACAAATAAAGATTTTAGTTGATAAATTCTGTCTATCAATAAAATAAAGGTTAGTATCTTCGTATTTATGTAAGAACCTTAATTAAAAATGTTAGAAGCATCATCAAATAAGTTTTAACTTTTCATCCTCTTAAGTTAACCTTTATAAAAATACATCCATCATTTTTAAGCCAATAATTTGCATTAAACGAAAGTTTGATAGAAAATGTTCTCTTCCTTTATAGGTTTGTAATAATTTTATATTAATAAATAGATTTATTTTGAGCTCAGAACAAACTTTTTAAAAATAGTAAGAAGTTTTATAGGAGTATTTTGATATATATATATATATTGAAACTATTTTACAAATAACTAAATATTTTAATAAAATAATTATTATACCGTGTATGAACAAATAATTCAATTAATGAGATACAAATGGATAATAAATTAAAATTATTTTTCGATGTACAACCAACAATACATACGTTTGTAACATAAATGGGGAAAATAAATATAATTTTGAAATATAATTAACTTTTTTTAGTGATGATATAAAATAATATCCTATAATAACGTGTTTTAATTATGTTGAAATACGGGATTAAAGAGTGGGATAAAGGAGTGTATGTGATGGGTCGGTAGTGTGAGAATCACGTTATTATAAAAAAGGAAGAGAAAACATTTTTTGATTGAAAAACATTTATTATAAAACTACGAGTATTATAAAACTTATACATTTAAATAGTAAAATGTTAAAAATAACATGAAATAATAAGATATATAAAAAAATTATATAACTCACTCATGTAATATAATGGTACATTGAAGATGATCCTATTCAATTTTATAGGTTGATCTAAGATGATAGATTATCTTAGCAAGCTATATTAAATGTATCATATCATATTATTATATCATTATTGATGTGATGGTATAATATTATTTTTTTAAAATGAAATTAAATTAAATACTAATGTGAGAATTTGAATGTTTAATGTCTGGGGCTTTGAATTTTACATATTATTAATATAAAAAAAATTATTATCACTTAGCTAAATATTAACGTAAATATAATTTTTGGAGCAATTATTATTAAAAACAATTATATATTATTATTTGTAATCAAATAATGATATAAAATAGTTTAAACACAAAACTATCAATTATTGTTCATAAAACTGTTGGAATTATATATACATATTACCAATTTTAAAAGATTACAAACTTTATTACAATTTTTTTAGTAAAAGAAGTTGAAAGCTTTTATCACATAAATTAAATGAGCGTGTTATTTTTCTACTATAATTGATTATTAGATTCTTCACACCTTGTTGGAGAAAAAACATTACTTTCATATTGAATAAATAATATTAAAGGGTAAATTAATTTACTTTTTTTTCTTAAAAAAAGCATGTACTAGTTATTTGTATTTTTTAAAAATTGTAATTATCATGATAGGTTAAGATTGGCAATAACCATAAGTGACTAAAGTTTAGCCAGTTCGAATATAAAATGTAAAGAACTAAAATATAATAAAAAGGAATAGATTACATTATGTTTCTATCTTTGTTAATTTTTTTTATTTCGTAATTATTAAGGTGTGGTATTTATTTGTTAAACAATCGTTTGAAATCACAGAAGAAAAAATGAAAGAAAAATCGAAATTAATTTATTTATAATTTAAAGAAAACAATTTATCAGAACTATAATATCTAAGTTTTTTTTTTAAAAATTTGATAATTTTTATCTGCATATAAGTTAATTTTAATTTATGAAAATATTTATATAATTTTTTTATGGAAAGTTTTCAACCAAATAATTTTCAATGGAATTTCAATATATTTTTTTTACCAAAATTACTTATCCTAGCTGTATCTGAGCTAATTTTATCCCTTTTATTGTTGGGCTGTCACTCATGTGTTGAAGTTTGTCCAATTAAATTTGACTTTGACGATTCCTCACCAAAGTTGGTGGTTTGTGTTCTAAGTCTTTTGATTATTGTTTAATATTTGGTAATTTTTTTTTTCATTGGTGTTAAAGCTAATTAGCTAGATTTTGAGGTTAAAAAATAAAGATTTGGGGAGAGATTAGGGTTAGGGTTAGAAAGATAGAAACTACAAAATAGGAGAACATGTTGGGAATATGTGTCCTAATCTTTATCATTGTTTGAAAGAAAAAAAAATAAAGTTGGTCTCTCAATTAAAGTTTTTTTATGTTAAAATTTTTTATTATGAAAATTATATACATTATTTATTATATAATTAGAAGATGTTATGACATCAAACATGAATATCTTGTTAGAATGAATTTTGAATAAATCCAGGATCATTAAAAAATAATAATATTTTAATCTTATTTAAACTTTACAGAATTACAAAATGATATATATATTCTAAAATTTTAAATAAATTATTCTAACTACAAAGTCATCCTTTAGAAAACAAAATTTACATTTTAGAAGACACTTTCAATTTTATGGAGAAAATAATGTTTGATTAGGACAAAGCTATTACAAAATTCCTTTTTCTGAAAATTTAATGTTACTGCATAAAATTAATTTAATGAACATCCATTCTAAACTCAAGAACTCAAAACATAAGTTGCTTTAACATGTTTTTAAATTATTACTGTTATTAAAAATTTATAACTCACTCCTTTGATATTCAATTATAAGCAACATAAAAAAGAATTGACCCAGATTTTTTTTTTAAAATTATTTCCTTCCAAATTATTCTATTTCGAAAATATCCTTTAACTATAAGACATTATAAAACTTACAAATTAAGATTAACAAATGATTTAATTTTTAAATAACTATATTGTTAATGTTGTAACTGAATAATTGTATTTTCGTCAACTAGCACAAAAAACTCAAGACACTTTCTATGTTCCAAGCAAATACTTGGTTTACTCAATTAATTTAGCACTACAATTGAAATAAAGGATATAATAATAGAGAAAAAATAAGTTCAAAAAAAGTAATAAATAAATTAGATATTTAACTGTTTAATAGAATAGGGTTTACTTTGGACACACGGCTATCCTTAAAAATTAACTAAGATTACACATAATAAAAAATTAAAAGACTAAATAATTTTTTTTTGTATAATTATTAAATAAAATTTAGATTATTTAAGCAATTAATTTGTGTAAAATATATTAATTAAAATAAAATTTTTCTTCAAGGGTCCTTCATTCTTTGCCTTTGCCTGAATATGAAGTAATCAGTGAGAGAGTAACTAACTTCCTCACTGTGATGGAGTCTTACGCTCCTCTTCTAGAGAAGACCCGAGTGCCTCAACCGGGGCTCCAAAAACTCGCGGTTGAGTCCATTTTCTCGAAGCTTCGATCCGCACCGAAGCACCTCGACCCGGAATCCGAACCCGGAAGACGCGCCATATTCCTCTGCCTCACCTCGCCGTCTCCTCACGTCGTCGACCACTCCGTCCGCCACCTCTGCCGCCTCGCGGCGGATTCAGTCGTCGCCGTCGCGCGTGCCTCGCTCGAGCTCCAGGCCGCGCTCGAAGGCTCCGACCCGAAACTCGTGCCGGTGTTCGTCAAGGGATTGGGCTTCCTCGCTCGCCACGATTTCCGCAGCAATGCCTCTTCGCATTCTGCTTCTTCTTCTTCCTCTCACACTCACCCGTTCGTTAGGGTTAGTCACTGACCACACTCGACGTGCAAATTATACCACCTTCGGAAATTGATTGAGCTGAATTTGTTTTAAGTAGTTTTTCTTTGTGCTGGATAAAAAAATATTGTGAGATTCACTTCTCATTTGCTTCTGTAATGAAATCGTGAGAATTCGAAATCAAGTTTGATCAAAATATTTTGCGAGATTAATACACTTGTTAGGCTGAAGAAGCTAAAAGATAGAAACTCAATTATAATTACTGAAATGAGTTGAGTTTGTTTTAAATTGAGGAAATTCAGTTAGAGAAAAAAAAAGTTGGGAAGGACATGGAGAGGGAGAATGATACTTTTCATGAACTGGTTGATTTATGGGAATTATATTATTGGTTAGGTAGAAAAAGTTGCATTGTGATGGATCACTGTTACCATGTGCAAATATTGTTGTAATTGACAAGGGAGCAAAACAATAAACCCTGAGAATTTTGTATAACTTGGTGCATTAGTTAACTTCCGAGTAAGGTTCCATCACTGCAAGTGCTATTTGAAACCTTGCTCCTGAGCGTTGAATGAAGTGTGATATTTTATTTAATGCTTGGCAGGTGTTGTTGTGCCGGCCAGAGGTTCAGTCTGAACTTCTGCAGCAGGTGTTGCTGTTTATGTTGCAGAATAAGCAGGTGGGAATGGTGCGCGTTTGTGAGTTTTTAAGGCCATTGTTGAATGTCTCAATCATAAAATTGTTAGTTTCGGAATCGTCCTCTTCCTTGTTTGCCATGCAACTGGTATCGTCTATGGTGACTTTCTGTTGCTCTTTTCCACATGAGTCCATGCCTGTTTTTAAGCTGCTGATTGAGTGCCTGAAGTATCTTCCTCATGAGGGATCTGAAGTAAGTGTAGTTATGAGAATAAGCTTTGGATATGTTGTGTTAAATTAGTTCTTTGTTCGTTATGTTTGATTAGTTTAGTGATAGTGAAATGATTATCTTGTTGCTGGTTTTGTTTTGGGACCTTCCCAGGACTACAGGAAATTAGTATTTGTTGTAGAACATATGGTGGAGGCATATATAGTTGTACTGAAATCTTTGGCTGGACAGAAATCAGTATGTCCCTTGTAATTTAAACTTCTCGTTTATGATGATGTTTCCTGCTTCAATTTAATTAATGCCTTGCTCTTGTAATTATCAGCTGATAACTGAAGCTCAACTGTGTGCTGTTGAATTTCTGGAAACAATTCTTTCTCTATCTACATGTCTTCAATGGCACCCTGGTGGTTATGAGCCAGTATGTGAACACTTTATGCGCTTGTTAACTGTACAGAAAGATATTGGGTTAGCATGGTTACCTCGTTTGTCATCAACTATTGTATCATTATTCATAATCATTGTTCAATCAGAACTTGAACACGAACAAATTTCTATACTGAAACTCCTTCTCTTGATCCTGAAGTGGAAATATGATAGTGGTATGTTTTCTATAGCTGTCTCGATTTTGAGGTTTACGCATGCATGCAAGTCGAATGCACTTGATAAATGTAGGATACTGCTTTTTTTAAATGCTATTTTTATTTTTTTTTTCATTTTCCATCAAGTTTTAAGTCAATCTCTACAGTGGTCATATTTCATATTTTCACGGAAAAGATGTTTATGAATTTTTCAGGATACTGCTTTTTCATACTCTTTCTTTGTCTAGTTGCAAAGAATTGGGTTCAGGATTTTAGGTGGTAGTTGGCACTTAGACTAAGTTTACAATATGCACACCACCTGTACATGATTCCACTGAAACATTTCTTTTTGGCTCCTGTTGTAAAATGCTCTCTGCTCGAATTCATCAAATAATCCCTCTAATTATGCTCATTCGATACTGCTCTTAGTATCATCATTTTTTTATAACCTATTTATTGTAATAATTTATTCTTAACCATGCAGATGCTGCTATAAGCGGGACTGAATTCTCTTTATTATTTGAAGAGACTTTGTTTCTTCTTCCCATTCTTAGTCTCATGTCTTCCCCTTCCAAATCTGTTAAAGGATTGGCAACTGATTTGCTTCACCTTTTGGAGAAGCTCCTTGCCAACATGTTTGTGGCTGCAAAAGATAAACTAATTGTTGAGGAGGGAGTTCATTTTCTTAGCACGCCAGGAATTATAGTTTTTAGACTTTTGCGTCATCTGTGGTATCAGGTATTTGTCCGGCATATCATTCTTTTTTCTGCTTAAACGTTTATTTATATTATCTATGCAAATTGTATATACTTTCTGACAGAAGCATTTATATGCTGTAGTCCTGAGTGAATATATGCAAATTCACAATTTATGTGACTGGGAAAGGGCAGTAAAATAATGTATATTGTACCTATTTCTAGTCTTCGGCCCCAGCAATAATAGACTTTTAGAAATATGTATGTTTTTTCAGGATGGAGAATCTTCTTCAAGAACTTCCCTTCTGAAGTTGGCTTTAACAGGATTGAATCAAAGTGAAATAATGTATGATAAACCAGCATCTTGGGTTTCCGATTTAAGAGGGTTCTGTCTGTCAATAGTTGACCAACGAAAATCTTCATTACCTCTCTCACATTCTCAGGAAGTGTTTGTGAATGGTATAGCCTATTAGCTTTTGTGAAATGGAGCTATAGTTGTGTTAAAAGATGCAAGAAATTAATGTTATTTCAATGTCTGCCCTTGCAGAGATGCCCTTGTTACTCAGTGCCATTCTCAATGTTTTATTGATACATCCATCAATGGGAGCTGCTTCTGTCGATTCTTTGTCTTCCATTGCCATTATGGATCCCAAACTAGGAGTTCCTTTGTTGTTAACAATTATGTTTTACAGTAATATATTTAGAAGAAATGATGTCAATTGCCATGATATGCTGGTAACTTCTCCCTTTTGTAATGGCACTTATTGCATGGCTTACCTTTGTCTCCCATAATATGTAAAATTATTTTTCTTCCTCTCTTATTTTTAGGTTTTCTTTTTGCAGTTAAAAACTTTTGAAATGCTGCCATCACTTGCTTCACACTCGGCAATGATTCCACTTGTTGTTCAAACTATCATGCCAATGCTTCACAAAGATACAAAAGTGTGCGTACACAGCTAGTTTGTGCAAATGTGTATTTTGTTTGGTTCTTTTTAAAAAAAATATTATTATATTATTCTTGCTTCTTAGTATCCTGTTTTTCGTAGAGATGATGTGTACCATTGAGGTCCCTTTTCTAGCATTTAGTATAACATAAAAATGTAATCAAAGTATGTGAACTCTGAGCTGCTTTTGTCTTTAGTTGGAAAATTGAACATAATGACATCTAAAAGCCAATTTGTATTTGTAATTTCTGCTTTTCCTTTGCAAATGTCTTCAGGAGCCTTACTGGTTTTGAATATTCTTTGCAAATGACATATCCCTTCTGTACATGTGCCTGTAAATATAAAATAGTGCCCGTACAAATCTAGTACTCCAGATAACGGTTGTATAGCCTATCTTCTTCTTCAAGTCACCACGGTGGAGGATGCTTGGTTTTTAAGATAGAAAATTCATTGTGGTGCTTAAATGTCATCCTGGCCTTGAAACTAAAATTTGGCCCTTTTGCATTCTTCAAAATAACAATAAATATACATGCTATTTCGCTTTAAATACTTTTCCTCCACATGCAGCTCATTACATTCTACGGCAACTAGATTGCTTTGTCGAACCTGGGAGACTAATGATCGAGCCTTTGGGAGTTTGCAAGTGAGCTTTTCACTCTACACTTTCCCTTATCTTCCATTGCCGCAAATATTATTTTAGGTGGACAAGCATAATTATTTAATGCTGAAGATTAGATGACTTGAAATTGTAATTGATAGAAGAAATGTAATTGTGAACTCAATAAATTTGTAAGTGTTTGTGAAAAGTTTTCTCAAGTAAAGTTAAACACATTGAAGTAGTGCTGGTATTCCCTTCTATAACTTATTATTTATTAAGACGTGCTACACATGATTAATATTTCCATTGTTCTTAAGAGTGGAATTTATTGCTAGAAAAGTTATTTGTAGATATATAAAGTAAATAACTTATTTTCTGGCTTTGGTGATTAAAATCTGAAATAACTCCCGACATATTGATAAATGGTTAGTCCAAACTGTTTTTGAATTGGAAAGCTAGCTGCTAGAACTAGCCTGTTAATTTATACTTAAATTTGATTGCATTTAAAATTGTCTGATATCTAGAAGTTAACTTTGCTTTTTGGCAAAAGATGATGCCACACGTTTCTCATATTTTTGGAGAGGACATATTCACCCTAGGAGAGCTCAAACTTAGATCCATAAGTCTTTGATGCTAAGTAAACAGTTCTTACACATAAAACCACAATTTTTGCTGTACTGATATATTCTTGTGAACCTATGAAAGGACACATCAAAAGGTTTTGTATAAATATATGTACAATCTGACAGTTTGGCATTTTGTTTGCCCCATTCTTTCTAACATTTGCCCATGCAACATATTTATTAGACTTTTTTTGAGGATTGAAATTCCAATTTTGCTTGAGTATTTTACAGTTCCTTGCCATGTCTTCAAAATCTTACTACAGTAAATTTTTCCTATTTTTTATTTTTTTTATATTTTTTTTGCATTTGTCTGTATCTAGGGTGTCCTGCTCCCTAAAGGGTTCACCAATTTCACATCAGAGAGAGAAATCTGCATCAGCATGGCTGCTTCCATTCGAGATGTTTGCCATAGAAGTCCTGATAGGGGTGTTGATCTCATCTTGTCTGTTTCGGTATGCTCTGCCTGTACTGTTTTCTTGATTCTCTTTTTGCAGTGCATCCTTTGATGAGAAATCATGGTTTGGTGTTAATAAACAGTCTTGCATTGAAAACCAAGATCGTGTAATTAAAGCTCTAGGATTGCAAAGCCTTGCCTTTCTGTGTGAAGCTGATGTGATTGGTAATTTTTTTAAACATATTTGTGGAATAATACTAGTAATTTATGCATTTACAATAGTTTGTTAAATAGCATTCTGATCAGATATATTGACTTTAGATTTTTACACTGCATGGGATGTCATTGCAAAGCATGTGCAAGGTTACAAAGATGATCCTATTCTTGCCCATAGGTAAGCATGTCTAAGATTCCTCTGCATACACTTATATGTTGTCAACATAGATTATAATAAAGATGGTGGTGAATTATAGAAAAAGAAAAATTAGAAGTTATATCACAACTCATCAAGTGACATTGACAACTTCAGAATTTTTCATTCTTGGGGATCATAAATTTTCTTAAACAAAATATTGCTTTACGGATTTATCTTCTTTCAGTTAATAATCTTTGATTCTGTGTAGTCTTTGGATTGAGATGTTCTTTCTCCATAAATTAATACATAATTTCCTAGTTATAAATTGTCATTCTGTATTATGGCAGCCTTTGCCTTCTGCTAAGGTGGGGTGCAATGGATGCAGAAGCATATTCAGAAGCATCAAAGAGTGTGCTTACAATTGTGTGGAATGTAGTTACCTCCAGTCAAGATAGACAGTGGGCAAAAGCAAGAATTTCAGCCCTGGAGTCACTTTCCCAATATGAAGTATATCCACCGACGCAAATGTTGCTCTACATGTGGACTGTTATTTATTGAATAAAAGAGTAATTTACACTCGTTCCTTTAATATTGTTTTGCTGTCACTTTCCAGGTATCCCAACTTGAAAATAGTATTCCAGATTTCAAGAAAATGATTTTGGAGTTGTTCTTTTCTGAAACAAACCCCAATGTTCTCAAGGCTATGGAGGATTTTCACGTCAAGATAATAGCATATGAGCACATGTAACTATTGCATCCTTCAATTTACTTATATAGGATGTTGTAATGTTAGTATGATTGAATTTGTTATTTTTTTATATCCATCTGCCTTAGAAATCGCCGAAGACTAGTCAAGACAAAAAGAATTACAGGAAGCAAGATTGAAAAATTGATGAATGTATTTCCACAGGTTATATTCTCTTCAGGTATGGGGGTATCAGCTTTTCTATTTTGTGTTCTTTTCCCAAGAATTCTTGCAAGAAGAAATTCAGAACTGATGGTGGAAAAAATAAAATACTTAAATCAAGTCTTTTGTTACCAAAAGCTCTTAGGTTTAATATAACGATTTTCTTGTGTTATTTGCATATACCTTGATGTTAAGCATCTATTTTCAGGAAAGATAAAGGAAGCTAGAGAATTACCTGGTGCGGCTTTAGTATGTTTTTCTTTCACTCCTAAAGATGTGAATGAACATCAAGCATCCAAAGTAAGATATTGACAGTTAAATATATTGTGATTAGATTTGAATGAACTTTTGACCTGATATTATAAGTATTCAGAGGTTAAGAGATGTACATGCTGGGTATGAAAATGCTCTTGTGGAAGTAGCTGCTTCTCTTCAGCTCTCAAGAAATATCTTGCTTGCACTGATGGCACTGCAATCATGGAAAGGCTTTGTGCGACGTTGGGTGAAGGCTTACACACTGTCATATGATGCTAAGGCACAATTGAGTGTCCTAGATAAAACTTCTAAAGCTGCGAGTGACATTTTGAAGGTTAAGATTGGTCTTTTGTCATTACAAACCATCCTTTTTACCCATTTATCAGTTATCTGTATTGAATGCACAAGTTTGTCATGTCTGATTTAGGTTTTGTTACATGGTTTTTGTGCAGAGTATGATGGCTATAGCAGACGAGGCTATACCTAGAGCTGCTGAAAATATTGCACTGGCTATCGGTGCACTTTGTGTGGTGAGAAGGTTTTCTATGGTTATGCACTCATTTAAAATCTTTAAAGATTCTGATTAATATCATCTGTGCCACATGTTGGCATCTTAACGTTTAAACTGTTTTCGAGATTATCGAGCATGTAGTGAGTCAGCTCTCTAATAATCTAGTTAGTAATGTTTCTTGTGTAATTAGCATAATAACATTTGATTGCAACGAACTTTGGCCTTTCTATTGTCAGGTTCTGCCTCCTTCTGTTCACACAGTTAAATCTGCTGCTTCAAAGTTTCTTATGGAATGGTTGCTCCAACATGAACATGAACACCGCCAATGGTCTGCTGCAATTTCTCTAGGATTAATCTCTAGTTGCCTTCATGTAACAGATCATAAACAGAGATATCATAACATCACCGGACTTCTTGAGGTATTCTTGTTCTTGATTTTTAATTAAAATAACGTGCTGATGAAAGTAAGTTTGAATATTAAAGAAGCTATAGCATTTTTTATGAATTTCTCTTGACATTTTAGATTAAACGCAAGTGTTTCTGGAACTTTTCTTAAGTTCACCTTTTCCGCTTAGATTTTATTAATCAAAAGTTTTTTGGAGGTTCTAAGACACTTATGGGATTATATTAAGAGGTTGTAACACACTTAGGTTCCCAATTTCCACTGTAGTAGGATAGTTAAGAAGGAAGAATGCTATTACACGCGTAGAGGCTAAAATCAGAGTCTTAAATTGATTATCCTGTCAATTTTATTAATTTTTTCCAATTTGGTTCACTCTTGAGAGAAACTTGTTTGTTGATAAGATATTCTGGCATTGTATTTCACTGATTGTGTGAACTTCCAGGTTCTTTTTAATGGCAGAAGTTCCCTTGTAAAAGGAGCATGTGGTGTTGGATTGGGTTTTTCATGCCAAGATCTTCTCACCAGGGTTGAAACTTCTGTTACCTCTACTGTGATGAAAGAAACAGAGAAGATTCCAGAATCTGAATTACTGGGAAGAATTATTACTGCCTTAGCTACAATGATACAACAGAGAACTCGATGTTCTTCTGATGTTTTGGACAGTCTATGTTCATGCTTTCCACTGGGTTCATATGACATAAGTGGTAAAGCATATGCACAGATATCTGACAACACTGAGGACTTGGAAGAAGATATCTGGGGTGTTGCTGGACTTGTTCTTGGCCTAGCTAACTCCATCAGTGCAATATACAGAGCTGGAGAGTTAGAGACAGTTATTAAGATAAAGAACTTGGTACTATCATGGCTTCCATGTGTGCATTCACCAGCTGACAAAAAAACTTTCCAGGGGAAAGAATCTGAAATTGTTTTAGCACTAGGATCCTGTATTGCACTTCCAACTATAGTAGCTTTTTGCCAGAGAATGGAATTGATGGATGATGCTGAGTTGGACCACATTGTGATTGGCTTTAAAGAGTTGATTTCCGAGTTAATTGCTGTGAAAAAGTCTGGCACTTTGCACCATAGTATCCTGATGGCATCATGTGCTGGAGCAGGGACAGTACTTTCTTGTATATTGAATGAAGGTGTTTACTCTGTTGAGGCTGAACACGTTAAATGTTTACTGGAACTGTTCAGGAAATGTTACTTGAATCCTTTCCCTTTTCTTGTTCATCTTGGTGGCATGCTAGGAGTTGTTAATGCTATTGGAGCAGGTTCAGAAATTTTGGTCAATATGAATTTTCCAAAGTACACTAGGCAATCTGATTATCAGAAGGTAATTTGCCTTTTTGATAAAATTGCTACCAGCTATCTCATAGTGTTTGTTATTTTTTTTTTCTTGCTTCATATTTAAATATCTTACTATGTAAAAAACAGGAGTCTTCATCTGTCATGGGACCTCTCCTATCAAGTTCTGATTTTGAACCATACCTGACATCCTTGGTGCAAGAGTTGTTTCTTGTGGCACAGAATTCTGATAATCAGCAGCTACAACAGTCTGCTTCCTGGGTGCTTGCTTTCCTTCGACATCATTTATGGTCCAGGGAACTTTTGGGGGTTGATAGTGATAGCAGTGTAGCTGAGGCTAGTTCAAAATCTGTTTCCCATAGTTTTTCTGAGGACAGTGTTGTTTTGAAGCTTAGTTTGTGGCTTATGGATTTCAAATACACTGAGGTAAATGTTTTGCCCAGATTTTGTATAAATTTTTATCTGTATTTGTTGTTCATTTTCTAGCATTTTACTGCTTTCCTCTCCATCTGTAATTTTTTTTTTCTTTGCTTATTCTCCTTGCTTTGTTGGATAGGAGGTGTGATCCTTTGCATTTAATGTCTAAGTTGATGGTTAATTTTTCTTTTTAGAATTATCTAAACAGATTTTCTAATCACGTTTGGGAGTTGAAAATAAAACTAACTACAAAAGTAGCTTAAAATCCATGAATCATTAAGTCATGATTATATATAAATTTGAAGCGTGCACGGGAAGCTAGTTGTTGGGATTTGAAGTTTAGTTTCCTTAGTATTCATATTGTGCATATCACATATACTAATCATTCATGAATAATATGTTTTAATTTGATAAATTTCGTCTTACCTCCTTTTTTAAATATAATAAACATGTTGAAATCATTGAAAGCCAACGATTTTATTCCTGTAATCATACTTTTGTTTTATCATTAAATAAAAAATGCTACCATGTATTGTTTTTTTACTTGGTGACATTTGGTCGGCGTTTTTCAAACGAGTATTTTCTTTAGAAGTCTTGTGAATGAATTTCATATTACACTTTGTACGTTCGTGTGCCCTTTTTAATTACTGGCCTAAACAATAAAATCATCTTGAATTTTGTTGATCTTGGTTATTCTATGACATTCATCATTGCATTATCTCTTATTGTTTTGTGCATTGCGTAAACTGAATTCAACGTAGTAATTACTTCTGCTTCTCCTATTTAACTATTTTTTTTCTTTGATTTTAGCATGGGTGTATATGATAAACTTCCCTTGTACATCTATATTTTCTATTACAATAGTTTTATGTATGCTTTTTTTGTTAGTATTTCTCATTGTTCTCATATTTTGTCATGTCCAAATTCAGCCCGAAACTGTTGTACATAATGACAGAGTGATTGCTGTATTAAGGTGTCTTTCTAGAGCTCCCAGGTTGCCAAGCTGGGATTGGGGGTCAATTATTAGGCGTTGTATGAGACATGAGGTCAAAGTTGTTGAATTGCTACCCAAAGATTCTACTTGCAAGAATGGAACTCTTAGGGAGGAATGCACCATGTTTGCTATGGCCCATGCAAATCAATTTGATTCGCTTCTAACTTTTCTTGATGAGCTATCTGACCTTTCCAGATTGAGAACACTTGAAATAAATCTGCAGTCATGTCTGCTAAACCATGTGGCAGACCTTGTAAAAGTATTTTCAAACTCCAGGCTTGAGAAACTATTTGGTGATGTGAGCAATCACTTATTGTCTTTTACTTCATATATAGAGTCAGGCACCTACCACAAGAGCTTGTTATGTATTTCATGCTGGAAAGGTCTCTATGAATGCCTAGATGAGGTTTCTGTGGATACATCTAGTCACATATCTCATATTGAGAGGTGCATGGAGGTTCTATTCACTTTATTACCAGCAGTTCAATCTTCTGTAAGTGTAGTGTCAGGGGATGTTAGTTCTGCAGAGGAATGGTCTGAGGCTGTAAGATGCTTAGGGAAGGCTCCGGAAAGTTGGCTATTGGATTTCCTGAAGGTATGGTGTGCACACATGACATATTGTTCAATATCTCTTCATCCAACTTTCCCCTCAAGAAAAATATTTTGAGATCTGTCACAATAATGGTAGTAATCTTTTACAACATGTGATCATTTCTATTGTTTGTTGCCTGTATTTTGTTTTGTTATTTACTTTAAGCTAATTCTTCTTGTCGTTGATTCAAACTAATTGAGGTCTAGCTTATTATTAGGTACAAATTGTCACTTTAAACCTGTGTCTGTGCTGACAGTTGAAATCCACAGGTTTCGCATGAGGAGTTTGTTCAGAGTGCTGGAAAATCTGTTGAAATCCAGAAAAAGGTTTGTGCTAAGATTAAGCTTGTGAAGACTGGTTCCCTTTCAATGACTGAACTTGGAAAAATGAAATCATACATTTTGAACTCCCAATCACAAGGTTAGTTTTCTGCTTTGCTACTCAATGTTTTTGTGTTTTCGGGCAAAGGAAAGCTCGGATCAATTTGCGCTGAAATAATTGATGGTTCACATGTCAAATGTCAATACTATTGGTCTAATTTTTGCAGGACTCTGGGATATACTCTTTGAAGTTGTGGCAGCTTTGTACCGTGCGGAGGGAAGTATTAAAAAACAGTGGCTTATTGATGCTGTTGAAATTAGCTGCGTATCCAGTTTTCCTTCCACGGTAGTAGTTCCTTACTGATTATCACAACTTACTTTCAGGCATATCATGGAAAAATTCAAAAACTAAATTCAACAAGAATTGGTGTGCTATAAGGGTTCGCATATTCTTTATTTGAAAAAGATTAATGCATTAAGTTTCATACATTCTGATAAAACAACATTATATTGGTTTGTTGAAATTTTTTAATGGAATGATTATCATTATGATGATGATAATTATTATTTGTTAATAATATACATGAAAAACAACATCTTCTGTATCAACTTGAATTTCATAAACAATTATTAGATTTCTGCCTCACAGATTTTCATGTGATATTTATTTTCATATTATGTTCCGGCTGATTTATTTTTAGGAGACTAGCATATAATTCCATATCATTAGAGGTCATCTTGGAGCAACTTATCTACAAGTACTTATAGAAGAAGAAAATTAAGAAAAATGAAAAAAAACTTCTCTATAAGCTAAAATTAACTTACACTAAGTTAAAAAGCGGTTTTCAGAGAAACTAATATAAAAGAGTTTTTTACGTATTAGTTTATACTTAAGTTAATTTTAGCTTATTAATTATTTTATTTTTTATTTTATTTTCCTATAAGTGCTTCTGAAAAAAGTTATATCTAAAAGAGACCTGTAGAGAGCTATGTTGTACCTCCTTGATAACCAAGTTGAATTTGTTTTGGAGCTTTCTTTGTGCAGGCACTGCAGTTTCTTGGTCTGTTATCTGCTGCATGCTGCAAGTATATGCCCTTTATGATCGTGGACCAACAAACGGTAGTGAATGATCTACCAGTCACCCTTGTGTCTCTTCTAGCAGACCAAAACTGGAATGTTGTTGCTGAAACTGTTGTGTCCCACCTCTTTTCATCGACAGAACGCATATACAACTGGGCTGCTCAAGTAGCAGATGGTTCCCATATTCCTGGTTCGCAACCCATCGATGAAAGTGAGAATCAAATGGCTCTTTTTCTACTCAAAGTGATGCATCATACATGTGTATTACTTAAAAGTTACTTGCCATTGGATAAGCAACTCCGTCTCTCCAGCATGGTCATTGGTCGAGATGGAAAACTATAGTCCCCAAAATACAAGATTATGACACTGAAATTGTTGTATACTCAAAAAAACACCCTCACCATGCTACACGCAGCGCGATGTTTTTGGGAATTGAGCTTTGACGTTCGGGGAATGTGGACAATTCTGAGTTATTTCTTCGATTCCTGATTCGATTCCGAATTCAATTGAGAGGACACAGTGTTGAGCAGAAGTCAACCGTGTGGAATGTCTCTGACAAAGCATGGAGCTGTACATACACATTTCAATGCACTAAAATTCGGCAGAACATAATGCATGTTGTACCATTATTTTTGTGTTCTTCTTACACAACCCTTATGTACTATAGTGCTAGCCTTGGGGTTGATCGCCGAGATATGTTATGCATTTCAATTAGATTACACAAGAAAAATTATTGGGTTCCAAACCCTTGATTTCAAACTTTAGTGGATGCTTCCATTGGAATGCCTAGTTTTTCTGTGACTTGATACAAATCCACGTAATGCTGGGAATCTCAAAAGTTGTTTTTATGAAAAAGTTTATTTACCTTAATTAGAGCCTGTTATCAAGGTAAAAAACTTGATAATATCATGGTTTTCGTGTGCGCATTCGCTAGTTGAAAAAAAAGAGCAGACTTTCCAGGAAAAAGAGTCTTAACAAATGTTGAGACAGCAGAACAATGTCATGCTCACGAAAAAATGAGCAGAAGATATTAAGGTGCCAAAAAGTTGGAATAAAAAAATTCTAGCGTAAATTCAAATAAATAATCTTATGTAGTGATTTCAAGATTCAGCATTTGCAGGAAAATGCGTCAAATCCACATATTATCAACAAAATCACCGTTAACTAAAAATACAAAAGTTATTATCTGTGATTCAAGATTGACATAAGCCGTATAAATAGAACACAGCCAAAACATTCAAGTTGTTTTTTTTTAGAATAGTTAGTAACAAAACGAAGTTTTTTTTTTTTTTTTTTTTTTTTTT
>Ga0209700_101233_pt1 | contig 52432 bp, 23 predicted proteins | sample SiratroredBW_FD_187528 | JGI IMG/M metagenome (GOLD analysis project Ga0209700, IMG submission 187528) | Root nodule microbial communities of legume samples collected from California, USA - Siratro red BW (SPAdes) (version 2) | ecosystem: Host-associated > Plants > Roots > Nodule | place: USA...
GTTTTATGAAAAAAAAAAAAAAAAATAGGAGTCTAGACAATACATTACTCGAGTGGCAAGTACCATACATTTATGGATTTTCTTTCATCTTGTAGATATGTGGGCAATGGGTGCTATTATGGCTGAGTTGTTCACTCTACGTCCTCTCTTCCCCGGTACCAGGTATTAACTTCTCTCTCCACTCAACTTCCCATATGATATTTTTAGTAGATAAGGCTATGGCTAATAAATCTTTATTAGGGAATTCGCAAATCTGTGATACTTGGTTCCACTCTGAACAAGTTACCATGTCCAAATACATGATTGAATACTTCTTGACAAATTATTTGGTTTCAAATTGTCATTAGTTTATGGCTTAACAACATCTATAATTCCATATTAGTGGTATACTTCTCTACAGCATCAAGTTTAGTGACTGGGCTTTGAATTAACATATTCCATTATTTCTATACATGCAGTGAGGCAGATGAGATCTACAAAATATGCAGTGTAATAGGTAGTCCAACAACTGAATCTTGGGCTGATGGCCTCAAGCTTGCCAGGGATATCAACTATCAGTTTCCACAGGTTCTTTTTGTACTTTTTCTGTTTCTGTTTTTATGTTTTGCTTTGAGAGGTCTAGATACTAATTATTATGCAATGTGTGACATGTGAAGCAATTAAAGATGTGCTATTTTGTCTGCTTGGATAATTTTAAAGTCTTCTGTTTAGTCTGTTTATCCCCTTAATCTGTTGTCTTTTGATATTATGTATAATAAGATGGATATTTTCTTCCCTAAATAGTTCCTTATGTTTAAATTCTGCAGCATGCTAGTGTAGATCTCTCTGCTCTTATCCCATCCAGAAGTGATGGTGCTATTAGCCTTGTTACAGTGAGTAGTTTTACTTTTATCACTCAGTAGTTTGGTCTTGGCCCCCCTTTTAGAACTAATGGAGTGCTAGGTGTTCATGTTTCTGTTTGAATTATATTTTGTAGTCACTTTGTTCATGGGATCCCTGCAAGAGACCAACAGCATCAGAGGCTCTTCAACATCCTTTCTTTCAGGTTGTCTTTTAACCAATCCTTACTCTATATAAGTTTTGTAGAAAAATTCGTCTATCTTTTAATCACATGACTATATGTTAACTTCTGTAATTAGGCTTTCAATATTTTTGCTTTTTGATTTGTTTAGAGTTGCTTTTACATCCCTCCATCCCTTCGCGCAAAAGCTGTGACCAGAACTCCTCCATCTGGTTTGTAGTTTAATTTAGATTATTTTCTAAGGAATGACTTGTACTTCAATTGGAAGGGAAGGGATACCAAACTCCTTGTTGTCTATTTTGTTGCAGCTGGGACCAGGGGTTCAGTGGACCGGCAGGTGCTCAAGAGATACTCTAGTGCTTTGCCTAATACAAAAAGCACAACCAATTTTTCTTCCCAAAAATTACATGCTTCTATAGCTTCAGGTGATATTATTGGTTTCAGCCATATTTAGGTTTAATACATGCTTCATCTTTTTTATTCTTGCATTTGTTAGATTTGAGTTGTATTATTATTCATTATAGTTAGAAATATCTGTTGGTGTTTAAGTTGGGAAATCTCCATCAGATATTACTACATTGTTTAAATTGCTACTCTATATCTCAATAACGAAACAAAGTAATAACCATCAATAGCCTTTTCCTAGAATGGATAAAACATATTGTAAATTACTTTTGTAGATAAACTGTCTCATCCAAATCTTCAATGTTCTGGCCTGTTTGCATTTTTGGTCTCCCTCCCGCCATCTTTAATTATTAGACTATTATGTGTTCTATCATACTCCTTGGTGTAGATTATGTGCTTGCTTATCCCAACTTGCTTTCCGATGTTATTCCTAATCCTCTAGAGTTGTGTTTGTCCATTCATTTGTAGATCTGAGTCATTATTTTTCATTGGTGGTTTTTACTACTTAGCACTCTGTCCTGTACAAAAACATTTCAAGTCATACTGGGCTAAATTTTTTCCTTAAACTGTGGTACTTTTCTATTACACAACACCATGAGGCATTACTGCATTTTTTTCATTTTCTTTAAATTCTAATGCCTCCTATTTCCCTATCATTTTGTGCCATAGACTCTTTTTTTGTATAGTATGATCTCCAGTTCTCACACAAGTTTAAATCAAATGTACCATGAACTAAACTAACATTCCACGTATTTGATCTTCGATTCAAACACAAGTCATACTCTTTTGAATATATAGTTTCCTATTTATTTCTTCTTTCCTGTCTCGAAGTGGTGAAATTGTAAATGCAGCTGAGATTTTTTATGTTCTTGAAAAGTAGAGAAAATAAGCCCTCTTTTTAGTGGCATGCTTCTGTTTCGCATGTCACAGAGCATGGTACTCATTTATTTCTGAACATTACAGGTGTGCAGCGGAAGCTGGATTTGGCAACCGAGGTGAGTTCTGTCTTTTTACTTTTGTCCTTTCCCATTATGCTTACTAACTCATGACCTGCCTACCCATGCCGTCTTCTTTTTACTCATTGAGTCTCTGGTTCCCACCCATGCCTTTTACATGTTGAAAATCTGGTGCCAACCCATGCCTTCTTTTTACTCTTTGAATATGTGGTGCCAGGCATTGAGATAGTTAAAGATCTCACAAATCTGACTCCTCTTTGGGCTTATAGAGTTGCTCCTTTTTGGTGTTACTATGTTGGACTATGTGGTTCGCCCATAAATTATTTGTTTTCAAATTTTGTTCTGCTAATTTATTTATTTATTTTTTCTGAAGGGTGGGATTAAGAACAAGAAGTCATTGAAGACGACTACTCAACAATCAAAATATCGGCTTCCAGGAAAAGACTGCCCGAGTAAGGGTTTTAGTCCTCTAATAACCACTTTCATTTAAGCACATTACCTATAGCTGATTTTCATTAATAATAATGTGTTTGGCAGCTTCTATGAACAAGGGGAGGAGTGTACGCGGGGTTTCAGAAAGCGCTGAGAAGTTGGCCAATATGTCCATCGGTACGCGGAGACAGTCCATGGGACAAAGCCGTCCACCGCCTCCAATGAAGGCGGGAGTCAATTGGATTTCTGAATCTGGAAACTTACTCAGCTCCGCAAAACAAAATCCAACTGGGAGAAGTTTGACAAGAAAAGTTGCTGGCTGAGAGATCACTTTGAAGAATCTCTGATAGATCCATATTTTGAATACGGGTTTGCACCTGCCCTCTTGAGCTTGGTGATGGTTTTGTTACTATTACGGCTTTTTTCATATAGATTTGTTTGATGAGTAAAAGGTTCTTCATTAATACCGCTATGTGGAGTGCTCAACAGGTTGGTTTGACACCACACTCATGAACTATTATGTGCTTTGGATTGTGAGTTCACTGAATATACCAACATCTTATATATGTTTTTTATTTATTTTAAAAATCACGTTTTTTATTTGTCGTGTTCTTGATAAATGTATTTTATTTAACCTCTAAAGTTTTAAACTGTTTTTGCTATTATGTATTGCCTCATTCTCATCTATGCGGTCATCTATTGAGAATAACGTTTTTTTTTTTTTTTTTTTTTTTTTATTTTATTTTTTTTTTTTTTTTTTTTTTCTGAAAGGTTCGTATATTTTAAAGGATAAAATAGTTATTGCTGAATATATATTAAGATTAAGCAACTTAATAATTTATTTGATAATTCATTAATTTTAGTTCTTTTAGGAAGACATATGCTTGCTGGCATAGTAATGAAGGGCAATCTGTTTGGTGTAAGTGACGTAATTTGATGAAATCAATAGTTGTCAAAGACTATAATCGAGGACATTAAAAGTTATGAAATGAACAAATTAAGCTTTGTAATCTTCATAAGAAAAGTGATCTTGAACAACCTTGGTTTCACTTCGATAAGTGTAGATATATAAGCAAATTAGCAGGCAATGATCAAACTGTAAGAATTAAGTAATGTCTTTGATTAATCAAATTAGATATGGTGGATGTTGAAACCAAATTTTTAAGTTACCATTGTCTTTATATAAACCTAACACAAGAAAAATGACGACTTTTTTTTTATCAGCAACAGCAAAGATTGTTTGTAACAACATAACATAAAAGAAAACAACAGCAATGATAACAGACTGAAAAACTCTCCCAACAAGACATCGCACCTAGACTTATTTGAACTGAAGCATGACAAGACTTGTGCTATTTTTAAATCCGAGGTCGTGTACATTATAATCAAGTTGTGTAATGTGAACATAACTTTATTTAAAATAAAATAAAATTATTAACCAAAAGTAATATGTATTAAATATTATTTCACCTCTCGTACTAAAATCTGGCATGATTTCTTTACAGTAAAATTATATCTTATATATATATAATTTATTCATATTAATAATTTTTTCAAAATCTATCTGTTTTGATAATTCGTTAACAGAATTACATTAGTTTTGAAGTTTTTTTCTTAATATATCATTTATAATTTATTTACAAAATTTATATGTATCTCATTGAAAATAACTAATTCACATTACTAACATGTAAACATGAACAAAAGAATAATTAATGTTCACATGACACCTCAATTCAACAAATAGGACGAACATAGGTATTTTTCAAGACCTGAAAGGATGTTTGTAGAAGAAACCAAGTTCATGGTAGAATCGTCAACTACGTAAACATCAAACAGGAAGAGGAATGCAAAACGCACTCCTTATAACACTATACTGATCTTCAACTTTCAACTAAATCTCACACAAATAAATCCATTCCAATTATATATCTTTTACACATTTTAATTTGTTTCTACTTGATATTATGGTGTGTATTCAATTCTCAACCTTTTCTTTATTCTCTCTTTCTCTGTGTGGCTGCGACCTCTATAGGTGGTAAACAGATATCTAAGTTACGAATATTAGAACAAAGGATAATACCTATATCTCAGTAATTTTTCTAGATTTTGATACCTTCAATAAATTCTATTGTAAAGTTATATCTTAGTATGAATTACGAATAGTGTTACAGGAATATTAATATATATTTTTGCTCTCTCAAATTCTATCCTTTTCTTCGTTTCAGCTCAACTCATAGAATAGGATAAAATAAAATGTTACTTGGTTTAGTTTTTTTTAATAATTTTCTGTTCAAATTTAAATGTCTATTTTTTAAAATTTACTTTTATACGATGAAATAAAATGTTTATGAAAAATAAAAATCTATAATTATACTTTTTTTATTTAATCTTATATTATAATAGTTTAGTTTGTAAAATTAAATATTAATAAAAATTATAAAATCTAATATTGATAATATTTTTTAAAATAATCAATAAAATTAATTAGTTTGTTTTATATGTAATTTTGTCAAACAGATATCCGCAACATTTTTTCTCAAACTCTTTTAAATATTTTTATTAATAAATCAAATTCATTCAAAATTAAAATTTATGATGGATTGGTAATGTAATAATGATTTAACCATTCTTTTACCTAAAAAATAATTATAACAAGACAAAAAAACAAGTTTCAATCTAGCAGTAGAAAAACCAATACAATTAATGTTAATAATTAAAAATAGAATGTCTGACTATTTCTAAAATAAATAGAAACTTTTCAGTTTCAAGTCACATAACTATAATAATTCCATAAAATAAACAATACTGAATCTGTCAATTTTAATGTTTCACCATTTCAGAAAGGCTGTATAACTTCAATATCTTCTCTAGTTCAATATCTTCTCCAGCTAAGTTGAATATGTTCTCCTTAAATAGATGAAGAGTAATATATAAAGCAATGCTACATACATATATTTGATTTGATAGCCAACACAGTAAATATGCTTTATCTGATTATAGTTTTGAATATAAATCTGTGTAAGAAATAATGTGTATTAACATCCACTGTACAAGCTATAGGACGCGTGAAACATGCACCTAACATCGAAGGAGCATTGAAGGTGTGGCGATTTGGAATTGTAAGTTGATCAAAGTTGTATCTAGTAAGTGACTTCTAGGTTGTCTTTTTGTCAAAGGATTAAATATATAAAAGGAGGATTTGTGAAATAATCAAATTTAATAAAATAAAAACCAACAATCAAATTAGATTATCCTCTTGATTAGATTGCACTTCGCTTATCATAGGATATATAAATTCATGCTCAACTTACTGAATCCTAATTCCAACCTAATTAATTAACTAAGCAAGAATTAACACAAATTTTTCTTATGTAAAATTAAGCATTCACATACATCATTCATTCCATCCCAACAACCTGTGACTCACTCCATTAAGCATGAACAAAGACACAAATTTCATATTAATTGAAACATTAAACATGAAACAGTAAAAGCTTTCATATTAATTGAAACATTAAACATGAAACAGTAAAAGCATTAAGCATAATGATAAAGAGTTAAGAGACTAGGAGAGCAAAAACAACACAACAACAACCTCAAAGCTTTGTTGCAATCTGAATCAAAAGGATAACTTTATAAATTAACCTTCCATTAAATTAGAAAGAAGTAAACGGAGATTAAACTCAAAACGGAATTGAAACAGGAACGGAATTGAATTGAAAATGAAAACAAAACATAATTGAAAAGAAAATAAATACAAAACTAATTTTTCCAGAGAGAACCAACTGGAATCCCCTAAAATTCGAGAATAAAGCACTGCCTCCTTCTGTGTTTGCCCTACTCCCTCTCACATGCGGCTAGACCTAAGTCAAAGCTCCACACTAAACCTAACGGGCCCCTATTTTTCAATTCTGGCCCAACAAATAAAAACTAAAAATAAAATTTGATATAGATCTAGTAGTGATGTGGCAGCTCCTTTTTAATTCCAGAATTAATTTCCAAGTCCAATAAAATTCCAAAGTTGCCCTCATATTAATAATAAAATTAGCTCAGAAAATCAAAATTAATTAAATTACAAATTTCTGGTAAATGAAGCTCAAATAGTAAAATTGAGAAAATAATAGACTGTTAAGCACAAATCACTAATCAAAATAGGTACAGAAAGACAAGTTAAATAAGGAAAAATAATGACTCATCACAAGTCGTGCCCAAGCCAACGACTTGTTATAATATAACTGCCACTTTGACTACCGTTTGACCACTTGGTTTGGCTACAACATATAGAAGTTGTGAGGGGTGCACGACTTCTCTATCAAATGTTCATGGGTTAGGTGAGTCAAAAACAGGGGTTTTGTGCTTTTATGCTCACTGTCTTTACTTTAGTGTAGTGGTTCAGTGCTTTTACATGCCTTGTTGAATGACAATTCACATGCCTTATTGAATGACAATACTATTCCTATGCGTGGTGCTCCTGTTCAAAGACATTGGAATCTGATTATTTATTTCCCTCACCAACAATGTCATCTCCCATGTCACTTTCACTTTCATTTTCCTGCACTGCTGAAGATATTGGAGAGCTTGCATTTCTTTGTAGCCTATGAGCATTTACTTGTATGCCTTATGGTGATTCTTTCTGTCGTTTCCCAGTTTGACCCGTCCATCACCATTAGTCCTGTGTAAGTTCTACCTAATACCTATATGATTGCTTTTATAAATTATACATGTTGAATATAATTTTTTAATTCATTATAAATTTATTTAATTATACAAATTATCTTAACATGTGTTAGCTATAAAACAAATAATTTGCATGCATTTTAACTTATTTATGCTTTAACCTTATTCTTGAAATTGGTCATGCATAAATTGAAAAATTCATTTAAAATATTACTGACATGGTTCTTTTAAATGCTCATAATTCTGCATATATCATAGGTTCTTCTTGTCATGACTTTGAATAATAATCTTTCATCTGATATGTCTTTATTATTGTTAAGACTTTATTTGGCAAGTGTACCAAGTCACAAGTAATATAGTGAATTAAGTAAAGATGTTGATTCCTTAGGGAACAGTTCTGTTTTAGAATTTCAGCGTCACTACTCAATAAGCAAATTTAGTTTTAAGATGATTTGATAATAATTTGAGTCAAGAAACATAAAAGAACTTCATCTATCTCCCTCATTCATACTTTGGAATTGATAAAAACATACAATATTCGTAACTACTCACAATTGACGCACATATAAAAATCATTCACACCAATTTCTCTGATATGAAATTCATAAGGAAATTTCCTAAACACTGATCCTCAGCTATTTAGTAAATTACCCAGCATTAAGAAAAGATGTTATACGCAATCAATACATTGAAACCTATCCCTAGTATTCCAATATATTGAGTATTTTCATCTAGGTCGGAAACTCAAAAGTACTTCCCAGTTAAATTTATGAATCCAAATCAAAACTCTATTGATCAGATAAAATCTAGCATTAAGTACAAGATGAAAATACCAATTGAGTAGAAACTGAATATTATATATAAAAATCACCAAAATATGAATGAGTTCAAAAGATTACATTCAATCCCAAAGATGAAGAATTAGCTACCCATGGTAGCCATTACAATCCAATGAAAGGAAGATTGCAAGAGGAGAAGAAAATCTTGATTCTTAGTCGTCCGCCTCCGTCCTCTAGGTCTTGCCTCCGTCCTCTAGGTCTTGATTCCTTCCAAAACCCTAAAAATCTCCTTTTAAACTTGGTTTTCGGCCTAGGTTAAGTGGCTTTTCTTTTGGGCCTTTCTCTATTTTAAACTTTTCATTTCTTTTCTTCATGAATCTTCCAATCTATCATTTTCTTCATTTTTTTTATACCTGCAATTTCACAATAATTGAGATTAAATGATTTCCTTTAACTCAGGACTTAAAACATAAATTTAAATCCAAAAACTCTAAAATTGGGAGTAATTACTATTTTAAATAACACTTAAACCCACAAGTACTCGATATTTCTCATGTATAAAAACACTCAAAATTGGTACTTATCAATTACGACTACAACACAAACATGTTACTAAGTCAATTTGGAAGGATAACGAAAGGGTACTCCGACCAGGACGTCACGCAATTTGGGTATTAAAATATTTGGACATGGTTGACCTGCGAGTACAAACTTTGATTTATAATGCTGAATTTAGCCGCCTCCTAAAGATATCAGATTTTGATATCAACCATCACTTAATAACAACACTAGTTGAAAGATGGAGAAAAGAAACTCATACATTTCATTTTCCTCTTAGTGAATGCACGATAACTCTCGAGGATGTTGCATTACAACTTGGTCTCTCGATTGATGGAGAACTAGTAACAGGTGTCACATATGGTGACTAGTCTCACTTTGTGAAGAACTATTGGGGTTCTTACCACCTGCTAAAGTCATTAAAGGAAATACAATCAAATTATCTTGGCTAAATAATGCATTTCGAGAACTGTCTGATAATGCAACTAAGGTGGTAATAAGTCAACATGCTCGCAAACATATTTTAGCACTTATCGAAACTCTATTGATGCCAGATACATTAGCTAGTCGAGTTCATCTGATGTATCTTCCGTTATTGACAAACCTCAATAATGTCTCCGATTACAGTTGGGGTGTAGCTGTCTTGGCAAGTTTATATCATCTTCTAAACCATGGGGTCGACTTCAACCAACAAAATATTAGAGGTTGTATGTTACTCTTGCAATCATGGGCATGGTATCGACTTACCTCTATTTCCCCGACTATTGACACCTTAGTGATGAAGACATTGAAGTAGGGCATGGCTTTCCTTTGGCTACGAGGTTAGTTTTTACGCCCTTCATAATGTATTATAAATTTCATTTGTTTTATTTCTTAAAAAAACAATTATTCTTCATCATAGGTGGTCTCATCTAGCTCAAAGGACAAGCATACTTACATATGTGTTTCATCTTTTACGAAGCACAGTTGATCATGTGCAACCAAAGGAAGTCATTCTTAATTTCTACTATAACATAATTGTACATATATGTTTCTTGTCACACTCATGCTAACAACATATATTTTCAGTTCTTATGGACTCCCTATAGGGCATCTAACATCAGCCGTTTGATCACCATTGATGTCCATGATGTTAGTTGCGTTGTTGTTCCACTCATTTGTTTTTTTACAGTTGAGTTTCATTAAGTAGACAGGGTAATGAGGCAGTTTGGGTTACGCCAACCGATTCTCGTCGACCCATTAAACTTAGATGATGTTCATAAAGATGACATGCGAGGAAGAATGGATAGATATTGGCCCCACTATCATCAAAAGTGGATAGTCATGTGGAATGATAAACATACCTGCCTAATTCAGGGGCAGTAGTTTGGTGGAAACGATCATTTGCATGACACTGCATCATATATGAAGTGGTATATCTCACGTACTATTCAATATATAACCCCTCAATAAGCATCAATGTCCGATGAAGATGTAAATTCATTTCGTATTAAGTAGCATATTGCAATTATTAATCACAATTAACTAATAATATCGTTTGTTACAGTATGGTACATTCCCTCAGCCTCAACAAAGTCAACCGCAACTACACTATCAACATATTAGATCATCTTCTAGTGCACAACAATTTCAACCTTCAAATGTTGCCGATTTTAATTTTTAACCACCTCCAATGTTTGGGTACATAGGTAACATAAACACCATGGTTGGTACATCTTTATATCAACACGAAGTTGCTTCCACTTATAACATGTTCTCATCACAGCCAAATTGCTTTCACACTCCACCGCATAATATATTTGGTACTTCTTCCAACCCCCATTCTCTGCATACAATCCAATACTATCCATGGATAGTTATCAACCAACATTCATGAAAGTGGGAATGATGATGAGGAACATGATGATAATGAAGTTGGACCACCACTTCCCACGCCATCTGACCCATCAACCGAACATTGAGCACATTGAAGACCATGAAGACAACGTCGAAGGCCACAATGTGACACTGAATCTCATAAATAGATTTTTTCTTTCATGTTATTTTATGTTCATCATCTAATTTTACTCACAATATGTATTAAACTCTAACATTTTCTTTCAACCATGTTATTTAAACTCTAATGTCAGAAAATTACTTCATGCCACACCCCATTTTAAGGAATTAGACAACCTTGCAGGAATTCAGCTTTAGTAAATTTTCTTTAGTTTTCATATTTGAGTGACCTCATTGACTTATAAAACTCTCTGCTTAGTCATCTTTAATTTAACAATTCAAGTAATGACCAATACTAGTTCATTAAGGACCAACTTGTTGTGAGAAGTTGTTGTAAGTGTTCTTCGTAAATTTTATGTTCTGAACTTTTACTTTTGGAAATGATTTTGTATAGGAAGATGAAGACCTTTGCTTCATGAAACTCCTTATTTAGATAAACAAAACTCATTTTTATCATTGAACTTGGCTGGAAGAGAATATTATAAGCTTTAGAGCTGGAAGTCATCTTTAGTTCTAGGCAGTCACGAGCCTTAAATTTAAGTCATGATATGTGATAATTGGAATGGAATATCAAAGAATACATGATTTAAAATACCTTTCTTTAGGTATAGTAGAACATAATGAAACGTTAAAATTATTTTTGGCTTGAGAAATCACACGTAATTACACTTTTTCTTTTGTCTAGGTATATCATTGTTCTCTTGATGGTACATCATAGTTCTCAAAATGAACAATTGGCAACAAATATGTAATTGAGAGGGAAAAGATATGAAATTTGTTATAATTTTAGATAAAAGATCTATAGAATTTAGATAACTTACATGGTCTGTAGCTGCTTGTAGTGTAACATGATTCCCCACTCCCCTGATCTATTAGCAGACAATATGCAAATATTGAATTAGTGTTTAACATAAATCTTAAATGCCCTCTAAATCAAAACAAAATTGATTACCAATTGATATCTAATTTTTTCATCTTCTTCAAGTAGGTTTTGTACTCCATAGGCACATAACCTTCATACAATTTTTTGTGATGCTTTAGCTAGAGAGAACAAAACAAAAAAATCCAAACAAGAAATAAGAAATAGACTTTAATGTTTCATACTCAAAAAGTAGGATACTATTAAACATTGCCCAACTATAAATACATGATTACACATATAGCATGAATGGAAGAAAAGGGACCAAGAGTGAGAGTGATGTAGTGTTTCATAGAAAATTTTCAAAATGTCAGTAAATTAGGAAGGTCAAAATTCTAGTGTTAAATCCATATTATGATAGGAAATTAAATACATTGAACTAAGGGAAGAGTAAATCAGAGGATCAAATCAATTCTTGATATTATGTTATTTTAGAAATAAGCTTAATTCCATCACATAAAAAAACATGCATACAACTAAACACGATTTCATTACAATTTTTTTTTCTAAACAGAAAATGTGATAACTTGTGCTTATAAGCAATATTTTACAAAAAAAAAGAAACCCAACTTGTGCTACCAAGCACAATTTTATAACTCATCTCGTCACCGCGTACACGACACGACTTTAACTAGTACAAAAAAAAACCACAAATTGAAGTCGTGCTTCCTAATACGACTTGCAACCACGAAAAAAAAAATCATACATCTCGTCTCTGCGTGCACGACTTCAACTGGGACAAAAAAAATACTAGAAATTGAAGTCCTGTTAGGAAGCACGACTTCAATTTATGAAATCGTCTCCCATGCCTAACTTATCCATATTCGTAATTTTTCAAATTTATCCATTTCGATATTTTCCGTCTAAATCTACACTATTTCCACTAAAAAACCACGAACTAAATGTTTTCATGTGCTTCAACATGGACAAAAATAAATTCACCTAGAAACTTATTCTCTTAAGTGAACATATCTTCATATTCTATTATTTTTTCTTCTTAGTTATCCTTGATAGCTCTTGAAATATTGTCATCATTTTTCATTCTATGTAGCACTTCTTAGCTTATCATTGGTGACACTTTGATATAATTTTAAGTTTGATGATTTTCGTGAGTTAAGTTATAAGTGATCACCATTTTACTTATACTTATATTATATATTTTCACTTATTAGTATTTTCTTAAGGATATTATCTTTATAATCTTTTATTTTTATAGCATCTACAAAAGAATTCGAAATAATTGATCGAGATTTTCTTTTTCAAAATTACATCGAAGACTTGATTTTATAATGATATTAATGTAATTAATATATTTTGAAGTAATTACCGCATTTGATAGTTTCTACGTATTTTTAATTTATTTTAGTCTTTGGTGTTCAAAATTGAAAGAATAAAAATGAATTCAAAAGTGCAAGAGTAAGAATTAAAAAAGTAAAAATAATATAACATGACATAATATAATAATAATAACAATGGAACCTGACCTAATTCTCAACGAAAACTTTCAAATTCTATTGATTCATAATTCACAAAATGTTTTTGTTGTATATTTGGAGAGTACACTTCAAAACATAAACATATTTCCATTATGTATTGTGAACTAATATAAAATTAGTATTGATAAAGTATTTTTCTAATAAAATTACAATAGTGTGAAATTAGCAAAAGAGTGGAAATAACAATGAGGATTTATGTAATTAAAAGATTTGTTGTCTTGAACTTGGACAAGGACTACCTCACCTCGCCTAAACTCTGTATGTACGGATGTATTTATGTACGGACATTTATACAAGAACGCAAATTTAAACGTCTTTTGTAAGTTAAAATTAAAATCATAGTTAACTATATTTAATTTAAAAGCTCAATTTCATTTCTCTACATATGTTTATAGAGAAATTTATTTAAACAAAACCAATACTAGAATGTGTAATTTGGTTAAAGGATATCACTTCGGAGTTCATGGAGCCTAAAATCATGCATTAATAAATAGCAGTGTGTTTGTCTTAATTTCTTTAATCTCACGTTATAAAAGGCAACCATTTGGTAAGCAGGTACAACACAGTTCCACTTGGGAGATAAAAAATAAACAAATGATGATAAATTAATGTAACAGCAACTGTGATGAGAAAAAAAGTATCCCATAAAATGAAAAGAAAGCAAGGCAGGAAAATTAGGAGGATAAAAAATATATATGGGATATGTAATAAAGATTAGACCTCCCAATCCAATGGCGACTGATCCTTGGCAAAAATGGAGTCACCACAAAACTATATCCTTGATTTGCACTACTCTGTGACAGTGTCAATTTAAACACCAGAGACCATAATCGATGGTGGGAAGTCCAGTTTTCTGTATTGGCCTGACTCCACTCCTTAATCTGGAGTCATACCCTTACAATCTCTTGGAGGCAAAATTGGGGATTCCACCGGTTTAGGACATCCACTTTTTGTTAGGAATACACTTCAAAGGTATTGAGCTTGTATTCTCTCTCTGTTTTCTTCCCACCATGTTTTTGCATTCACCTCACCAAATCTTTCCCGACTGCAAACATGAGTTCAAAAACTGTTAAATTCAAAAACCAAATAAGCATAATAACTTTTAAAGGGTCTTCGGTACCCTCTTCAAAGTGGGTGATAACCCTTCCTGGATGGAAATACACCCAACTGATCATTAAAGTTGACAATATTAACGAAATAGGTGTATATTTGTGCTTGTGACAGCCCAATAGGAACAAATCTTGGGTATATAATGATGCATAGATGCTAAGGATTGTTTTACTTAAATATATCTTGATCATCACTATTTTGACATTTAGCTACGATTAGTTCTTCTTAACGCTCTCATTTGTGTGAATATTATTTCACAATAATATACGCTCCTAGGATTATTTCCCTGTGGAAAAGAACAGGAACATGTTTGTGGAGATGCATTATACTATATAGTACCTGAATCTGACACGTCGAAGCTCCCTTGTCCCATCAGCTAACTGCCGGATTGTAATGTAAACTCCAGGCTCGTCTTGTTCAACCCATTCTGCCTCCATTTCACTGGCATTGCTAATAGAAGGCTCATCTCTAGAAGCAGTGGTATCCCTTGCTGGTTCCATAGATGGCCCTGCATGCAAGTGGCCACCACCTCCACCATGATCCAACGGTTCAGAGGGGTAATATCCTCTGCTCCCAGAAGGTTTATAGTGACTCCTGGGTGTCCAATCCTTGTTTGAGGCCATGGGACTTTCCTGTGCAGATGTCAATCTTGTGTAGGTAGAATCTCTTGCCTGTTCAAACAAATTATACAGATTAATCTCGAATCCAATATAGTTTTTGGAAATTGAATAGAGTTGTCTTCTTACTTAATTCATAGGAAATATATTATCAAGCGATAAGTTTACAGAGTGCGAGAGGAGTTAATCTTATCTGTACAACCTGAATGATCAAAATATTTTTTAACTTACATATATGCTTGACCATTCATTACAATTTTATAGCAAATGAGTCTTATGAAAGCGTGCTCTCACATGATACGACATAATGAATGAGGTAAGATAATGCAAAACATAATCTTGATGAAAAGAAATGTAGATTATTACCTCGTCCTCAGACCTTGGAGGAGTGTTGAGTGCCTGTCGATTAAATCTCTGCACGTTATAAAGTTCCATGATTCTGTCGTAATTCTCACCCCACCATCTTTGCGCTTGCCATTTATTAAACATCTCTCGGCTTCAAATTTAAATGCTAAGTATTGTCAGTCTTTTCTCCTACAGGATAATTTAAGTTCTCAACAACTAAAGAATCCCATACATTTTGTTTAATATTTACATTAAGGCCTAAGGTACACATTCTTTTCAGAATGTAAACTCCATATTTCAGGTAATCTTTTGATCCAATAAGTGCAGTGCCAAGCAAATAGACCATTGTTTGGCGAGCGCAATTTGGAACAAATTTATTTAGTGCTTAATTGGTTGATTAATTATTACTATTAGGGACAAGCACAATGATTATTTACTAGGAAATTAAACATTTTTGCAATAACTTTTAACTGAAATCACTTGTTAATTATTGGCGTAGTCGTCACTATACCTGAAGCGAATTCTTTTAAGATCATTTCCCCCATTAGGAAGAGACACAAAGGTAATGTGAACCCCAGGTTCCACCACTGCCATCCACTCCTTAGGCTCATCCTCGTCCTCTAAGACTACATCACAAACTGATGCTGAGTCACGTCCTCTAGGGGTGCGGTCACCACCAAATGCCCCAGCAAATCGTGGGTCTGATCTACCACCAGGGTAGTGAGAGGTTGTGAAGTCCCAAGCGGGGGTTGAACTTGAGCTTGCACCCCCAATATAAGGGTATGGAACCCCTTCTGAGATGGTATCGAAGTCTGGATATGGTCTATGTCCTTTCTTGTAGCTACTGGACCCTGTGCAGGGCTTGCATTGTTTGTAAGCACCAGAAAACTTCAGTGCCATATCCTTTATCTGCATATAAAGAATATAACCGTATTAACAGGAAAGCATTAGAGGCTTCAATTATTTAATTTTAAATAATAGAAAATAAATACAAGAGCCTTTTCTACTACAAGGTTAAATTATTCAGGACGAGTGAAATTGCAAAAAAAGATACGGTCTTAATACCAATCTTTCTCACCGATTTATACATAAGACAACTTCAGTTGAAAAATTTGATTAGTAAGCTATTTAGACGCGAGACACGAGTAATCACAAAGGAAAATAATACTTTAATCACCAAAACAACTCAATAATTAACAACTATATTATAATAAGATAATAATATGGAGAGAAGATTGATAGAATAAATGTAGTTGAAACGTGGTTATATGAATAAATCATTGCTTTTTAATGGAAATAATACAATAAAACATTTCATGACAGCCAGAAATATATAATTATATCACACTTACTTTTATTTAAAAGGAGTACCGTATGTTGGGTCCAAATACAAATTGTCCATGATTAAAAAAACTATTTTTTTATTGGAATTGGACCAGATGAAACAAAAGAGGGAGGAAAAGCCATAATTAAAGATCTAAATCATTTAAAGATAAGCACATTTGAATATTGGCAGACGATGGCAGAAATGTGTTCGTCAAATGGCACACAAGGAAGGACTGATGGAAACCATTTGTGCAAGTTCTGAAGTATAAGTTAAAAGTAAATTTGGATGAAACTGAATGGAGGCTAAGGTTTCAGTCTTTGGTCATTTTCAAAGAAAAAACTTTACAGCTAGACTTGTGGAGAATGTGTTTGGGTTGAGGATACAAGTGGATGACAAAATCCTTACATATATGTTACCACGAACTGTGTTACCACTAATGGAAAACATTTCCTAATTGGAGAAAATTCAGTTGATTTCTAACTAGTTTTTTCTCATCAAATTTTTAACTTAATTTAGAAATAGTTGATTCAAAATATTAGGATAGGCATAGAAATTTGAGAGAAGTGCTTCACACACTATTCTGTTAATTAGAACGTCTTATACAGAGTTGAGTGTCCAGCTTAAGTTGCATTTACATTGACTTAAAAGGAAAAATAAAGACCATTGAAATGAAGGTCTATCACTTGCCTAAGCAGACATTAAGAAAGAGAATCATGTCTATTGGTCTTAAAGTGAATGCTAAGGCGCGCGCACACACACATAATATATATATATATATATGTCAATATACTTTTCTGCCATAAAAACAATCAATAGTCGGCTATCACATATCTATTTTTTCCTTTTTTTTTTTTCTGCATTGGTGATAATAGAAAACTTTTGAAAAACATGGAATCGACAAGAATTCAAGGATGGGCCACAGTAGGGATAGGAATGTGGCAGACCCTTCCTGTGATAGGAATCTTTTCTCATCATCAACTCAAATGCTGAATATGAAACATGTTCCCACTATTGGTATTCTCATTACGCATTTAGAATAATTGACCGAGACATTTGCTTTTCTAGGAAAACCAAGTTAACATTTTGGATAAAAGCAAAAACTTAATTGATACTGTTCGCTATTAATCAAGATTATATGAATATAATAAGTTAGGTTCCGCATCAAAATCTCGTCGTATTATTCTTTATTATTTTCTAAATTAAAAATATAAGTTATATACAGAGTACTAGAAAGTAACGAGACATCAGCGGAATCGTGTAAATATATATTGATCCGTTGATGTTTGCATGCTTATTATAAATTTTAAACTGCGGAGCACCTTGCTGCTCCACTCATGTTCAATTATAAGTGGATAATCATGGGTTGATTGGTTAATCATGAACCCATGTTGCACCTCCACAGCTTAGCAAGATGGCAACACCACATGCCCAAAAGCTTTTAAACTAACGAATAAAATAGACCAAATAGTATATGATAGGGAGCATACCGCCAACATCAAAAGGGTCCATATCAGAACAGAACAAAACAAAACTGCGTCATCCAAAACCATGCGTGTCTTAACTTATTGCCACTCAGTTAAATGTTTAGTCAAAATAATATTTTTGTTATTAAATTAACAAATAAAGAAATTATATTAAATTTATTAATAGGAAGAATAATATCAATAAACATAATAGTAAATAAAATGTTTAATTTCGATATACTATTAAATTGCATAGACCATTTACTTTAAATTAAAAATAAGCATTTATCAAAAGCATTCATGAAATTACGTAATTATGACTTCGGTACGTGTTAAAATCAACAAATATAAGACCAAATAATTACATTCCTGCACTATTTATTCTAAAATAGAAATAGAAATTTATCAAAAATCATAACATGTCGATAAAATAATGGTGGCCCCCCGTCATATATGAGTGCACCTAAGCGGGGTGAAGATTTTATTGGTTTTTCACCAAGATGGAAAAGCAAAGATTGTGGGTGAATCAAGAGAGAGGGAGAGAGAGAGAGAGAGAGAAGAATGTGTGTGTGAGAGATGAAGAACCTGTGTGGTCAGGCTTTTGACAGCTTCTTTTGTACTCGGCGTGCCACTCTCACGGACTCCTCCTTCTTCATCCCTCTCATCCGTCGTTTGCTTCGTACACGCTATGCACGTAAACATCTTTCTTCACTCTTTTTAATTATACCCTCGTTTTTTCCTGCACAACAAAACCAAAATAGTTAGATAAATATCAAAAGAACCAGTCAATTTTTTTAATAATAACAATAATAATGGTTTTGGATGGAGGGCGACGTGGAAAAGAAATTAAAGACATAATTGGTTACGCGTTTGAGGCAATCACTTTCATTGAATGAAACAGTGACAGAGCAACGCCAGCCAATGGAAGCACCAAATTGAATGAAGAAGAAATGCAGCAACAGCACAGGTGAGAATCCGAAATGGAAGAGAAAGAAAAGGGAATTTAAATTTTGCAGTTTTGCTGGTCTAAGAAATGATATCTTTGGTTGGGAAACAGAAGGGAGGAAAAGAGAAAAAGGAAAAGTGGTGTTGAGAAGGAGGCTCGGGATCAGAGCAAGATCGAAAGCGATCTCAAAATCTCAAAAGAAGAAAATGGGATCAATAATAAAAAGTAGAGAAAGGAAACAAAATGGGGCAAGGAATGGCCAGGTACTACTACACTACTACTATCTGCTTTGCTTTACCGCACACAAATTCGCAATTTTAAAAGAAGAACCTCCAAGCCGAAGATTCTGACACCCCTTAAAAAGAAAAGAACCAAATGAACCCCATTGACAATAAAAACATTTTCTCACGCCTCAAACAAAGAGAAAATTTGATAAATAAATATAAAACTAGGTACTATAGCACAACGAGATATAATAAAAAAACAAGTGACATACTATAATATATTCTTTCGATTCTCTCTTTATCTTTTGTGCAAATCACATCAATCCCCGTTCTCCGAGGCACACCCGAAAACCAAAAGCGGCTGACTGACTGACCTAGGGAGAGAGAGAGAAAGAGAGGGTACGTGTTTTTGGGATTGCGGAAAAAACAGAATGGGTTTGAATGAGGAATCAATGTTTGTCGGAGGGTGCGAAGAGAGGTAACTGGACAGTGAAAGAGAATGAAGGAGAAAAGGGAATTGAAATTGTTAGTGCATTGATTGAGATATTATAATTCTTGCTTTACTGCAAAAGCAGAATTAATTAAATAGACTCAGTCATTACTATTCGAAAACGACTTAGCAAGCAAGCGCTCAACTGCTTCTCCTTCTTTTGTCTCACCTCTCACCGATGCACCATCTTCATATCTCCAACGCTCTCTCTCTCTGCCTTTAATCAAAATCAAAATCAAAATCCCTCCCTCTTTCTATAATCTATCAATCAAATTAAATGCGCTGCGTTTGGGATCTGAAACGCATTTTAATGCAATGCTTACACCTATTAATTGCTACTATCTACGCTTTAATTTCCCTCACCAAACAACAAAGAGATCAAAACTTACCTTATATACACGAACGGTTGATTGAACTGGATTCGATAGGATATGATACGATGTGATGTGATGTGATATTCACTTTTTTTTTTCCTTCGATTTAGCTTTCCATTTTTGGAGCTCCGAAGCGAAGTAAGAAGCGAGAACGATGAAGCGGTGATTAGCGAGGAGTGGCTTCGTTGATATTTCGGCGAGAAAACGAGATACGAGAATCTGGAATCGGTGGCCGAAAATTTGGAAGATGGCGAAGGTTGAGGGTGTGGTATTTATACGGAGGGGGAGGGGTGACGGCGTCAGTTTTGACGGAAAATGTTTGGCGTTAGTAGGGAAGACGTTACGAGGAATTTTGATTTTGTCTTTTTACAGCGGAAACGATGGTCGAGGGCGTAGAAGACAGTGGGGTCCACATGTTCATGCTGATGCAATGCAACACTGAAGGATCTTTAAGGTGCGTACGTAGGATGCCACGTGGCGAAATGTGATTGGGAGTGATGTAATGGAGGTGTTGAATGGGTGGGATTAGTATGACAGAGTTGGGAACCATCCCATCAGAGCTTTCATGTTTTGATTACCTCTTAATAATGATATGGTAAAATCATAACTCACAACTTTTCGCAAACCAAAAATTATCCAAGATCACTATATTTTGAAAATACGGTTTCATTTTTCAGCTAAATACTGCTTTCAATTACATTATCCAAAAAATTTATTTCTTATTTTTTTTTAATTTAAATGTGTGATAGTTTAATTTATTTTAATGCGAAGATTTTTTTTTCTCGGGCAATTGGACACTCATAAATGAGTCTTAAGATGATTCGGTTAAGTGCTTTTCCTTGTAAATAAAAAGAAGGATATTTGGAATAATGTGAAAAAATTGAATTTATTAGTATAAAAAATACTGTAAAGAGTAATATATTTTCAACTCATATTTCAAAATTTTAGAAATGATTTTTTTAATTTTTGCCTTGTATATTCGTTGATGAAAAATGAATACAGTCACTTATAATTCCTTGTTAAAATCTTCGTATAAACGGTCATTCGAAAACTTATCTGTTTACATATAAACATTTTCATATAAGATTTAAATGCAAATAAATGAATTTAAGATTGCTTTCAATAATCAATTTGAATATTTATTCTTTTCTAAGAAATAAATTCAATTACATTGAATTTTAAATTACTTTCATTTCAAATTGTTTTGTCTCCCTCCCAACATGAATTTATTAAATTTTAATTTCTGATTCAAATAAAGTATTTTAATTATCATCACATAATAAAATCACTATATACTTCAATTTAAAAGTAATTCCATCAATATGGGTCCAAAACTGAACAAAGAAATAGTTTTATCCTACATTTATGCATAAATAATTCTAATATTGTCAAAAAAAATTATTAAAATTACTATAATGTTTCAACTTAACATCGACTAAAAAAGAGTCTCCTTAATATCAATAAACTTTTAGGAATATTATCAAGAAAATTCTCTCATTAACATTTATCAACCAATAAAATTGACCTACTTTTTTTAGTAACAATAGTTTTTAAAAAAATTCTAACTAACATCATCAGAATATACTATCAATTAATGCATCTTGACTAACATCAATGAGAAGTAAAATTTTGCCATATATCACCACAAAAGAATATTGGTGATAACAAAAAAATAATTATAATAGACTTTTAATTTAAAAGAAACCTTGCAAACATAACAAAATATATATATCGAATCAACAATACTTTGATCTTGATTGAGTAAACAACATTCTAAGTTAAATTGTTGATATAGAAGTAAAATCAAAGAAATAATATGAAGAAACAAGTATAATTTAATAAAAAAAAGAATATAAAAATTTTCAAATTTTTAAATTTTAGGTGAAATTTGAAAAATAAGAATTTAAAATTATCTCATTATAAGTAGTCAAACTATTTTTCAAAAAAATTCTAAAATTTTAATGTTTTTTTAAATTATTTATGCAAATAACATATTTTATTATAAAACATTTTATGTTTTATATAAAAATGAATTATACTATAAATTTTTTCCTTGCAAACACAATATTTGACTTTGAAAAACGAATGATAATATAATATTCGAAATTGAATTAATAAATAATAAAAAAAATCATGTTAAGATCTCAAAACCTGAACTCATAAAATATTATAGTTATTTCAATTTATTTTATAATATAAATATAGAGAGAAATTTCAAACTATATAGTTCTCTTATATATTTCTACATCAATTTACAATTTCTTTTATTTCACTTAATTTTTTATTTTAAAATTTGTGTGTAACTCTATCTTGCTTTCTTGGATGTACATCATCTTTAATGTTTAATTGTTAAGTTTAGTTTTTTTTTGCAGTGTGGTTATACTTTTTCTTTCCTATGATTTTTTTTTTTTTATAATATTTTGTATTGCCCTTTTAAGCGTTGATTATATTTATAGTTTCTATATTCTTTTAACTATTGAGAGATTTATTCTGAAAAAATAAAGGTTAAAAAAGAGTAATAAATGTCGTAATATTCAAATGGTTAAATGATTGGAATTTATTAAGCTTTTTATAAGAATTACTTTAAAAGTCATATCTTAAATGCTTGTGTAGAGTATATTCTTTATCGTAAAATATGTGAATATTTATTTATAACTATTAAATTAAAAGTGATGTAAGAAATCATAAAAAATGTGTTTTTAATTATAATCTTATGATGTTATATTATTTTATTTTATTTTAATTCAATATAATGTGATATTTGTAATTATATGTGCAAAGTATTGAGTTAAAAATATCAAGGAAATTTAACAATAATAAACAATAAACATATCAATATAAGAAACTAAAATATCATTTCCAATCTGATACGTTAAGAGAATCAAATATTTAGAATTTTTAATCTTTCTTTTCATTAATTTAGACGATTTTTAAAACAATATATAATTTGATTTTGGTTTTAATCATCCGTTATAAATGTATAACTTAGATTCATTTCTCTTTAATATAAGAAAGAATTAAAAAACTCATTTCACTATATATAGGTCATACACGTAGGTGAAGAGAAAATGAATATTAATAAGCTCATTATTCTTTTCATGGAGTAATATTTTCAAAATATAATCATGTTGTACGGATCGGAAGAACATTAAATCACGAGAATAATTTGACCTTGCTCAGATTATACAATATAATATTTATCATTAGATTTGGTTATTTAAAATTCATAACATGTTAACAAAAATTTTAGTTGAATTTTATATAATGAGTCATCACTAACACTTCTATAAACACTAAAAATAGAAATTAAGGTTGTAAGAAAAAAGAAATTGATATAAACCACGTCATTATATATTCAAAGAACTTCTGCCAAAAGAATATATCGAAAGAGATTGATACTAATATCATAATCAAATTTTTATAAAAATTATATAAATAAGATAGAAGATTTTAAAAATGATAACGAAGTAGTATATTAAAAATAACAAAAACTCATAAGTAAATAAATTAAAAAATAGTTAATCTTTAACCAAATTTCAAATTAATGATAATAAAAAATATCATATTATTATTAGTATTAAGCTTTTATAAAATATTTGAAAACAAATAAGAGGTTGAATTGATTTTATAGAAATTTTTTAAAAATCCTTCTAAAAGTAATTTTAAATAAAGAAAAATCGTGAGAATGTAATATATATTAGTCTCAAGTATGATGTATAAATGATTTCATTTTAAAGTATTATCTAAAAACAATAGATATATTTTAATGTTAGTTTAAAAGAGACATTAAATCAAATAAGAAGAAAATAAAAGAAATACAAACGTTATATTGATTTATATTTATTTAAGATTACGTCCTTGACAACTTCTTAAATTTTACTAGAAGACATTGTTAAAACACAATTATTGTTAATGGCCATGTATGACATATACATTATTATTCTTTCACATCTTTCTGAAGCTCATATAAAAAACGATATTCTTTTATAGTTTCCACAATTTTTTTTTTGAAACAAATATTCTTTCACAAATAAGTTTGGCTTATACATTAAAATTGTTCTAAAAGGAAATTTTAACATAAATGTTGAAATCCGAACAATAAGATCCAAACATCTTAAAGACAAATTTAAATATAACTTCATTGTAGATTTGGGTTCAATATTCTAACAAATATATACACACTACTTTCTCTTAATGTGAGAGTAATATGAGTATATAAAGAGAGCTATTTATAAAAAGCTAATAGAGTCGAAAGACATGTTCTGATGAATTATAAAGTTTTATTTTAAACTACAACAATCATTACACCACAACACACATACACACTATACACATCTTTAAATATTAGTTGGTATCTCATAAGTGTCTTTTTTAAGATAGTCATCGTAATTTTGGATTCTCCCTTTTTCTTTTAGCTAATTTGTTGAGACAAATGATTTAATAAATGATATATAGCATTTTGCAGAAGTAGTAGTCCATTGTCCAAGGATGCAGCATTGCAAAATCTTGTGTTGCCAAACTTTCATTCTCTTTGACCCACCATTTGTTGTACTCTTGGGCACAAACAAGCATTAATGGGTTCGCCTAAAGCCCTTATTGAACGCACTATGTTGTTAATTGTGAAAGGCTGAGTGAGAGTGGGTGAGACACAAGCACTATTGTGGCACACCCATGCATTCACATTCAATCCTCCACCATAAACCAAACCCTTATCTCACACCTAATCATCTCCCCGTTCGACAAACCTACCATCTTGAACCTACCATTTTCCCTTTCGCACACACCATAACTCACTTCGCCTGCTTCACACTGCACCCTGCCTCTCCACACCATCCTCCAGAAAACTCTTTTACCATTCTTGCCGGAATTGCTAATAGCATCTTGACCCAACCTTTCTCCCAACCACACCCACTCTTCACCTTCCTCTCTCCCTACAAAACCTACCCTTTTCATGCAAAATGCTTTCTCAAATGAAAATAAACTTGTGGATTTTGATTGATGCAAAAGGTGTGAGATTAGTGTAATGTCATTATTGACCCTTAACTTCTCTTCCAAATTTCTTCATAATAATATCCTATTTTCATATTGAAAAATAACCTATATTTAACACAGAGAATGAGAAGTATAGGTATGACAACACATTCATTCCCAATCACATCCCCCTCTTTTCTATCAATTTTTCATAAACACAAATGATTGTTCCATTTTTCTATTGCCATATTTTATTTCTAAAGCAATTTTTCTTAAAATCACAAAAATGCAACGTGTGGTAAAAATGCTAAACATGAAAGTTATGAAAATAATGATGTAATGAAACCTAAAACTAACACAATGCATGCTAAGCGACCTTGAAAATCTGAAAATGATGAGAAGGAGGAGACATAATGAACACTAAACTTGAAGAAACACCTTCATGTTTTGAAATGTCTTTCCATGATAGCGATATTGTTGTGGTAGGGAATGTTGTGAGTAATTTATCAAGATTTTAAGGTTTTTTTTTTTTCAAAAACCTTGAGAACATGAAGATGAAAATAAGCATTTTTACGTATATTACGTGGTTATGAAAATATTTTAAATGGTTTCATTCTTATGAGAAGGGATGGATCTATGATATTTTCAAGGAAGTTATTACAATAGCGACTTATTTCTACTGCTCTATTCTTTTTCTTTTTTAAAAAAATATAGTTTAAAATTAAATATATTTTTTCACAAATTTCTTAAAATACCAATTAAATATGTTCATGAAATATAATATTTAAAAAGTATAATTCCTAAAAGTACTCTCTATGTGATATGAAAAAAAAAAAGAATATGGGAGAAACTACTTAAAATTAAGAAGATGAGTCACAAATCGAATATATATGATGTCTAGTAGGAGATTTCAATACACTAAGAACAAGGGAGAAAAGAAGAAAGGAAGTTGTCGTTGGCAAAGACAGATAAGCAAAAAGAGTTAAATCAATTCATAGAAATAAAACTCTTAGACATGTCTTTGATAGATAAGATATTCTCATTATATAGAGTTGGGAGAATGACAAGAAGGATTGATATGTTTCTTGTATCAAATGATTAGTTAGATAATTAGTAGGAAAGTGCACATTATGTAGGAAACATGAGTGTGTTTGATCACTACCCCTTACTCTTAAAAGTTTGAAATGTACATCAAGGGTTAAGACCTTTCAAAGTTTTAAATTGTTTGTTTTACAAATCCTACTCCTACTCTTAAAATTTTGAAATGTGGATCAAGGGTTAAGACCTTTCAAAGTTTTAAATTGTTTGTTTTACAAATCCTACTCCTATTATTAAAAGTTTGAAATGTGGATCAAGGGTTAAGACCTTTCAAAGTTTCAAATTGTTGGTTTTACAAATCCTAAATTTACTAATTTTGTGAAGAGAAGTGAGGGAAAATATGAGGTATAGGGTTGGGACTTTTATCTTAAAAGAAAATGAAAAGCCTAAAATTGTGAACGAGGAGCTTAAAATGTATTTACGGAATAGTTTTTTAAAGGATGATACGACAATGGAAAATGGCTTAGGTTTTAGGATCGTTTTACTCAAGCTTTAAGGAAGGGCTCCTAGATGAATTCCTAGATGGTTTCTTAAAGGATTCTTGGATAAAAAAAACTTCAAAGTTTGCAGAAAACTCAAAAATGAAAAATGCTAAAGAAAATACAAGAAACATAAATAATGTTAGGAATTAGAACAACCCCTTGCACCACCCAAATCCATGAAATAAGCAAGATGGTGGTTCGCCACTTGTGACCTAACTCACAATATAAGAATCAATGCTAGGAATTAGGAAGAACCTTGAGCCACTGAAATTCATGAGATAAGCAAGATGGTGAATCGCCACTTATGACCCAGCTCACAAGATAAGAAACCCCAAGAGAGAGACTCTTCATTTTCCTTTGATGAACCCTGATGGGACACCAAGAGATAAGCTATGAAATGCCACTCTAGGATAAGCAAAGGAGAAACACCACTTGAGGATATGACACACTCAAGATTTTCAGAAATTTCTATTCATCATTCCAAATCTCCCAAAATGAATACAACAGGTGTCCTTATATAGAATTCATGGTGGAAGAGGAATAAACAAGTCCATTCCTTCCATAGGTCCAAACTAAACATAGACAAATAAAAGGAAAAATTATATTTATTTTTATTTTTCAGATCATATCTTCCTTCCTTACTTCAAGAAAAGTCGTCCCGAACTTTAGTTGAGCTAATCACCAAAAATTCAAGTTGTCCTTCACGTGTTCGATAAAATGCCTGAACTGCTCCTAGAATAGCACCCAAAAGCTTTGAGTGTACCAAAGCTCTAATACCACCTAATACAGAACCCCCAAACTGGAGGTACAAAACTGAAACGGGAAACGCCTATGGCAATGGAGAATGACCTGAGTTTTAGGATCGTTCCACTCAAGCTTCAAGGAAGGGATCATGGATGAATTTCTGGATGGTTTCTTGAAGGATTCTTGGATGAACGTAAACTTCAGAGTTTGCATAAAACTCGAAAATGAAAACTACTAAAGAAAATACAAGAAACAAAGATAATGCTAGGAATTAGAACAACACCTTGTGCCACCCAAATCCATAAGATAAGCAAAATGGTGATTTGCCACTTGTGACCTAACCCACAAGATAAGAATCAATGTTAGGAACTAGGAACAACCTTGTGCCACTCAAACCTATGAGATAAACAAGATGGTGAATCGTCACTTGTGACCTAGCTCACAAGATAAGAAATCCAAGAGAGAGGCCCTCCACTTCTCTTTGATCAATCCCGATGTGCCACCAAGAGATAAGCTATGAAGCGTCATTCTAGGATAAACAAAGGAGAAATACCACTTGAGGATATGACACACTTAAGATTTTCAAAAAAAATTATTCATCATTCCAAATCTCCCAAAATAAGTATAATATGTGTCCTTATATAGAATTCATGGTGGAAAAGGAATAGACAAGCTCATTCTTTCCCTAGGTCCAAACTAAACAAAGAAAAATAAAAAAAAATTATATTTAATTTTATTTTTCAGATCACATCAAAGGAAGGGGGAGACATACGAGACTTGAATGATAAAATATTCAACAAAACTAGTAAAGACAATAATGCTAAGTTAACAACTTCATTTGAGAAGGAAGAAATCAAAAAGGTGATTTAGGGATGTAAGGGAAATGTTAGCACCAGGAGTTGCTAGTGGATTTGATGAAATCAACAAGTGAATGAAGTCTAAGAAATCATGTGGATTGCAAAGAGGATCATGAAGATGATTGAAGATGTTGGTTCTAGATTTAGGCTTTGTGAGAGTGTTGTGTGAGAGAGAGAGAGAGAGAGAGAGTTCTTGCTCGTCATAAATTCATTTTTTGCATGTTTCATGTCTTAGTAAACTCCAAAGATAAAATTGTTTAATCAGATTAATCAAAATTTTCAAATAAATGTGTTTTGGAAAGAAAAGTTAATAAATTGGTTTTATTCTAAATTTGATAAATTTTACGTTCCAGAAAAGTTCAATTGATTGAACAGTTATTTCAATCGATTGAAATTTTAACATATTTTAAAAACAATTTGCTTATATAAAGGAAAGACACGTGTTTTGACAAAGATAGAAATCATTCTAAGAAAACGTTGTGAAATCTTCTGAGAGAGAAATGTGCGAAACATCCTGTGAATCTTTGTCAAATCATTTCTTCTCAAGAATTATAATCTTGGAGCATTACTTTGATTCTGAATCTGTGTAACTATGATCTTATACAGAGCTAAGTGTTTCTGCTCTATTCTTGACATCTTTGTAATCTATTTTGAGTAGAATTACTGTGTGATTTGGTCTATTCATTGTATTTTTGAATACTGTTAGGTTGTGGTTACATGTTACATAGGGTGTGTGATTGTAACTGGATTGTACAGAGGGTTCTGTACTGTTTGAATAGCTACTGAAGGGTTAAGTAGGTTGTTTTATTGCTGGGAGTAGGGTGTGCTTGCGGGGTGCAAGTGTTGTATTGTTTGATACTAATCTTGAAGATCTTTTCTAGTGGAAATATTTGCTAGTTTGCAAAAGACTGGACGTAACCCTTGAGGAAGGGTAAACCAAGATAAAAACTCGTGTTTTTGATCTTTCTTTTCCTATTCTTGACTTGTCTTGATTCTGCTTATTGCGCAATTAACTGTTTCTCGCGTGCAGTTAATTATTTCTTTCAAAGAATATTTGAAAATATTCTTTGAAACTGTGTGACACATATTTAGGTTTCTGGATGTCTCTTAACTTGAATTTTCAATAAATCAAGCTTTCTAAGTAATTGATTGCATCTGTTTTAAGAAATATATCTTCTTAAAGTCTTGATTTAAATCAACTGGTTATTATTTTTTCTGAAATTGTTTACTCTATTGAATTCTGGTCTTTCTGAAATACTTTTCTGACTTCAGTTTATTGCTTTCGCACTTGATCTGATTTAATACAAGATATAGTTTATTGATTGTATTCTGGAAAATATTGAACATTAACTGTACATCTTACACAAATCATCTTTTAATAGTTTTAATAAATAATCTTGATCCCATTCTGTAAAATTGATCACAGTTTGCGAAAAGTTTTTGTAAGTTCAATTCAACCCCTCTTGAACTCAGTCTGAACTTATTTTACAGGAAATAATAGTCCAAATCTAAATGAGTTTAACTTCCATTTTTACCAATTCTTTTTTGGAGATGATTAAACTAAAATTTTAAAAGATGGTTACAAAGGGTAGAGATTCATCATTTATAAATTTGAGCAAAGTTTTGACAAAAATTCGAGCAAAAAAATTGAAGAAGGTAATGAATAAGATTATAGTGTGAAAGATAATGAAAATTTGTGGTTTGAAGGAATATGCTAATGGATTACTAATTGAAAATAAAGCAGGGGATGAAACCAATTATAAGAAAAAAAACATGCTTGATTACGAAGGTTTATGTTTTTAAAAATAAATTTGATTGAAGTGAAGGTAGAACTTGCAGGAATATAAAGACTAACAACTATTTTAAATTGTGGAATTAAGGATATTATTTCATATATTTAAGGTTCCCAATTGAAACAAACCTAAAAAAATGTAGGCTATTGGCTATTGGTACTAAAAAGATGACAAAAAATTATCTTTGTTAAAGTTCAAAATCTTTTGTATGAAAGAAGAGAATGTGTTATTAGGTCTATGTTATCATCTCTACTTTATTCTACTTAACTTTCTTTAAATTACCTAGAGAGTGACATAAAAACTAAAAGTGATCTAGATAAATTTTCTATGAAGAAGAGGAGAGGAAAATAACAAAACTGTATAACATTTGTGAGACAAAGGAAAAAGGTATTTTAAGATTCTAAGATCCAAATTACTTTAATATGAACCTGTTAGGTAAATAGAGGTGGAGAATGTTAGTAGAAAATGATATTTTATGAGTGTAGAGTATTACAAGTTAAATGCTATGACATATGATAGAGGAAGAGGATGACATATTTAAGAAGAACTCTATGTGGTGGAATCTAAGTAAAACATGTAGATTGGGAAGACATGGAGACAGTGGTAGAATCACCTAAAGAGAAAAGTTAACTATGATCAACAAATCAAATTATGAAGGACAAATAGGTGGGTGACTTCACATTGAAATACAAAATCAATAGGGTATTTAGGAATCCAAAATAAAAGACAAACACAATGAGGGAGGTAGGAAGATGGTTAAAGGAATGAGAATAAGAATTCAATTGTTGTGAAAACTGATTTGATTGGGAGGTACAACATATACAACAAGTCTTACATATTATTTATTTTGTAAAGATACAAAAAGAAATATAAGATGGTTAGACATGGAAAAGAGACAAATTTAGACATACAAGGTCAAGTTTGCATACATTTTGGTACACCAAAAGTGAGATTTAGAGGCTATTTTGGAGGATAACTGTTCCATCAAACAATGTCCTATTATCGTGAGAATCATAAGGAACAAATTACAATGAAGAATAACCTATTAAAGAGAACCATACAAATATGATTATAGGAATGTGCATGCTCTTTTTACAATCAAGAGCAAGAAATTGGTAGTCATGTATATTTTCAGGAAATTTCTCTTCTTCATATGGTTTTCATGCTATCATTGGTTACGTATCTTAGGTGTTTCACACAAGGATAATGTTCCACATTTTCTATAACATTTTCATCACATCAGATGTAATAGAATATAGCAAATTTAATGGTTCATATGGTTTGCAACATTTTGGTCAACTTGATTACATATGAATAGCATAAATTTTAGCGAACAAGAGGCAAATACTATTTTAGCTATTGATCTTATTTCTTTCAGTAAAGTCAAATAAACCCTTCATGTTTTTGATTAAGTGTTGTTAAACAACAAAGTACAAACATAAATGTGCTTCATCTATAAGACAAAAGTTTTCAAACAGGTAATGTGAGACACAAGTGCTACATCTATATAACACATTTCACTTGCTTTGTTTGATAAGTAAAGTCTTAATAAGATGATATGTACACAGTATTAAGCTAACATTATATTTTACAAAATTCTTTATAAGCTTTATTATGAGTTGTAGGGAATATTTTCATCTTCATGTCTAATAAGAAGATCTCATAAAACACTTGTCTACATAAAGATCTCTTGAAGAACACACCAAAGTTGGTTTACACCAACAAGCATCCCAACACACCTTATATTGGTTATGGTAAGGCTATTTATCATGTACGATCTTCTACTTTACTCCATTTTGGGTGAAAACTTTCATGTCAGTTATTAGGATGTTACTTAAAGAAGACATTAATCATTTAATGTTGTATGGAGAACATTTATTGCATCTTTATGTTTTTGCATGGACAAATACAAGCTTGAAGCTAAAAACCTATGTTAAAGCTTCTTAACGAGTATAAAAGGATTTATAACGATTCTTTCCTAAACACTTTATGTAAACCAATCTTTTTCAGTTTAAAAAAGATATACAAGTTGTATAGAGTTGTTGAAATGCTACCAAACCTTAAAAGCTAAAAGCTTTTCATGTCTTAAGGTTCACGAGAACACTATTTGTGTTTATTTAACAAACTAGAAGAGTGTATAAATCTTGTATTTATCGAGAGACATTACTTCTCTATCTAGTGACCAAAACCCAATGATCGTTTGTATAACCTTTTCTATGTAAAACCCTTTTAACTAAGAGTGGTTGCATTAAAAAATATATTTAGGTTGTCTAGCCAAGAGCGGCAGCATTCCAAACAATACTTTGAGTTGTTAGCCAAGAGTGGTTGAATGTTCAAACAATACTCGAGTTATGTAGGTAGGAGTGACTAAGTTTTAAAATAATACTCTATTGTATCTTTGTAATGTTAGTTTGCCTAGTGAAACTTGATCAATTGATCAAGAATTAGATGTAATATAGTTTCACAAATGAACTAGTATAAAAATCTCCAATGTAAATTCTTCTTTTCTTTAATCTCGGTTAAATTATATTTTATTAAATTTGCTCTAACAAAAGAAGGAGAGCTTTTAAAAGCTAAGTCTTAGAAAAGTTTGTAACAAATCACCTGTCACGTTAAAAACTTCTGTTTGTCTGCACACCATTAAACACAGCTTTGTGAAAATGTTAAAGAGTTTTAATACATAATTCATCTTTCTTTATTGTGTATTTTAAATTAAGATCTTGGGCTTGGTTGTAAAAAATAATGCATTTTATTTTTCTTTTATGGAGTGGTCATTTAATCTTTTGTCATGTCTTTGTGTTCTATGAGATAGTTAATAGATACAATTGTATATGGGTTTAAATATCCCTTTTAACTTATGTTTCTAATAAGGGCTTTATGTGAACCCATTAATGTTTGATATTGCCCAAGAGTAAAGGAAATGGTGAGTCAAGGAGAATGGAAGTTTGTCAACACAAGATTTTGCAATGTTGCATCCTTGGACTATCGGTTACTACTTCTGCAAAATGCTATATATCATCAAAAGCATAGAACATAATTTATTAAATCATTTGTCTAATAGTCTTAAGATTATTTAAATTGTCATCAATATTGTTTAATAATAAAATACTTTTGATAAGTAGAGTGCATTTGATAAAATACTTTTGATAAGTAGATTGCATTTGATGATATGAAGAAACTCTCATTAAATGATTAAAACATATAGTATAAACTCTTACGCTTTGTTTGCTTCCTACGATTTTCTATGGTCGACGATTGAAAAGCGAGGGTGGTGCGTGTTTGTATCAGTGAATTAGTACTGGTTTGCGAGCATGGAAAAGCGGGAGAGGAGGAGATGAGCTTCCGCACAGGTAAGGGAAGATTAGAGAGAAAAGACATGTAGACATAATGAATTGTTGATTTTAACCTCTTTATCTTATTTTAATATATTTTATTTTATTAAAAGTAACTATAATTTTTTTAATGTTTATAGTTTATTTTTTACGTATTATTTTGTTACTATAATATTAAATCACTGGAAAATGATTTTTTAATACATCACAAAAAGAATTTATGAATTAAATTAATAAATTTTTATCGTAAATTAAATTTAATTTCAAAACTAATAATATAATTTTACATTCTCATAAATTTTTAAAAATAAAAAAATATCATCTAAATCAAATTAATTATATTTTATTTTTAATTATTTTTAATCTAAGGTTAAATTTGTAATCTTGCAATTTTATTAATTAAAAATAATTATAATATCATTTACATCTATCACATCATTCACAAACTCTCATAAACTTTCCATTCAAATCTCACCATCTTTTCTTTAATCCAAACAACAAAATTTTTTACACATTTTAATCTCAATCCATTCAAATCCACTTTTTCAAATCCATCTGTTAATCTAAACAAAACCTTAGAGACAATGAATAGAGTTTTATATCTTAAATAACTAATATCGTAATCGTTAATAGATAATTTATATATTAGCGAGTGAAATTGTGAAATTATTCAGTTAATTTTTCGTAAAAAATTAAAAAACATAAAATTATTTTTTAATAATTTAGTTATCCGTAGAATTAGTTTAGTCAACTTTAGATGGATATTAATTTTTTTAATAAATAATTATTTGTGTTAGTATTGTCGACGTAGTAGAATTGTGTTAGTCAACTTTAAAGCAATGTTAATTATTTTTTACTTTTTAATATGTAACCATATTTATATTAGTGTTTGACTAGTGTTATCTAAGTTGATATTAATTAAAATAAATATTAAACTTAAATAATGTTAATATGGTATAGTTGAGACTAATATAAATTATTTTTAATATTTATATTTATTTAAATTAGTGTTTAAATCAATACTAATTTTATTTATCTTATTATTTTTTAAAGTTAATATTGATTAGGCCGACACTAATATAATATATTTTTAATATTTATTTAAGTTTGTATTGGTTAATTCGAGACTAATTTATATTTTATGAATATATACGCCTTTGTGATAATTAATGGATAGGAATCATATATTATTTTTAATCTAAAGGCTTAGATTTAAAGATGATAAACCTCCTCATTCATAACTTTTCTCTCTTGTTAGAGTAAAAGTTTAACATCCTACAATTTTAATTAGGTGCTGAAAAACAACAAAGTATATACATCATCTCTAAGATGAATGTTTTCAGCAGTAAATCATGTAAGACATAAGTGTTTTATGTGTCAAATGATACAACATTGTGCATTCTTCCTTTATGTCTAATAAAGTATCTATACGTTCAGACGATATGTGCATAGTCTAAGCTAATCCCATATTACAACGAACATAAATATATTTATTGTATATTGGAGGAAATGTTAGTTGCTTCTGTTTGGCCAAATAGATTCATTCGAAAACTAGTGACATCAAATTATCTTTTAGATAAAAAGCTAAATCTGCTTTCCTTAATAATTTTTCGATACAAAAAGCATTTCAACTTTAACTCAGCTATCTGTTGTATGTATTTTTACTAGGGTGTTGATACTCTGACATTGTGCACAATAAAATACTTTCATTTGACATTGAAATAACACTACTAGAGAATTGTTGAATAGTGACTAAAATCAGTGATCGAAAAAATCGGTCACAAATTCGATCACAGATTCGGTCACTGATTTCGGTCACAAATTTGATTACTGATTTCAGTCACTAATTCGATTAGATTTGATCACTAATTCGGTTACTGATTCGGTCACTGATTCTGTCAAATATAATAATAATAGTAATAATAATAATAATAGTTATAACAATAGTAATAATTATTATTATTATAACGATAATAATAATAATAATAAAAATAATAAAAATAATGACAATAATAATAATAATATTTATAATTATAATATTAATAATAATAGTAATTGTAATTGTGATAATAAGTATAATAATAATCGTAATAAGACAGAAAAATTGTTTTGGTATGATGGTTATAGGTTCTCTCAAGCTACCAAGAATACTCAAAATTTACTTTGAAAAAGATTACGCAATGAGGTCAGCTAGGAGTGTCAAAAAAATACTCAAGTGATTAGCCAAAAGTAGCTATGAGCTCAAATAATACTCAAGGAATTGATCAGGAGTGGGTATGAGTCAAAGAATACTCAAAATTTACTTTGCAAGATTAGTTTGCTTAGTGGAACTCAATATATTGATCAAGAATTGGATATAGTCTATTACGATAGACAAACTAGTATAAAATTGTTAAGTTATTTTCTCTCTTCTTTGTCTTCGTTATATTTCACCTTATCATCATTCGTACTAACTGAAGAAGCAAAGCTAATTTTAAAAATACATTTTCAAACTACATTAGTTCAAAAAATAAGTTAAGTTGTAAGTTGCATCTGTTATACTTTATCAGACACAAAAGACTCTGTTAAATCATTTGGTAAACAAAATCACTATCTGAATAATTATCATAAGATGATATTTACAAAAGAAAATTAAATTAATTAAAACACAATTCTACTATTTCTTATGATTTTCATGTTTTATTCAGTTTCTATATAAATTTCTTTATACTTATCTTATTTATCTATATTCATCTTCTTTGTTTACACAGTTGTATACTTTGTTTATCTACAACATATTTTATTAGTTTGACATAAATTACGTACTAACCAACACGGTGTTTTATTAAATTTTCAAAATTGATTTTTCAATCTCAAACAAAAGTATTCTAATATATAACAACTAGTTGAGATAATTTGATTTAATTTTAAACTTGAATTATAAGAAATCATTAACATCCTATAACATATGTCTCAATCTTTTTCTTGATCTTTTGAAATCGACACGATATTAATGATTAATTTTTGACTTTTTAGCGATTAATTATTTTTGTGAAAAAATATTATTTTTAAAAATAAAATTTTCTGTAAATTTGATTAAATCTTTTTTTTTTCTACTTTTTAATCATGTTTAATACATTTATACACAAAGATTGGAATTTAAAATCTTGAGAAAGAAATTTGAATTCCATCTTCCTACAAAAACACTGCATACTATAATGCACATGTCATCTCTATCCAGCGGTGTCTGAAATTTATTCAAATTTTATTTCCATTTTTTTATTAATTATAAAATTATTAATCAAAATTTTGTAATTAAATATTTTGAAAATTTAACTCTTAATATATAAATATCAAATTCATTTAATATATTATTGAAATAAATATTATATAAAATCCTAGTAATTTAAATTTTTAAATAATATAAACAGTTATACTATCAATATTATTTTCAAACACATTTCAAGCAATATCGTCATTGACAATAGTGAAGATTAATATAATATGTTTTTAGCTCCTTATCATCTAGTTTTTAGCTTTAAGAATTCAAATGCAAATTGATCTCATAAATTTTAGATCATTGAAGCCTGTTGTTCACTGAGATAAATGTCAATTGATTGATTAATTAAATCCAAACTTCATACAACATTGAAGATAAAATGATGAATAAGCCATGAAATAAAGCATCTTAATTAGGAGTGGCAAAAGTGGGTGCACTGTTTGGAAATAGTCAGCAGAAAATAAGACGTTTCATTAGAGACATATGCTATTAGCCTGCTCGTTTTCTGAACTACAATTCCACGAAACTTTGCTTTCTTCGCTCAGTCAATGGTTTCTACGTGCCTATTCATTTCTAAAACAGTGGAAAAAGGCAACAAAAGTAACAACATCCACAAGGTTATGTTACGGAACCGTATGTATGTATATACATATGGTCCCATCAAGTTGCACGAGTGAAATACTTGCAACATGTTTTAGCTTGTCCACAGAAAAAATGTTAAGTTGTAAAAACCAAGACAAAGTTTTGTGAAAGAAGTAAAAGTGGGCTGGTCTTTGGTAAGTGGGTGTATGATGTTGTGGTATAGTATTTTGTTACTGTGTTCATTGTTTTGTCTGACTAGTACAGTGAGAGAGAAAGAGAGAGAGTGTAACCCAAATGCTGTATTTAAAGTAAGTTGTACGGTGAATGGGTATGAGCAGTGTGAAGGGAAGAGGAAAGTTTTTGGTGAGGGTTTAGGAGAGTGTGTGACTTGGCTATGGTCGGTTGTCAGAATTGGGTGCCTTGGCATGGTGAAGGAACAAGTGATGATGTGCTTTAACTTTAACCCATTCTACTGTTTTTGGTTCTTGGCTTTATTCCCTGGACTAAACTCTCTTTAAGCAAAGAATGCTTGGAATGGAGGGACAACAAAACCACACTATAAAAACTATATAACACAATCTCTTTCTCTATCTACACTGCCAGCACTGCAACTCTCTCTTTTCCATCTGAAAATGAGAACTCCACGTGTCACAATCTGAGGCCTTGCTTTACATAAAGTTATGTTCTCACTAGATCTTGTTAAGTAAGAAAAGCATAGTCAAGGTCCAAAGCCATTCCTTCTCAACTTGGTTTTTTTTTTAGTTTTCAAGAGAATTCAAAAAAATATCCGACACTTTAACCTCATCTTTGTTATTTTTTTTTCACTTCTCTTTATCTTCAATCTATGTATAAAAGAGAAGATACAGATGTTAGCAAACAAAAGCCTATACTCAGTCCAAGCAAAGACAATTATTCCTCTTGTTATTTGGTAAAAGGATCGATATGTATTTATTTCTTTTTTATTAAGATCCTCCATGCTTCTATTTGTTTCAATTACAAATTCCATTTGGCACATGCCTTTCCAAAAATTTTATCTCTTATATATGTTTTTAACAGTAAGTCCTTTAGGTTTGAAAGCCTTACAATCCATGCGTTCAGGTTCTGCTTATGAAATTCAAAAATCTGCAGAAAAGGTAAAATTAAAAGAACACGAAAGCATGGCGTAGATTAGACCACTTTTAACGTTAGGAATGTTCTGTTTTTTCTCAAGTGAATAAGCAAGCATAAGGCAATTTTGATATATACAATATATATAAGAATGTGCTTTGAAAAGTGATCATAAAGCTCCCCATTCAGCAATCCTCTCCCAAGGTAGATCTCCATAATCTCAATCCCCAAGTGTTTCTTTCCCTGTTTCCAATGTTTGGGGTTTGATTACTTTGGTTATTAGGTTGCTCTCTTTTGATTTCTTGCTCCAGAATAAAACCATTATTTACCCATGTTAAAAGAAGAGACACAAGTGGGCTGTCTTGTGCAAATACTGTTTATCATAACTTTTAGTTCATATATACTTAACCCCCTCATTTTTTTATACATAAAATTACTTCATTTCTTACTCATTTTCCTGCATGATGGGAATTTAAACCTAGGAATCTCACCTTGGTTAATGATTCATGTATATTTATGGAATTAATTCTTACCCAGTTATGGTAGTGGCCCCTTGAAAAGTAACGTTAACAAAGCAAGTAAAGTCTTGTAAGGGGTTTGCTTCTGCTTAAGGGAACACTCTACTAATTAACGGCTAAATACTTCAATTAGAACTATGAAATTCGAATCTCATTTGGGGCGGTATGAGAATAAGATTGAAAAGGGAAGATGAATATGATTAAGGTTATGATGCGTTTGAGCCAAAAATAAAAGGAAAAGGTTTTCTCAGATGGGGTGGATCTAGCTTTCAGAAAAACTGTTTCTTGATTTATGTCACATGTAGGGAAGGGGGTTGGAGAGGGAAGTGAATGAAATCGAAATAAGGGTAAAGTGAATATTCAGCTTCATTTGATTTAGTGATGATGGGAATGTCAGGAAAGGGTGAAAATGAATCTCATGAAAAAAAAAAAAAAAAAAAAAAAAAAAAAGAAAGAAAAATGTGTGCCTTAATTGTTCTTTGAACAAAGAGGAAAACATTAGATAAGCCACTTTATTATGTTTGTTCCGTTGGTTCTCTTTCCAGGAACAAGATTTAAATTGTTCATGTACCAATCTCTTTAAAGAGAAGAAACGGAATTGCTGCAGAATCGTACATACAAGGAAATCGATTTTGCAAAGGCTATGTTCAAATGCCGAATATTTTGTTTATGTACTTGAAATTTCTTTTTTTTTTCCTGGGGTACCCTACTTTAGTAATAGGGAAGGGAAAAGGGAAATATTAGATGAACAAGTGCCTACGAAACTTAAAGACATTAGCTATTCAATGTAGCCATAAAATTGCACGTGTTAACCTCTCCACTGTTTACTCATTGGCTACCAATCCCTTCATAAACTATAGTTCTTACACAAAGCTAACTTTTAGTGCAGTTTGATGAAGATGCTAATTTTGTTTCATTGGGTTAATTCCCAAGTTAAGTTTGGGCTCCCCCATTGTATTGAAAGAAGAAGATCCACTGTAAAAATTGCAGAATCTTAGGTGAAGTTCTTACTTATGGGGTCATATTAGGAGTGTTACATGGAGAGATGCTCCTTTCATCTACATATTCATAGCTCATTTACGTTAATCTATTCTTTAAGCAATATAAGAGGAAGCTAAAGCCGAAGGCTAAGGTTTTATTTGATGATCTGTTAGTATTTTTCTAATTTTCTCCAAAGTTCGGATTAATGAACTTTGGGCCTGGGATCATCCATAAGTGTGAATTTCTGGATAATCACTTCTTGTACCTCCCATTTTTTACTCAACACTACCACAAATTTTATAATGATGATTTTACACTTTTAAGTAACATGTTCCAAATATTTTTTTTTTCAAAACACACTTTTTGAAATTCATAAAATACATTTTGAAACACATTTTTCAAAATAGAAGATTTTCAAAACAAAATTTCTAGAATGCATGTTACAATATTAAGAAGAAAGTAAAAGAGCTAATTAAGAAAACTGAAATTTTAAATATTTCTCTCTTTGTTGATTCTTATTACAAGGATTATTGAATTATTTAAGAATCAATCTCTAATCGACAATTTTTTTTCTTAATATAAAATATTTTTCAGTATAACAAATTGACAACTAATATTCTCTAAATAAAATCCTTAAAGCATTTGGGCTTTGATATTTTTCTAGTACGCGTTGATGGTTCTGGCCTACTATCAATTGCCTCCCTATGTAGATAAACCTTATACTCAATGTTTGTAGTTGTGACAATGAGAAAATTTAAGTGTCGTGGGTCAATGGTTGTTGGGCTGGAAATTAATGTTTCCATGTGCATGTTTTGGGTTGTGGGAGAGTTACGAAGGAATGAGTTTTGATGTCTATAAGGGTGGGCCCATATAAGTTGGGTGTTGAGTGGGATTTGGGCCTAATTTGTGGAACTTTTTGGAGTGTGGAGGTGGATGTGATATGATTTACAATTGGAAAGTTGGATTTGATAATGAGTTACGAAGAAATGCTTAATTTTAGAGTGTAAGTGGATGTTGTGGGTGGTGGAGCCAAAAGAGGGATAAAGACTGTTGATGGTACACACGTAACAATAGATGCAGAAAGAGTATGTGAAGTAGGTAAGTTTGCTTTTAATGATAGTGGTAAAGTGATTAATGTACTTAGTTCGAAGTTTGGAAAAGGGTGGGTAGTAAATGTCTTGTGTGAGAGGGGGAGTCTTGCTTCCGAATGTGGTAGAAGGTGGACAGTGCTTTTTTGGTCATGGTAAGGTTTTAGGATGGAGATGTGAAAAATAGGGTGGACTCGGGAGGAGGGTGGTAATAAGGCCAATTCGTAGGCAACTTCACATATGTGGTGTTTGATGGCTTAGGTCTAAAAAATTTGCACGAGAGCTTGTTGTGGGGTCTTGAGTGAGATGTTCGCTGTGTTCGTCATTCATTGTTGAGTCTTCTTGAGAGTTGCCTTCAACTGGTGGAGCATTTGTGTTTGTTCTTATAGTGTGGTGTTGAGGTTAGGCTATATTTTGGTGCCTATAATGTAATCTAGTATAACTAGTGGATGTCGTCCATAAAGAGCTTTAAAATGGGTTATTTTGATGGTCGAATGGTAAGACGAGTTATACCAAAATCAGTGAGATGTAAATACTTGTACCAGTTTCTTGGGTGATGACTTCTGTTTGACTATCACTTTATTGGTGATAGGTTTTGTTGAATTTTAATTGTGACCCTTGCAGGTGAAAAAGTTCCTTTCATAAACGACTGAGGAATAAAGGATCACAATTAGAGATAATGGATTTTAGAACACCGTGTAACCTACAAATCTCAATAGAAAATCGGTTAGCCAAATGAGTAGCGTTGAAGGAGGTAGGAAAGGCAATGAAGTGGCAAACTTGGATAATCTATCACAAGCTACCCATATGACTGTATGGACAAATGATGAAGGTAAATGTGTGATAAAATCTGTGGTTAATTCTTCCCAAAGTTTTGTTGGGGTGGCTATGGGTTGGAGTGGCCTAATGGTTTCTTATTAATGGATTTATTTTGTTGGAAAGGGAGACACTCCTTGATGTATGCCTTAGTGTCTCGATACATACCCGACTAGAAGAATGAAGAGGTGAGATGAACCATTGTCACCGTAATGGGTGTGACGTGGAATTCATGTAAAATTTTTGAATCAAAAATACATGTGGATGACAAAAAGAGACGATGGCGATGGTAAAGAAGACCACAAATGAAACTATATTTAGAGTTAGGTAAAGAGATTAGGTGTTTTACTTCATTTTGGCCTAGTTTTGACTTGTAATAGTTGTGTAGTTCCATAAGGATGCCTATAACCGAGGAAGAGATGGCTAAAAAGGTGGATGGTGGTGGCCGTGGAAGGAAATCAACAACTTGGTTGTGGCATCTGGTCGATGATGTCAAAATTGTACCCCAACAATTTGGTAGTCCACTTTTGTTGTTTTAGAGTATGGCATACATTTGTAAGTAATCTCTTAAAACTTTGTTGATCTGTGATGATTTTGAAATGAGTACTGTTAGGTAATGATACCATTTTTTACTGCTTGTGTTACAACAAGCATTTCTCTCACATATATGGAACTGTCCTACATTTTGGAGCAAAGCTTATTGCTGAAGAAGGCAATAGGATGACCACCTTGAGACAGAACCGCACCAATGGCTTTTCCTGAAGCATCGGTTTCCACTACAAATGGTAGAGAAAAATTGGGTAAACGCAAGACTAGAGTTGTAGTCAGGGTATGTTTTAATTTTGTAAAGACCTCTAGAGCCTTTATATCCCATGTAAATGTTGATAATCATAGTAAATTCATGAGTGGTGAGGCAAGAGTGGCAAATCCTCAAACAAACTTCTGATAAAATCTTGTGGTCTCAAAAACACTCACATGGTGGTAAGGGATGTCGAACTTGGCCATGCAAGAATGACTTCTATCTTACCAAGATTAGGAGCAACCAGCCTGAATAATATGACCCAAGTAAGAAACGTTAATAGTTGCAAAACCACATTTAGATTATTTAACAAAGAATGTGTGGCTTTTAGCAATTATAAAATAGTGGTCGGGTGTTGGATGTGTTCAAACATAAATTGGTTGTAGATTAGTATATCATCAAAGAAAACTAGAACGAATTTGCTTAGATGTGGTCTTAGCAACATTCATGGTTGCTTGAAATGTAGATGGGGCATTGGAAAGTCCAAATGGCATAACTATAAACTCATAGTGCCCATCAAAAGTTCTAAACCAAGGGTGGTCAACTCACGTGTAGTCTGTCTCCTTCTATTGAGTTCTTGTAGGATCGTGTCTCAAGTTTTGTGAAGAACTAACCCATGAGGTTAGCTCTGGTACCAACTATAGGAACAACAGGCTCTCCAGAAGAGGGGTTGAACGGAGCCTCAACTCAATTTGTTGTAAACATAAACCACCAAGCAAGATCGTCCAAGGGAAGAATATATAAGCACAAATGAAACAGTTTTATACTAGTGCAGTCTAATGTCTTGGGCTACGTCCAGTTCTCCCTTAAACAAACCGTTCAACAGGTTCCACTATATCATAAATGTTTACACCCAGTACACAAACCTCTTCAGGTTACAACGAGTACACAAACCTCTTCAAGTCACAACGAGTACACAAACCTCTTCAGGTTATAACGAGTACACACTCATAACGAGTACACAAACCTCTCCAGGTTATACCAGTCTCAATCTCCCCCTAAGATCAAGACCACTCAAGATTTAAAGAAACACTCTCAAAAGATAAAACAATGAAAGCTCACAAGGATTTACTTCACAAAGGTGAAGAATTACACAATGGTTTCGCACAACCCAAAACTCTACATGCTCTCAATAGCACATTTATAATATACACTCAGTATATACTCTATTTCTTCAATGTATTGTATGATGTATTTCTCTTTTTTCCTTGTTTTCTTCAACTTGAAATTGTTCCTCTATATGTAGCTTTGTAGAAACTAGTCGTTGGATGCTTGAAAGGGACAATATTGACCATCTAATTGCTAATACTACGTTGGAAGAACAACTTTTATTATTGATTCTGCATTAAAACTGACTTTATCTACATATAGAAACAATTTAAACAACTTAAGATATATTTGATTTGAAAAAATTAATCACTTTTAAATATTTTTATAATAATTTGAATAATTTTCATTATGAACAAATTTGAACGTTAAAACACAACATGCTATAAAATTTGATTTTGATATTTATGTGAAATGCATTTTAATTTGTTTTCCAAATTTAGAAACAAATCAAATCAAAACTGTGTGTAGCAAAATCATTTTGAATTTTTTCTTTATTTAGCTATAACAACATAACACTCCAATCTCAATTTCAAAAAGTTTCTGCAAATACATATAGGTAAATAAAATACACTAAATCAAATTAATTTTATTGTAAGCAAAACTTGATTTATCATAGACAAAAGTGCAAAATGATTTGATCTCAAAATAAAATTGAAAGTAGATTTCAAACAAATTAAAAACATTTATTATTTTTATATTTAAAAATAATTTAAAAATATTTTCATATTCTTTTAATTTTAATCAAAGTTAATTTAATGAAATAACAGTAGATAAAAATTTATCTGAATTTACAGTTTGTTTGTACATATTCCTAATGTTTAGATACCTATGAATATTACTGTAACAGACACATAAATAATCAAATACAAACACATACTTAGAGTATTGTTATCATCAAAACTTTATTAGATGATTAGATCATCTAAAGGAACTTCAGACCATCTAATGATTCAACAAAGATGATGATGGGAAGGTTAGCTATATAACCTTCAAATTTAAAGGTGTGAGATGAGGGAATTCCAGATAAAGCTTAGAGAGATAGGTGGATGTGAGTGGGACCATCTGGGTCAGGGTTGTTATAAGAGGAAGAGTTTATGAGGTATTCAGAAGAAAGCTCTTCACCTAACAAAAGTAGAAAACGATTGGTGGTACATTTGTGCCCAGGAATTTTTTTTTTCATCACATTTGTAACGTAAATCAGAGATCCTACATTTCATAGTTGTAACATAAATTAGTAACCCTATGATCCTAAAGTTGGGTTGAGGTGAGTTTTTTTATAGGGAGCAAGTTTGCAGATGTTGGTTTTTTGGGGGTGTGGAAAGAGAGTCTTGGAGAAGGCAAGAGATTTTGGGATGGTTGAGATAGAGGATGTGAGTTGCGTGTGTAACATTTAGAATCATTGATTTTGGATTCCAACAATTTCGCTATGCCCAAGGCTTGGGTAATAGAAGTTGGTTGAAGCACAACTATTTCCCTATGAATTTCTGAGATGATGAAACAATTTAATATCATCTGAGGGGTCAAGCCTAAGATACAATTGGAAAGTTTTTCAAAAGTTGTTTGATACTTAGTGCAGTACCATGTTGCCGAAGCTTAAATTACTTTTCTTGATGGTTGGTATATGTTGAAGGTCCCAAACGAAGTTCAAGGAACCTACTAGAAGAAATCCAATCACTAAGTTAGTGGTTCTTATACATCCACTTGAACCAACTAAGTGCCTCACCTTTGATATAAAAAGTAGTTATGTGTAAACGAGAATCCCACAATATGTTATAAAATTGAAAAAATTGATCAGTTTGGAAAAGTCAATTTAGAGGGTTTGTGTCATCAAAGAAAGATAGTTGTATTTTTGGTGGGTCTATAGTAGGTGGGGGTTTGGAGTTGAGTGAAAAGGAGGAAGAATGGTGGTGGTGATAAAAATAGTTTGAAAAGAATTGGTACCTGGTGGTGGAGTAGAGGACATGTTCTCTATTAATGGTGATGTATGACTGGTAGAGGTTTGGGAGGATAGAGTTGTTAATAGGGTAGTAATGGTATGGGATGAAGGTGTCATGCTTGGTTTCCAAAGTCGTTTGGTGATTTTCAGGATTTTGTTAGAGGGCAAGGTGGTGTGACCTTCATGATGTTCTTGGATAGTGTTGAGTTGTGTTTGAAAGCTGACTAATTTTGTCTAGAATCATGTGTAAAGTTTCATCTAGGTCTTTAGTTGGTTTGAGAGACATGAAGTAGGGACACTAAAAGTACAAAATTGTTACGATGTTAAGAAAATAGTAAAAGAGCTAATTAGGAAAATTGAGATTTCAAATATTTCTTCTCTCTTGTCAATTCTTGTTACGAGGATGAATCTTATAAGATATTGGATTATTGAGAGTCAATCCCTAGTGAACAACTATTTTTTCCCTAATAGAAAATATTCTTCAGTATAACAAATTAATAACTAATATTCTCTATATGAAATCTTTAAATCATTTAAGCTTTTTATATTTTTCTAATAGACCTTGATGATCCTAGCCTATTATCAACATGAAATACATTTTAGAACAAACTTTTTAAAAAATATATAATACGTTCTAGAATACATTTTTCAAAACAAGCTTTCTAGAATACATAAAATATATTCTGAAAAGAGCTTTCTAAACAAAAATCTCTTTCTAGAACAAGAATTCTTTAGGATGCAGTGGGAAAGAAGCAAATGGGGGTAATTAGATCATTTCAGACAAATTTGGCAGTACAAATTAAAAATGTGAGGTGCAGGAAGTAATTGTCAAATTGTTGTTGTCCAAAAATCATGATATAGATCGCACAGCCTGGCCCATAATTAAATGAGTATGGAAGCTTTCAAGCCAATTCTAGGGTCTTAAACCAACTTAGCCAGAGTTAGTGGTCTATTTTTGGAAAAATAATCATAGGCAAAATGTAACAAAAATAATGGAAAAATAAATAAAATAATGAGTTTATTTTTTTTTTTGTGTGTCGGTAGAGTAAACAATGAATTCTTCCGAAAACATACGGACCCAAAATTGTCACAAAATAAGACCAGTAATATAACGATCTAGTTCAATTTGTTTTTAAATTTTTTATACAAACAAATTTAATTTAATTCAAATATTTTTAAATAAACCAGCAATTAACAAAACCTAGAGCATAATAAGATTAATGCGAATACAATTTTCTAGATAGTAAGATTATTTTGGTTTTAAATGACACGTTTTTTCTTTTTCAATTTCTAGCTTCTCTTATCAGTAGCATTCAGACTCTTGCGGGATTAGATTGAGTTATATATTTTCAGCATATTCTCTCTCAGGTAAATGCCATTTGAAGGTTCCAGAGTGTCATATGCAATGTGAATGGTGCCAAATTTACGCATAAGATAAGAAAACCCCATACTGTGTTCTTGTGCTCACTTCACTGATTCACACCAGAATTTAGGTAATGTAGTGTAATGCCAACGTGCTTTTGCTACTTTCTTATCCTGTTAGTGCTTGGTTTCTGTGTTTTTTCTTGGCCAACTGGCAAATTTGGATTCGCCCAAAAATCCAGAATCTTCTATGCTTCTTTTCTCCCAACTTTCAGGTTTCCTCATTTCGTTCCCTTCTCGCTTTGGTTTCGCCGTTAAACACTTGGAAACTCGTGTTCGGCGTATTATCCTAGTTAGTTAATCACACTGTTTGCTTACTATTAACCTTGCTAAGTGTTCAGGAATCTGTTTCCATTGTTTGCTGTTGTAGGAATGGTGGCTGAATGGAAGAATAACAAATCTCATTTTGTAGGCTTCACTGATTTTGCTTTTTTTAAAAAAAAAAATATCTTGAGATTATTTTATACGGATATGTCTATGTATGAGCAACCGTGAAACCTGTCATCTCTTATTAGTGTTTGTTATGGCAATCAGGGAGGGATAGTATATATACATAGATATCCAAGAAAGATTAAGTTTGGCTAACGGGGTGGGTTCGATGAGGGTGTTTATACTTGGCATTGAGATTGGAAATCACTATGGATTACCATCCAAGAATTGATTGTGAATTATGAGTTTATGATCCTCCTTTAAGTGTCTAGAAGAATTATGATGCTTCTAGCGAACTTCTTTTCTACAATTGGCGTTATCCACATGTATTACTACTGGTTCTCTCTTACTATTTGTCAACCTATTCAGAATGTGTTCTATACTAAGAACTTTGGTGGTGGCACAAAATGGTTTCAAGAGGCTGTTTTTACTGCACACATATGTGTTTCGGGCTCTTAAGTAGAAAAGGCAAGTTCTAGTTTGTTGGGTAGTTTAGAAACACAATGTTAATGATTGTAATTCAGTTTAATGACATTCTGTTAGGTGACTATGGATAACTGGCTGTGTCAAATATCTAATGATTCTTTTCTCCATTCATTTATGCGACTCATTTCATGATAAATTTTTGTTATGGTTTGCGAAATGGCTGCAGGTTTAGGTCTTCAACAAACCTTTTCTGATATATTTCTTATTTATCAATGTTCTCAGGTCCTAATGATTATAAAAGGATTGTTTAGAAGGTACGAAAGATGGAACCCTGTTCATCCAACTTATGGAGCCTTTTGGGGAATGGGTGTGGGCGTTGGTTGTGGTGTTGGATGGGGTCCTGGGTTTGGCCCTGAAGTGATAGGGTATGTTGGAGCTGGCTGTGGCATTGGATTCAATGTAGGCATCACTTTTGCTGGTGTTGGAGTAGGCCTCCCCGCTAACTTTAACTTTGAAGCTCCTTATAATGGTAAATCTCTGTTATTAACTGAAGCATTTCATTTCTATCTTAAAGTGTCACTTATAAAAGTTAGGTTAATTTTTGTATTTATTTTGGGGTCATCGGGAACTGTCTTTCTCAATCAGTGCATACAAACTTCATGTGCTGTGAGAATTTTAGACTCCCAAGTCTTCATTCTTAAACTCATGCAGATTAGATACAACTTATTTTAATATTGCAGGGGTTAGCTGGATTGGAAATTTACCTCGTATCTCTGACTTGCAAAGAGAAGCCAGTGGAAAATTGTTTGGATTTAGGCAAAGGCATTTATCAATCAAGGGAATTGACTTCTTTGACACGAAGAAGAACTTGTCTTTGGTTACTTCTTCTGCTTGTAGAAGCATGCAAGCTTTCCATAACCAGTTGTTCTGCTCTCATAAAGGTATTGTTTTGTTTCGGAAAGTAAATATAATCTCTCCTCTTTTACCTAATATTTCTCTTGTATGAATTGTATTCTCTCATTTTTCACCTTTATATCTAATCAAGTTTGTTGCATTTTTTTTGTCATGCTTATCGTTATTTCATAGTAAAATCTCTTCCTCGTGTTTTCATAGCTTTTAGTGCATTCCTCCACCTGTTTGCTAGCTAGATTGAGTTGCAGATTTCAATTTCATAAACAAATTCATGTTTTGACTCTGAATGCTCAAATTCCTGATCTTTCCCTCCAAACATAATTTGGTCAACGTATTATTTGGTTTAGGAATATCAGAAATTCCTATCAATTCTACCTTAGTGTCTTCAAGCAATTAAGCCAATCCTATATAATATGAATTCTTTTGGTGTGTTACAAAGGAGGTCTTTGGCCTTGAATGAAGGAGATAGCAGCCAAAAGGTACAGGCAAAGCTTCCTGGCTGTGATTCAATTCTAGGTTGAAGCTGCCCCAAAGGAACATTAGCTTAGCTACCTCCCAAGAAAATTTCAAACATGTTAGTGGATGAGTCAAATTTTAAGTAATGGGTCAATCAAAACACAGACAGTTTGCCAGTAATGGGAATCTAACAAAACTGATCCACGGCTCTTAAATTCATGTTGTGTGATTTTATATGGCAATGTTAGGAAATTTTTGTCATCGGATACAATATCAAATGTTTTTCTTATTTAATGAGCTTGAACCCAAGCTAGAGAGAAGGTCGAAACATAATCATGAGAAATGCCTCTACTTTGGTGCTTTGTTTTCTCATGATGGCTGTGCCAAATATGAAATATAGATTACCAACTTAAGGACAGAAAATATAGGTTTCCCATCTCTAAACTCATGTGTTATGTAAAGCTAATTATTATCAGCTGTTCTAAATTGATCCCGCATCAGATTCCAATTTTTAGTTTTTCTTTTTGACCCATTCTGATATCGTCCCAAAGATTTTCACTCCTCTGGACATGTGAGCTAAGGGTGTTGAGAATGGTATCTGAAAGTTTGGTTTCTTTAAGATTCCAGCTGAATCAGTTTAGGTTGGGGAATGAGAACTCCGTGATGTAGCAGATGACGTGCTCTTAAAGCAACTAGTTTGAGAGAAAGTAGTTCATTATATGCATATGGCTAGAGTTGTGAACTTGTCATCGAAAGATCCTTGAACTGCTCTTATTCAATGCGTGATTTCATTACTTGTTGAAGGAGGTGAACTTGATGTTTTCTCTTATTTTGCAGGAAAAGATTGTTGACTTCCACCACTGTCAGTTTTGTGCTTACATAGTTTTAGAGACTCTCATTTTGCATGTTTTTGGCTCGGAACCGAAGATCTGGTTTTCACTGTAAATAGATGAGATATAACATGCTCTGCTCTCTGTCTCGTTCCAAATTCAACTGCATTTTATATTCTTTTAAAATGCCTTTTTTTTTTTTTACAAAATTACACTTAATAAAAATCGAGTAAATTTGTTAGTAGTCTATGCCTAAAATGTGGTGATTTTGTAACTTATTCCCCAATATATTATTTATGTTTATTAAATGAATCTTTGCTGTATTATTCTGAATCTTTATTTCTTGTGAAGTAACCTTTTTTTATGTATGCATTTTGTTTTGTTGGTACTAGGTAAATACTTCGTGACCTGTGCACTTCATAATTCTCAATTCTTTATATTATTATAAGTTTAAAATGAATTTGTATATTATATTTTAATTTTACACACACACATATATATTTATATACATGAAAATACAAATAAATAGTTATATTATGGATATTAAAATATATTTACAAATATCTTTCAAAATAATGTAATACAAATACATATAAATATTTTACTTTAAAATTAAATTAATTTTCTTAAATAAAAGAATTGAAATTTTTCTTTTACAAACCATAATTTTTTAAAGATAGTTTGGACCTTTTTTCTTTCTCAAAATGGTTGAACTTCATGAACCCAATTATCATTGATAAGACTTTATATTCGTAACTTCAATTGATCATGTAGAAACAAAAATTGAAGTTTTATGTAAGTGCTTTCGAAGTAAACTACTCTTACTCTAAGTATGAGTGGTGGCTGAAATGGTACAAATAAAAAATATCATTTTTTTTATTATGAACAAAACTCAAATATCTTTTTTTTTTTGCAAAATATTAACAGTCATTATTCTAAAGGGTAAAATTGAGTTTGAGAGGTTTTGTTCAAAATATTTATTCACTTTTCCTTCTGGTTAATTGTTAAATCTCTGATTTATCCAGAATGGGACCCAGAACTTCAATCACCTATTTTTAACTTAAAAATGGCTCTTTTAAGAAAACTCAAGTGATCCTTATTAAATTATCATACACATTGGACCTAAACTTTCTTTCCAATGCTAACTTGCATTCATCATATTAAACTTTTAACAAGAGTACCTATGGACGAGATTATTGAGCCTATCTTCTATTTTTTTTCTTTGATATTATTTTTATTTCAATCCTTGTACTTTACATAGTAAAAGCTAAAAAGGTTCCAAAAACTATAGAGAACTACATTAACATAAGCCTCTTTGATATTTTGGAATGAATGCTGGATAAATTGTGATATTGCAAAAGTCATGAAAACGAAAAATATTCAAGCAAATTTTTCAAATTCAAAATAGTGGTAGAAATTAGAAACAACGTTATGTCACTCCAACTTTTTGAGATTAGCAAGTACAAATGATTATTACATTTGATCTGACTTTCAAGATAAAAAAAATCTTAAAGAGAACATTCTTTACTTTTTTTTATTATTATTTCTTGAGTTTACACACTCGAGATGCTACCTAAGAAATCTACTTAGATATTATTCATTAAAACTAGTACAAAAGAAAAGATATATCCTTTACACTACCTACTTAAATATAATTCACCAAGAGAAATTAATCACATAAGATATGACCCATATAAGATAAGAATTCTTCAAAACAAACCTTTATTATGATAAAAAGAAATAAAAGGAATTAAAAAAATATATTGCATCGTCACATAGTCAAAATCTTTAGATGATCTAATCATTTAATGAAATTTTGATGATAACAATTTCAAGTATATGTTTATATTTGATGACCTCATATGTCTCTCATAATAATATTCATTGGTCTCCAAACATCAAGAATGTACAAATACAAAGTCATATAAGTTTTTATTTACTGTTATTTTATTATATTAACTTTGACTAAAATTAAAAGAAGACAAAAGTACTTTAAAATTGTTTTTAAATAAATATAAAAATAATAAATGTTTAAATCTGTTTTGAAATATGTTTTTAATTTTATTTTGAGATTAAATTATTCTTTGTATCTTGGTCCATGGTTTTATCAAGTTTTGCTCACAATAAAATTAATTTGATTTATCTATATGCATTTATAAATACATTTTGAAATTAAGATTGGATTGTTATGTTGCTATAACTAAATACAGAAACAATTCAAAATGATTTTGTTACACACAATTTTGATTTGATTTGTTTCCAAATCAGAAAAAACAAATTAAAGTGTATTTCACACACACACACACATACACACACACACACACACACACACACACATATATATATA